>ENA-OPVK01000118-OPVK01000118.1-human-gut-metagenome-genome-assembly--contig:-NODE-118-length-65465-cov-23.539795_pt1 | contig 65465 bp, 62 predicted proteins | sample MGYA00241495_ERZ501982 | MGnify/ENA primary metagenome ERZ501982 (study PRJEB25962, sample SAMEA2042002) | human gut metagenome | biome: human gut; feature: human-associated habitat; material: faeces...
ACGACTCATAAATCTACCCTTAATCGTGTATTGGATGATAGTTGCGGATTTTAGGTAAATCAGATTACAACCCGATTCGATGAAAATGGATGGAGATGGTTACGTCAATTTGTAGAACAGCTAAGGGTGCCTCTTTTAATAGATAAAAATAAAATACTTTCAATAGTTACAACTATCACAAAAGACAATAAACAAAAAGTCTGTGAAATTCTCAACAATGTTATTGCTGATATTTATAACTTCACAGATGAGGAAAAAGCGTATATTAATCAGACTTTTTCGAATTATTGATTGGTAAGGAAAGGCAGAAATTATCATCTGCCTTTCTTCCTAATATACAGCCTTTCTTCTTCCGTAAGTCCATAGAGCATATACACAGTCTTGTCTATTGCTATTTCGTTATTTGAATCTACATAAGATTCCATGTCATCTACAATTTTAGCGTCTGCATTTTGAGGAACGGGAAGTTTTTCTACGAACATAGGTTTGTATTCAAAATATCCACCATTTCGTGTAACCCCAAGTTGACGAATGTAATAATCTGCTAGTTTTGAATTTAATACTGCTAACAAAAATTTACTTGCTGGTACAATCATAGACGAAGGGGCATTGATAAAACTGTTGTCTTGAACCATTGCGTAACTTGCTGTAAGGTTAAGATTGCCCCACACAATTTTTGGCTTGGAAAAATCCTCCATATAAGCACAATTGCGGAGATTATAAGGGGTATCACCTTTATCGGCACGCTTGGAAATCTTGTCCCAATACTGGTCTAGATGCGCCTTTATTGCTGGATATTCATTCACATCAACTCGTGGTAATTTTCCTTTGATGCCGTTATGGGTATTGATAATCCATGAATCCGCCCAGTCATACCCGTACCTCTTTATATCCCTGCCACGCAAAATCGGTCGGATAAGCTCAACCGTGCGAGTGCGTTCCTCTTCCGTCTCACAGTTTGCCAATATTTCATCACGCTTTTCCGTACTGATAATAAAAGCCTCATTAAATCCTGTTTTTATACCATAGTTGATTTGAATATCCCAATCCTTGAGAGGGGTTCCCACTGTTTCAATCTTCCGCTTGATGCTTTGCTCTATGGGCGACAATATCACCCACGAGTCAGAGTTGTTGAAATCACATTCCGACCCATTCTGCCGCAAGAATACGCTCAAATTCTGGACGCTATTCTTGTTCTGTTTATTGGTGACAGCACATAGGGTTTTGTGTTCATTTATGGCTTTAGCAAATAGCAATATGTTAGTATCTACGGTCGCACTTTCAAAGATTTTCACTCCTGCAAAATCTATCAGCAATTGAGGGTTGGTATTTTTGGCAAAGAAAGCACGTGTCTTCTCACCATATCCCGCACGCATCCATTTATTAGATGTAATATAGCAAAGATGCCCATTGGGTTTGAGCAATTGGTAGCCACGTTCATAAAAAAGACAGTAAATATCCCCAGTCTTGGCAAAAGTCTTGTAACCACACGGCCCATAAAGTTTTGCCAATTCTCCACAGTTGTTTTGCAACTGGATGTATGGCGGATTGCCTATCACGATATCGAATTTTTCTTTCAAGCAAAACATCCATTCAGGGTCAAAAAAAGGACTAACAGAATTTTGGTCGTATGGATCCCATTCGGTAATTTGTTTAACCGCTGCCTCGAAACCATTGATTTCTGCCTTACGCTTTTCCCTTTTGATATTATCTTCAATGTTGTGAATGCATTTAAGCAGCTCATTCCGTTTCGCCTCGTTCAGGTCTTTGCGGAACAATGCCTGGGGTGTTTGCACTGGACCAAAAAGAGTATTCTCAACAGGGCGAGTTTCATCAACCCACACTTCTTCCTTGTATTGTTCAAGCTGGGATCTTAAAGACTTTATTTGGTATTCCCACTCGGCTATACGTTGCTCATCCGGTTTTTGAGCATGGTCAACAATGTATTGTAATATTTCCTCTCTTTTCGCCTTATCCTCACGTTGGCATTGACGCTTGGCCTTGCGTCCTTTTGCTAATAAATGGCGATTGCGAATGTCAAGGAGTTGTTCTTGCAGCCTACGCAACTGCTTATCGGCCGTCCAATCTTTATCGAATTTGCGTATATCGGCACTCAAAAGTGTATTGGCAGCAACGAACTTTGTTTCAAGATTTGGCAGCGTGTTAATGCCGTAGTTGTGTGCAGGATCATTGAAGTCAATGTCCTTTTGCTCACACACAAGGGAGATGAAAAAACGCAATTTGCAAATCAACATTGCAATGGGTTGGATGTCAACGCCAAACACACAATTCTCGATGATGTCAAGCTTAAGTCTATAGCGGTCAATCGAATTGTCATGGAGCAATTCGATAATCTCAACCATGCGTAGCATGCACCCCATGGGGAAAGCACCGGAACCACAAGCAGGATCAAGTATCTTTACTCTCTTCAATGCATCGGTTACCCCATCAATAACCTCCCTGTTCCATTCGGGAGACATGGTATGTGCGTGAAACAATGTGTCAAGCATGTTCTCATTAAGATCACGTATTCCAGCACCAAGCAAATAGGTCTTCAGGGACTCATCAACCATGAAATCCACTATCTCACGTGGGGTGTAAAACGAGCCTGTTGATTTGCGGGCAGATTCCTGTGTCTCAGGGTTATACGCAGCCAACAGGTTCTCAAATACTCGTCCTAACAGTTCTGGGTCAAGAGAAATTTCAGCATCCGTGGGAGAGTTCTCTTCGATGGTAAAATTATATTGGCTAAACAATGTGATAAGGCCTGGGTGTTGCTCATCAGCGTTAAAGAACAACACGTTAGGTACAAAAGCCCTATACTTGTAATTACCATTGGAAGACCGAGCAGCATTCCGGCTGAACCCGTCATAAAGAATGTCATGATCAAGATCCAGATATAACCCCTTAGGCTTGTCAAGACATTCAAATAGTCCTCCATTTAAGAACGGAATGCACGAATACAAGTTGATGACTTCCTCCTCATTCATGTTGAACATCTCGACATAACGATAAAGATTGCGTGTATCACGGGCAGAAGCATTAGCGAAACGACGTGGATTAGCATCTTCATCAATAATGGCGCAATTGAGTGTAGCGAAAAATAGGTTTTGTAAAATGGCATTATAATAGTTACCACTCTCATATGATTTTTCGTCAAAATCCACAAGTATATCCTTCAACGCATTTGCATCAAAGATATTGTCAGGCACAAGATGCTTTTGCTTTATAAACCAAACAAACAACATCCTTGTTATCAAGCGAATTAGCTTCACATGCAAGTTTTCCCGGTCATCTTTCTCGGTTTCAGGATTATTGGGAAACGTGACACCAGCTTCCGGAGACAAAGCCCATTGATACCAAAGATAAAGTTTATTATAAAAGTCTTTCGACAATGCTTCCACCGAGAAAGTTTCTTTTAAGTTGGCAAACGTGATGCCATTGGATTTCAATCTAGCGAAACGTTCTACCGGTGTTCTATAAAGATTGTGATTATCGCCAAAAGCGTAAGTGTAACGCTTGGGGGATGTCGCTTCGTCCTTGATGTCACAGATGAACGACAATCGCCAATAATCGCCACTGTCGAACACGGCGAGGGCAGCATCGAAGTTTCCATATCGTTGGTTGATATATGTGCGCACAAGGTTTCTCAGCCCCACTCGTTTGTTGGCTACAGAACCTTTGGTAATGGCATAACGAAAGAAACCAATACGATAGTTGTCGGGCATGTCTATGTAGCCCAAATAATAGCCTTGACCTATATCGGGGGTATCGAGCTCTTCGGGAGTACTTCTTAACTCGGTAGCACCGAAAAAATCATGCAAAAAGTTCTGCCATTCATCAGGATTGAACGGTAACTGAAACATTTTCCGCAATTGGGTATCAGCATATGTAGTCATAAGTACACGTTATTAAATGAAAGTTTCTGATATGATTATTTGAGGGTCGGACAGCTCTTTTGCCTCATAATTTTCTCCTGAGCCCTTGATTTGGTATTCGTCAAGCAATCTCTCTATCTTTTCCTGTATCTTGTACTCATCTTTTTTCATCTTGACGCGGTCGCCTTTATACTCGCGTGAGATAGCTTTCAGCTCTCTAGGCAACCGGGCATACATACCTTCGTTGATATAAGCGATGAGCGTGTCACACCATTCCATCAGTTTCCTGTCGGACGTGATTTGCTTGACATAGCGAAGGAATCTATTCGCCACGAGAGCTGTTTGGTCGAGATCTGTCCTCTTGGCCACGTCGGTGTCCCTGACTTTTACATAGTCTGACTTATACTTACTTATAGCAGCGGTAACATGGGCATAATGCGGCGTACTGGCCTCAGCGGTAAAAGGTATCGCCGGTTCTTCTAGCTTAGCCTTCAAGTATTTGACAGCTTGGAGGAAGTCAATCACTTCCGCCTTGCGGTCATTGACTAGATAAAATTCAGTCTTCACCTTAGATGAGATAAATGACACGGTCTTACCTGAATGTCTACCCGTATCGCGGAGAACACGGCTTTTCATAGGCAGTTCTTTTATCTTGTGATAAAGTTCTCGGTTGTTGTTATAAAGTTCACGTAATTCACGGAGCAGAGCAATCTTCTTGTCCACGCTGTCTTTGACGTTGCTGTCAAAGAGGGTAAACTGACGTACAATCTCCTCGCGAGAATAGATTTGCGCATCCTCACCAAAAGCGGAGTGGAAACCTTGTAACTTAATAAGGGCATTCTTATATAGCTGTATTTCGTGGTCTCCCTGCTGCGAAGGGTAAAACATGTAATTATAAATATTCGGAGCAGTGGAGCCTATACGATTTACGCGCCCAATGCGTTGCATAAGGCGGGTTGCGTTCCATGGCGAATCATAATTGACAATCACGTTGGCACGATGCAGGTTGACACCCTCTGCCAGCACGTCAGAGGTGAGGATAATGTTGTAACGTCCCTCGTCATGAGAAGTATTGGCATCGAAATTATTCTTTATCACCTTGTCGAGGCGATCGCGGTTGGAAGCTGTTACCTGGAGAATATCCTTTCTGTCAAGCTCTTTTGTCAGTCTGTTGTACAGGTAATCCAGCGTGTCCACGCTTTCAGAGAAAAGAACGAGTTTGCCAGTAGGATTAATGGACCTGTCGAAAAACTCCGTATCAAGTCTTTTCATGAACTCGTCAAGCTTCGGGTCGCCATGTTCCTCCGCCCATTCGGCATTAAGCCGTTCCAGCACGAACTTGTCGCTTAATAGCATATCCTTGAATTCCGGCTTGAAAGCATTGCTTTCATAAAGAATTTCGTCTTTCGAGAAACCTTTTTCGACAGCAAGTTCAATTATTTGGTCAAGTTCATAGCCTTTTGCCAACAAGTCTTTCACATTCAGCTCTGGTGCAATGACAACTTTGTTCTCATCGAACATACGTATCATGTCGTTGGTGATGCGCAAAAGCGTGGCGAGCGATTTCTTGAAGGCAAAGAAGCTGCTTTCGAGCCGCTTTACCATGTGGACACGATAAATACCCGCTAAAGTCTGGCCGATATGCTCGGCGTTCTTGTATCTTTTCTTATACTCTTCTTTCAGAAACTCTATAGCACGATAACGCGCATAATGCAGATGGTATTCATGTTGCTCGTCAGACAAGGAAGCAAGAGTTTCATAGAATCGGGAACTCGTTTCTTTCCCCATTTTGTATATGAGTTCTTTCGGTGGTAAGATGTTCGGAAACACGATGCCTTGCGCTTCTATATCACATTTGTAATCGAGGTCGTTGAGAATGTTGCTTCTTGTACGCCGTATAGTCACCTTGTCTATCACGCTATTTCTTATCTTGTCGTAAATTCTATCCACGTCTTCCGTCACGTCTCTTTTTTCGCGTTCACGCATCAATCTGTTGTAATCTTGAATAAGGGGTGAGAAGAAGCCCTTGAGGTTGGGAATGCCGTCGATGGTGCAGCTTTGGCTGTTCTGGAACAGCAACAGAAGGTTCTGCAAGTCATCAGGACGGTTGTTCAACGGTGTGGCAGACAGCAATATGACTTTCTTGTGCGTGTTATGCAACAAGCCAATATTAGAACATGGCGACTTACAAATCTTCTGCAAATCGTCATATTTACCAGAGCTGTCACTGCGGAAACCATGAGCTTCATCAACGATGATAAGGTCATATTCTTCTTTGTCCTTATACTGGTCACGTCCTTCAAGTATCTTGGAAAGACTTCCATTGGTGATAAATTGAGCCCTCTTATATATACCAAATTGCCTAAAAGTCTTTTTCCAATTGTCTTCAAGTGCTGGCGGGTAGACTACCAAAATGTTGGTATTCCTTCCATTCGCCTCTATGAATCGTTTGGCTATCATCGTGGCAATCATTGTCTTACCTAAACCTACTACATCAGCAAGGAACAGGCCATTATGCTGCATCAGCATTTGATAACCCTGTATGACAGCATCCTTCTGGTATTTCAGTTCCTTCACTCCATCGGGCAGATCAAGCGTAAAGTCATCCTCCACTTGGTCGCCAAAAGTGTCAATTAGCACCTTGATGTAAATCTCGTAAGGAGTGGGTTGATAGCCAAGATAAGTTTGTTTCTTGTAATCTGCAATATCGGCAGGGGTAAGCGGCACTGCCTCATTCCACAAGGCACAGAACTCATCAAGACAATATTTCACGTCATCATAATCTTTCATGGCCACGTTTAGCTCATAGCGAGGGGCTTGGGTTATGCCCAAACCAGATTCTGAAATGTTGGACGAGCCCATGATTACCCATCCATCACTGTTCTCGCTGTGGTTTCGCGGCAAACAGAGATAAAACTTGGCATGCAGGTTCTTGGTGGAGTGTATTCTCATTTCCAAACGCCCTTCGGCAAGGTCATCGCACATCTGAAGGATACCAGCCTCTACTTCGGGGGCATACTTCGCATCAATGACATCTTGCTTGAACTCCTTGAAATATGTTTCTTTAGCTTCACCCTCTTTACCAAGCATGAGCATGGCTTTGTTGTGACGGCGGAATATGTCATCTATGTTTATACCAACCAAAACTTTTATTTCTGACACTTTCCCAAGTTCTTCCCGTAACTTGAAATAGCCAGACGAGCGGAAAAATCCGACCACAGCAAGAAATCTGTCGAATGTCGCCATTTCCGCAGCGATGCCTTTCAGCTTGTCGAAAAGCGTGTGCCCTGTCCCGTTATTGAAAAATTTTGTACTCATTATCTTAACATAATTGACATATAGGTTTAAGCAAGCTGTTTTATTATCCTCATCGCTTATACCATAACACTCCCGTATTGGCAAAGGCCGACACGGATTTAAGCCACGACTTCACTTTCTTGCGTTCCAACTTTTCCTTGAAATTGTAAGACGTATATTCCGCTATAAGTTTGTTTTCGTGTATCCGCATGGCTCAGGTATAGGTTTAGGTGGGAGAAGCGATATCGACTACAAATATACGCGAAATAATCCGAGAAACAAGCGGAAAATATAAGAATTTTATCACTTAGGCGGTCACATTCCTCTTTCCAAGGAATGTATTCTGCTATCCGTCACATAAAACCGCAACGACTGCCGCATTTTTCCATGAATAACATCCCCCTCCAAGAGTTTCACTCTCTTGCGGATAAGCACGTTTCCGTATGGTTTATCACACTTTCTTGCGGCAGTTTAAGTGCTCTATAGAACACTTGTCATGGTTTCTATAGAGCACTTCTCTCCATTTCTATAGTTCACTTGACCTCATTTCTATAGATCACTTGGAAAGGCTTCAATAGAGCTTTCGGAAAGTCCAGCACGTCACTCGTTAGTTCCTAAAAAGGCGATATGTTTCAACGGCAACATACTCTTGTCTTCATCGGTCATTTTCCCGTAATTATCCAACCACATCTGGATAAACTCCTCGCCGTCTATCAGCTTGATATATGTCTTGCTGGTCAAGGCTTCCGCACGAGCTTGCGATGAGTAAGTACCTGAAGTGACAAACAAGGCAATGTCGCCATCTCGAAGGATGCCCAGCAAACTGCGGATGTCTTTAGGAGGAATACTTTCTTCCGGCTTATGCTTCACCTGCACCTTGATACGCGGGGTCTTTGCCCCAAGAGCGTCTATATAAGCAATGACATCGACACCTCCATCACGGCCTTTTGGCGCAACAAACGGGGTGTAATAGCCCATCGCACGGAGCAAGGCCGCCACCATATCCTGAAACTCATAAGGGTTCTTGGCCTTGATATACTGACGGATTCCCTCACTGGCCAACTCTTCTAATTGCTCAATGTTGATGAGGGTCTCTTTCGCTGTTTCCTCCTCGGCATCCTCCTCAGTATCCTCATCCTCCATAGTATTTTCCCGCTTCCATTTCCTATAAGCGGCATTGGCGTTGCGTAATATCTGCTCCGCACCAAGCTTGATAGCTTCTTCCCCCTCGGAGGTAAGATACCAAGCTCCCTGCTTTTTGAGAATATAGCCCGCTTTGTTATAGTCAATGGAGTAGAACTGTGTCACTGTCCACCACCTAACGCTTTGCATCTTGCCTGCATGTTCCTCCTCCCAGGGAGTCAACTCAACATTATTTTGGATAAAGTTCCTTATTTCCTTTGTGGCCATCGTGCCACCATTGACTTTCATATACTTCATCACGGCAAACAAACATTTCGCGGCACATGCCGCAGACGGAGATAATGGTTTCATGGTTTGTTGTTTCATATGTGCTATCATTTAAAAATCACGAGATTAATTGGGTCAGGTATCAGAAAGTGGTTAAATAACGGTTTTCTCCATTTTAAGCCTTCCCCCTCTTCCTCTTGGCGAAAGCGAGACACTCTTCCAGTATCTGGGCATGAAGAACCTTAAGAGCGCCCAAATAGAGGATGCCCGCCAAAAGGAAACGGGCCAACAACAAGAGCGGGAGAGAGTGTATGGGACGGGTGACCCAATAGGTGAAGGCCATGACGGCCAGGGACAGCAGGCAGAAGGGAAGAAGGTCACGCAGCACGTCGAGCAGGCGCAGGCCTATGAGACGATGGGCAAACCAATGCCACGCCAAGAGCCAAAGGACGGTGAGCAGGGTGTAAACGGCCACCATCACCATGACGCCATAATGAGCCGTCAACAATACTGACACTATTTGGGAAGCAATCAACGCCAATGTGCACCACATGTAAATGTCGCTCCTGCCGCGGCTGATGACAAGGTTCTGGTACATGGTGTAGAAAGGCAGGAAAGCTCCGCCCACGCAGAGCACCCTGAGCAGGGGCACGCTGTCTATCCACTTATCGGTGATGGTGACCAGGATGAACTCATGGCTCACCATGGCCAAGCCGAACATGGCGGGAAAGGAAAGGAAGGCCGTGAAGCGGAGCATCTTGCGGAAGACATGCGCCTGCCGTCCCTGGTCATCGCGGATTTCCACGAGCACGGGCTGGGCTACCTGGGCCACCGTGCCCGAGATGAAGGAGCTGGCCATGGTGTCCCACTTGAAGGCCTGGGAGAAGTTGCCCACAGTCTTGGCGGGAAACAGGCGACCGAAGATGACGGTCAACACGTTTTGGGAGAGCGTATTGACAATGGTGGTAATCAAAATCTTGTAGCTGAAGGCGAACATCTCGCGGACAGGCTTGAAGTCGACGCGCAAGGACGGTCGCCAAGAGATGAGGAAGAAACGGCCCACGCTGGTCAGCGTGACATAAGTAAGTTGCTGCCACGCCAAGCTCCAGTAAGCATGCCCGCGCAAGGCCAGCGTGATGCCGACCACGCCCGAGAGTAGCAATGAGCTCACCCGCAAGAGCGTGGTCTCCTTGACCACCATCCGCTTGAAAAGATAGGCGGTGGGAGCAGTGCCCAAAGCGGAAATTGGCAGGGTGAGAAACACCACCCGCGCCAAGTCCGTCAACTCCGATTGGTGAAAGAACGCGGCTATGAGCGGCGAGCAAAAGAACAATATCGCGTAAAGAGACAGGCTGACCAACGTGCTGAACCAAAAAACGGCATTATACTCATTGTCTGTGGGGGCGCGCTTATTGGCCAAGGCGGCGGTGAAGCCGCTCTCTTGCAGCGCGCTGGCTATGGCCGTGAAGATGGCGAGCATGCCCACCAGTCCGTAGTCGGCAGGGGAAAGCAGGCGCGCCAAGAAGATGCCCAGCACAATATTGAGCAACTGCATGGTGCCGTTGTTCATCATGCCCCCAAAAAGGCCCTTGGCGGTTTTCTCCTTCAGTGTCTCCATCGTCAAGCGTTTACGTTTCCCTTGGCCACCAACCGCTGGAATCGCCGCTGGCAACGCTTCTTGTAGTTGATGCCAAAGGCATGTTTGAGCAACTTGCGCCAATTGTAGGTCAGCACGAAAGGCAGGCGCACCTTCCAGAAAGAGGGATGAGACTCACGGTAAAGCTCGCGGGGCATGTGCACGAAATAAAGGTCGGCGATGGTCTCGAAAGCCGAGAAAGCGCGGTGGGGCAACTGGTAAAGCCACACCTCTGAGTAGAACCTGTCATGCGAGATAACCGCCGGATCGAAAGACGGCAGGCGGCGGGCGTAGTCGGAAGCGACCCACCAGAAGTTGCCAGAGAACATAGTGTACGCCTTGGGCGGCCACTGATAGCAGCCATAGGTGTCGTAGCCTGCCGAGAGGGCATTGACTGCCACCTGCCATTTCTCGAAGACAAAATACTCCAACATTTCCCGCCAAGCGTTAATCTTGCGCAGGAAGGAGCGGTAAAGGCGGTCGCCCGTGACCACGCTCTGATAGCTGATGCCCTTGGTGTGGAAATAGTAGAGCAGGCAATCTTCCCGCTTCGCCACCCGCCGCAGATGCTCCAGGGCGGGATATTCATAGCGGGAAGGGTCTTGGTGGATGGCCACCAACTCCACCTTGTCGCTATCGGCCAGGCGCAGGAAGGCCTCCACGTCCTCCTCGCTGGGGGCGATGATGCTGACAAAGAGCTTGCGAGTGGCCGCCAAGAGGCCGCTCTCGCGCAGCGTCTTCAACTGGGCGGAGGCCAACAGTTGCCACCCACGGGCGCAATAAACATGGTATACGCCATAAATGGGCCGAGTGTCTTGAGGAGCGTGTTCCCAAGAGGTGAGGTCGGTCTTTTGATAGACGTGGAAAAAGCTGTCCGCCCATCGGCGCAAAAGGTTACTCATGGGCGATATCCTCCCTCAATGACAGGATAAGACGATGGTACATCTGCCGCAAGTCGTAGTGGGGTCGCCAGCCCAAAGCCTCTATCCGCTCCGTGGAAAGGCGCAGGTGAGTGGTGGGAGAATAACCCATGCCCTCCTTGGGCTCCAGGCGGGGACGGCAAGAGGGAGCGAATTCACGGCAAACGAAGCGGGCCATGTCGGCCACGGAAATATAAGTGTCGGGGTTGGCCACGTTGTAGGCCTCGCCATCCTTGCCCGCCAGGAGCAGATAGAGCAAGGCGCTCACCGCGTCGGTGGTATAGCAATAGCAGCGGGAAAGCTCGCCCGTGGTGTGGAGGATGATATCCTCGCCCCTCAGGGCGCAACGGGCGAACTGGGCGAAGACCCTGCCGTCATCGGGGGAGACTCCCGCCCCAAACGTCTGCGCCAGGCGGGCTATCTTGACAGGCACGCCATATTCCGCGGCGTAGGCATGGCAGAGACACTCGGCAGCCCGCTTGCCCATGGGGTAACTGGAACGGGCGTCGGTGACGGCCAGATAGCCCTGTCGGTCCTCGGTGAGCGGATGGCTGTCGTCAGTCACTTCGCCATACACCTCCAGGGAGGAGACGTAGACCAAGGAGCGCAAGCGGGCCTGGCGGGCGTAGCGCAATATGGCATCGGTGCCCCGCACGCCTGTCAAAAGCGTGTCCACGGGATGGGTGACGAAGTAGCGGGAAGCCGTAGGACTGGCGAAATGGAGCAGTCCGTCTACGGGCACAGGAGGCTGGAAAGGCTTCTCGGCAGAGAAGTCATATATATAATAAGGTATATCCTGGGCCTCCGCGCCAAATACCTGGCGTAGTTTCTCCTCGCTCCTCACCACGGTCAGGACGCTTATCCGGGCATCGTGGAGCTGGTTGAGCACCAGGAGGCAACGCACGGCGCAAGCTCCCAACAAGCCCGTGGCACCCGTAACGGCGACTGTCTGCCCCTGAAGAGATTGCCAAAGAGGGAATCGCTCGGCAAAGAGGCGGATATCTTCTCGCAATACGCTGTTCATGGTCATCGGGAAATAGGTTAGAGTCCGAAGATTTGCTGGTCTTCATGCACCTTCACCATGGCGCGGAACAGGAAGTAGTCTGTGGGCGTGGTAATCTTGATATTCTCCATGGGACCCATGATGGTGCCCAGGCGGTAACCATAGTGGCTCATCAGCGTGCAGGAGTCTATGAAGTCGTGCCTGCCCTCAGCCAACGCCCGCTCGTGCGCCGTCAGGATGTCCTTCAGGTGGAAGCTCTGCGGGGCGCGGGCTATCAGTGAGTCGGCGCGGCTGGGTATCTCCAGCGAACCGTCAGCTTGCCTCACGATGAAGGTCTCCGTGGCGGGAGCGCAGGTAATACAACTGCCACACTCCTCCACCTTGCGCAGATTGTCCGTGATGGTCTGCTCGGTGATGAGCGGGCGCACGCCGTCATGTATCAACACCGTGGCATCCTGCCCTTGGGCATAGTCGCTCGCGGCGCGCAAAGCGTTATAGATGGAGTCTTGTCCCGTCTTGCCGCCAGGCACGACGCTTACCACCTTGTTGATCTCAAACTTGCGCAACTGTTTCTCCAGGAAGGGAATCCAGTCCTCAATGCAGGCCACCACGATGGCATCTATTTCGGGATGGTTGTCGAAAAGCTCCAGGGTGTAGATGATGATGGGCTTCCCATTGAGTTCCAGGAATTGCTTGGGCCTGGACTTTGTGTGCATTCGGAGACCGGAGCCTCCGGCGAAGATAGCGGCTATGTTCATGTGGGGTAAAAGGGGGTTAGTCTATGAATACCACGTCCACCTTGTGGCGGTCGCGTTTGTCCTTGGGCGGCAAGTCCATGTAGTTGCCATAGGCGATGCGGCAAAGCTCGTCGGGGTCGGCGGGTCCCTCAAACACATGGCCCTCAAAGGTCAAAGGCTTGTGGGGCACCATGGCTCGCTTGGGGTTTTGCTCGTAGAACCACGCTCCGTAGGAGTGAATGTAAAGGTTGGGGTCTCCGAAGAGCTTGCCTGTCAAGCGGAACAACGGGAAGACCAGGTAGTGGAGGGTTCGGTAAGCTACCTCGGCCAGCCAGGGACGCTTGCCCGCCCACCGCAGGTTGACATTCACCGAGAGCTTGCCGGCCAGGCGTTGCAGCCAGGGTATCATGTGTCCCTCGTAGGGAAAGATGTCTATATGGAGTCCCTGGAACCGCTGCGCCTCCACCATGCGGCGGTCTTTGCTGTCGAGGCTGTCGTGGCTCACGTGGCGGCTCTTCAAGTCCCGTAGGCAAGCCCACTCCTTATAGAAGCCCGGGTCAGTGCTGTGGTCTTGCAAGACATATTGGGGATGGGGATGGCTCTTCAGGTAATCGCAAAGGCGATGGAAGTCCCGGTACTCCACCACAAAGTCCACGTCGTCGTCCCAGGGAATGAAACCGCCATGGCGCAAGGCTCCCAACACGTTGCCACCGTCTAGCCTGCAGGGCACGCCTATCTCCTTGGCCACGTCGCGCAGGTAGAGCGCCATGTCGAGCAAGCGAAGTTGGGCTTTCCGCAGGTCGGACCCCTCGGGATTATATTCCCTGCGCAGGTCTTCCTCAGTCTCGCCCGTGTTGTAAGTCTTAGGTTTCTCGGTGTTCATCATGTCGCGAAAATACCATTTTTATTTCATTCGCCCAAGCTTTCCTCTCTTTATCTCGGGAAATAATGGTAACTTCGCGGCAAAGGATACCGGCATGACTGCCTACAGGAAAATCATACACATAGACATGGACGCCTTCTTCGCCAGCGTGGAGCAGCTTGACCATCCCGAGCTAAGAGGGAAACCCATCGCCGTGGGCGGAGACAGCGAACGGGGCGTAGTGGCCACGGCCAGCTATGAGGCAAGGAAGTGGGGCGTGCGCTCCGCCATGTCCATGCTGGTAGCGAAGAAACGCTGTCCCGCGCTGATAGTCATCCCTGGCAGGCATGGTCGATACAAGGAGGTTTCCAACCAAATACACCGGATATTCCAAGACTACACCGACCTGATAGAGCCTCTCTCCATCGACGAGGCCTTCCTGGACGTGACGAGCAACAAGGTGGGCATGGAGCTGGCCGTGGACATAGCCAAGGAAATCAAACGCCGCATCAAGGAGGAAACGGGGCTGACCGCCTCGGCGGGCGTATCCTACAACAAGTTCCTGGCCAAGATAGCGTCTGACTGCCGCAAGCCTGACGGACTCTGCACCATCCATCCCGACAAGGCGCAAGCGTTCATAGACCAGTTGGGCATAGAGGATTTTTGGGGCGTGGGACCCAAGACGGCCAAGCAAATGCACTACATGGGCATCTTCACGGGGGCGCAGTTGAGGGCTTGCTCCTTGCGCCACCTGGAGGAAGTGTTCGGCAAGGCGGGACGATTGTTTTATGATTTCGCCCGCGGAATAGACAACCGCCCCGTGGAGGCGAGCCACGAGAGGAAGTCGGTGGGCTGTGAAAGGACGTTTGACGAAGACATCTCGCTGCCCAGCACGGTGCTCATAGCGCTCTATCACACGGTGTTGGAACTGGAAAGGCGCGTCGCCAAGGCGCAATTCGCCGGCCATACGCTCACGCTAAAAGTGAAATACGCCGACTTCACGCAAATCACCCGCAGCCTCACCCAACGGGAATGCCTGGTAAGCAAGAAAGAACTGCTGCCCGCGGCCAAGCGGTTGCTGCGCGCGGTGGACTATGACCTGAAGCATCCCATCCGCTTACTAGGGCTTTCGGTCTCCAATCCGCAAGGCGAAGGCCTGCGGGCCGAATGGGTAGAGCAGTGGCTGGACTTCCGTGACGACTAGCCTTCCTCCCGCTCCAAGGCACGCCGCAAGGCGCTTAGCTTCATCTTCCTGTTCAGGGAGAATGTGGAACTGTGGGCATCCACGTAGTCTAGCAAGCGGAACGCCTTGCCCAGCAAGAGCTCTCGCAACGGCAAAGCCTTGTAGCCAGCTTCCGCGTCGAGCAGGAAAGCCAACATCTCCAGCCTGTCCACTCGCTGCTCCTTATCCCATTGCTCCTCCGCGTAGGCAAGCGTTTCCTCCCACGAGAGATTGCGCAACACCTCATAGGGGCCTACGTATTGGGCATAAAGCTCTTTCAGTTCTTGGTCTCGCTTGTCCTCTCCCACCTTCTTCTCCAGGAAAAGGCTGAGAGCGACGGCGAACTCTTGGATAATCCGCAGGAAATAGTCTCGTGACAGCATGGCGTATATAAATATAGGTATAGCGCGAAGATACGAAAAAAAAGCGACATGGACTCCTTTTTCCCACGCAAAAATCCCATTGGGGAGGAAAACAAGTTAAACCGGAAATGAAAACAAGTTATTTCGCGGAGCAAAACAAGTTAAATTGAAGAGCAAAACAAGTTGTTTTCCCCAGCAAAACAACTTGTTTTCCTCACGGTCGGAAAAGTCCCTCCCGCAAGGGATATTTCATGCCTTTTTCATGACACTAGTCTCGATGCCCGATGATATTGGTCTCGACGCTCAACGACACTAGTCTCAACGGCCTTCGAGACTAGTATCGTTATCCAGGCTCTCCCTCTCGTTCCCCTGATAATGCTGGCGGGCGCGCTCCACATAGTCCCAAAGTCGCTTGTAGAAAGGGTGGCGGGTGAGCGTCTTCACGTCGCCCAGGATGATAACCTTCATGCGCGCCCTGGTGATGGCCACGTTCATGCGGCGCAAGTCTTTCAGGAAACCGATGTCGCCAGCGGCATTGCTTCGCACAAGGGAGATGAGCACGATGTCTCTCTCCTGCCCCTGGAAGCCGTCCACGGTATTGACCGTGATGGCGCGGCGGAAAGGCTTCAGCTCGGGAGTGGCCTTGATGAGCGAGCGCAGATACTGCACCTGCGCCCTGTAAGGAGATATCACGCCCACGTCCACTTGCTCATCCAGGAAGCGCTGCTTGCCCACCTTCTCCAGGTAGTCCCTTAACGTGCTGATGGTGAGATTGGCCTCCGCCTTGTTGACACGGCCAAAACTCTCGCCCACGAACTGCTCATGGTAAACGGGGGAGTCATCTTCCTCTTCCAGCGGGGCTGTGTCTATCCACAGGAAAGGATTGTCATAGTCCAGTATGCCCCTGTGCCTCACTTGCGGCGCGCTCTTCACCTGGCCGCCGTAAAACCAGTCGCTGGAGAAGCGCATGATGGCCTCGTTCATGCGATATTGCACCTTGAGCAGGGTGACCACACTTGGTTGGGTGGCGGTAACGCGCTCCATGAGCGTCACGCCAAGCCCTGCCTTCAGGGCGGCAAGGCTCTTCACCGTGGGCGGCAACTGGCAATGGTCCCCCGCCAATATCACCCGTGAGACGCGGCGCAACGGTATCCAGCAGGCAGCCTCCAAAGCCTGGGCGGCCTCATCAATGAAAAGCGTGTTGAAGCGTTGTCCGTCCAAGAGCTTGTTGGCGGAACCCACCAGCGTGCAGGCTATCACCCGAGCCTCGCCGAAGAGCTGTGCGTTGATGCGCAACTCCAGCTCCGTGGCCCGTGACTTCAGCCTTTCCATCTTTTGGTGGAAGCTGTCGCTCCCCCGCTTGCGGTGTTGCCGCAACTCGCGGATGGCCTTGCGAATGGCCCAAAGCTGCGGATAATCGGGATGGGATTCAAAACGCCGCTCATAGGTGAAGCCCAGCATCTTGTCGTTGACACGGGTGGGATTGCCTATACGCAAGACGTTGATGCCCCTGTCCACCAACTTTTCCGATATCCAGTCCACGGCCATATTGCTCTGCGCGCACACCATCACCTGGCTCTCGCGCATCAGTGTCTCGTTGATGGCCTCTACCAGCGTGGTGGTCTTGCCCGTGCCAGGAGGACCATGCACAATGGCTACGTCCTTGGCCATGAGCACCTCGTTGACGGCTTGCTCCTGCGTGGGGTTAAGCCAGGGGAAACGCATTGGCTCGAAAGCGTATCGCTGGGGCTGCCGGTCTCCATGGAATAGCTCGCGAAGATAGGCCAAACGGTCGCTCTTGGCGGCTATTACCCTGTCAATGGCTTGGAACATGGCTCGATAACTCGTCTCGTCAAAGGAGAGCTGCACACCCAAAGGTTGAGAGGAAGATTGAAGTTCCAATAGCGGAGCGCTATCGGGCACGGCCACCACCATGCGATTACCATCCACGTAGCTCACCGTGGCCGTGAAAGAAAAATAGCGCAACTTGCCGCCCAAGTCCTTGGCATCGGTGGCTGAAAGGAATACCACGGGACGGCCGAACTCGAAATTATGGTCAACATCCTCCTCTTCCCCGCGAAACACTTCCACCACCAATTGGTTGAGCGAGTTGTAATAACTCTTTCCCACACGAATCGGGAACCAGGCATCACCTCGCTTCACCTTCCTGCGCAGGCCCATGGTCTCGGTCTGCTTGCGGAAAGCTTCTTTTTCGGTATAATATTCCAGTTGCAGCAGCAATTTCTGCCTGCGCAATTGCTCCAAAGCGGTCTCTTGTTGTCTCATAAGCCGCCGCGAAGTTACAAAAGTTCTGCCTATCAGACCGCGAGATATGGGAAAATTCGCTATCTTCGCGCCATGCGAGAAACTGTTTGGTTACAAAACGCCGCGATAGGATATCGCGAACATGGCGGCGAACGAAAGGTCGCCAGCTCCCTGACAGCGAGTCTTCAGCGAGGAGAACTCACTTGCCTGCTGGGCTGCAATGGTACGGGCAAGTCTACGCTGCTGCGCACCTTGGTGGGGCAACTGCCCCTATTGGAAGGAGATATCCTGTTGGCAAATGACAAGGGAAAGGATAGCCTCTCGGCACTTAGCCCGCGCCAGTTGGCCAAGTTGATAGGCGTGGTGTTGACGGAACGTCCCGAAACAAGCCAACTCACGGTTCAAGAAGTGGTGGAGATGGGACGACAGCCCTACACGGGTTTTTGGGGCAGACTCTCCCAGGAAGACAAACGGCTGGCGGAAGAAGCCATGCGACATGTGGGCATCCATGGGCTAAGAAACCGAAAGATAGACTCCCTGAGTGACGGCGAGCGGCAAAAAGCCATGATAGCCAAAGCTCTGGCCCAAGACACGCCCATCATCCTGCTGGACGAGCCAACCGCTTTCCTTGACTTCCCCAGCAAGGTGGAACTGCTGCAACTGCTCCGCCATTTAGCCCACGAGGAGGAAAAGACCATCATGCTCTCCACACATGACCTGGAACTGGCCTTGCGGCTAAGCGACAAACTGTGGCTTATGGACAAAAAACAGGGCCTGCAAATAGGAACTCCACGAGAGCTTGCCGATAATGGCGCGCTATCCCGATACATAGAGCGAGGAGAATTGCGTTTCGACACCCAACGGCTCTCCATCTCGTTCCCAGGCTGAAACCTCTTTCAAATAACCAACTATTATTAACATATGCCCGCGAGGTTATGTCGAAGTAAATGTGTAACTTCGCGTTATTACTATAACAAGTGACACACATGGACTTCAAGGAACTTTGCGAAAAGCGCTTCTCGGCAAGAGCCTACAGCGGCGAACCTATCCCCACCGACAAGATGAGTTATATACAAGAATGCGTCAGGCTGGCGCCGTCAGCTTGCAACAAGCAACCATGGCTCTTCCTGGCCGTAAAGTCGGAAGAGGCCAAGAAGAAGCTGTACGCCTGCTATGACAGGGAGTGGTTTGCCGAGGCACCTCTCTATATAGTGGCTTGTGACAGAAAGAGCCAAGCATGGACAAGGCCGTCTGACGGAAAACACCATGGCGACGTAGACTTGAGTATCGCCATAGAGCACCTTTGCTTGGCGGCAGCCAACGTGGGGGTGGGCACTTGCTGGGTATGCAACTTCGACGTGCCCCGTTGCAAGGAAGCCCTTCACCTGCCAGAAGACTTGGAGCCAGTGGCTATCATCCCCATGGGAATGCCCGCGCAAGAGTCCGCTCCCAAGAAACGCAAATCGATGGAAGAGATTTGGCAAGAAATATAATCAATATACCTTTATAATATATAAGCTATGACAGAAATGAAAGACCTGAAGCCAGCAGTTATCTGGCGCAATTTCCATGCGTTGACACAAGTACCCCGCCCCTCCGGACATCTCGACAAGGTGCGCCGCTTCCTCTTGGACTTCGCCCAAGAGAAGGGTGTAGAAGCTTTTGAGGACGAGGCTGGCAACATCGTGATGCGCAAGCCCGCCACGCCAGGTATGGAAAACAGGAAGACCGTGATACTACAGGCCCACATGGACATGGTGCCGCAAAAAGAAAAAGGCAGCGACCACAATTTCGAGACAGACCCCATTGAAACCTATGTGGACGGCGAATGGGTGAAAGCCAAAGGCACTACGCTAGGAGCCGATGACGGACTAGGCGTGGCCGCCATCATGGCCGTAATGGAAGCCACCGACTTGAAGCATGGCCCAGTGGAAGCGCTCATCACCGCCGACGAGGAAACAGGAATGTACGGTGCCAACGGACTGCCCGCTGGCGAACTGGAAGGGGAAATACTCCTCAACCTGGACACGGAGCAAGAAGGGGAACTCATCATAGGCAGCGCCGGCGGAGTGGACATCACCGCATCGCTGGAGTACAAGGAAGCCGAGACCGACCCTGAAGATATCGCCGTGCGCATTACCCTGAAAGGTCTCAAGGGAGGCCACTCTGGCCTGGAAATAGGCGCGGGACGCGGCAACGCCAACAAGATGCTGGTGAGATTGGTAAGAGAAGCCATCGCGGAAGATGACGCGCAACTGGCCAGCTGGCATGGTGGCAATATGCGCAACGCCATCCCCCGAGAGGCGGAAGCTGTGCTCACTCTCCCCCGAGAGAACAAAGAAGACCTCATGGAACTGGTGGCCGACTATCAGGAGACCTTTAACGATGAATACAAAGGCATAGAAAACGGCATAGAACTCACCATAGAGGAAATCGCCTTGCCCAAGAGTGCGGTTCCACAAGAGATACAAGACAACTTGGTAGATGCCATCTATGCCGCCCACGATGGCGTTTGGCGCTACATCCCCAGTATCCCTGGCATCGTGGAAACATCCTCCAACCTGGCCATCGTGGATATCGCCGAGGGACATGCGGAAGTGAAAATACTGGGCCGCAGCTCTAGCGAAACCAAGAAAGACGAATTGGCCACCTCACTGGAGAGCTGCTTCGGCATGGCTGGCATGAAAGTGGAACGCAGCGGGGAATATGGAGGTTGGGAGCCCAACACCTCCAGCGAACTCATCAAACACATGCGGGAAATCTACCAAACACTCTTCAACGAGGAGCCTACTGTACAAGTGGTACACGCCGGGCTGGAATGTAGTATCATCCTTTCCAAGTATCCTGGATTGGACATCTGCTCTTTCGGCCCCACCCTACTCTCTCCCCACACGCCCAACGAGCGCGCTTATTGGCCCTCCACGGAGAAGTTCTGGCTGCTGTTAGTAAAGACTCTCGAGAACATTCCCGCAAAATAAAGCAAAATATGGCACGGGATTTGCCGTATTGAGCATATACACTAGTTTTATTCACTAATCATTTCAAGACACATGACAGAAAAAGAATTGTATGAAGCCATACAGCGCGGAGACCAGCGCATGGTAGGCGAAAAGGAGCGTGGACTCTACTCCGTAATGCCCGCCCTGATGAGAAAGGTCTACATCTGGATGACATTGGCGCTGGTCATCACTGCCGTAGCGGCCTATGGCGTAGCCAGCAGCCCTAATTTGCTGACCACCATCTATAGCAGCTCAGGCATTATCTGGGGCTTGGTGATAGCAGAGTTCGCGCTGGTAATCGCCATCTCCGCGGCTATCAATAAACTATCGTTGAGCACGGCGACGTTGCTCTTCATCCTCTATTCTGCCCTGAATGGCGTTACGCTGTCCAGCATCTTCATCCTGTTTGACATCGCCACTATCGGCAAGGTGTTCCTCATTACGGCTGGCATGTTTGCCGCCATGGCATTCTATGGCTACACCACCAAGAAAGACCTCAGTTCGATAGGAAAGATACTCTTCATGGCTTTGATAGGACTGGTCATCGCCACACTGGTGAACCTCTTCCTGCGCAGCGCCATGTTCGACTACGTGCTGAGTTATATCGGTGTTATCGTGTTCACGGGTCTTACCGCGTGGGACACGCAGAAGATCAAGCAGATGCTGCAAACGCAATACGACATGAGCGAAGGAGCGCAGAAGCTGGCGCTTCTGGGAGCGTTGACACTCTACCTGGACTTCATCAACCTCTTCCTCTACTTGCTGCGCATCTTTGGGCACAAAGAATAAAACCATTATGGGCATGGAACGTCATGGTTCCATGCCCTTTTTCACGCTACTCACTAACCTATTAAAACAAAAAACATCATGAAAAGTGACCCTAAAGACTGTCTCTATTGCCAAAACAACGAGACCCTGCACAGCCTGATGCTGGAAGTGACAGAACTTTCCGTTTCCCGAGTGTTCATCTTCAAGGAGCAAACCTACAAAGGGCGTTGCCTTGTGGCCTACAAAGACCACGTAGATGATCTCAATCTACTGAGTGACGACAATCGAAACGCCTTCATGGATGACGTAGCGAGAGTGACTCGCGCCATGCAAAAACTTTTCCATCCCGACAAGATTAACTATGGTGCCTATTCCGACACGTTGGAGCACCTCCATTTCCACTTAGTGCCCAAATACGCAGGAGGCCCCGACTTCGGCGGCGTGTTCCGCATGAATCCACAAAACATCTATCTCACCGATGGGGAATATGCCCAAATGGCAGAAGCCCTGAGAAAAGAACTGGAGTAGGGATTATTTTTTATACTCTTAACAACTGATGAATAAATATGCAAAAACATCTTCTTTTCGGGGATGTTTTTGCATAAACAGAAGAATTTAGGTGAATATTATCTCACAAAAACCATAGTTTATAAATATTTTTGTATCTTTGCCCTCGTTTTTCACACACCATATCAATAGAAAGCAAAGAGACAAAATGGCTTACACCAGAATAACCGCCGCCGAGGGGGCGGCCATGATCAAGGACCAAGACAATATCGCCCTGAGCGGCTTCACGCCCAATGGGGTGCCAAAAGCTATCTTCAGGGAACTCTCCAAGCGAGCCGTCGCCGAGCACGACGCTGGCCATCCCTTCCAGGTAGGTATCATCACGGGCGCTTCCACCTCCCAAAGCATAGAGGGAGACATGGCCGTGGCCAAAGCCATTAAGTTTCGCACACCCTTTTCCACCAACAAGGACTTCCGCAACCACACCAACCTGGGCGAGATAGACTATGAGGACATGCACCTGGGACACATGGGCGAGCGGTTGCGCAGAGGCTTCTATGGAGAGATAGACTGGGCTATCATCGAGGTAAGCGATATTGACGAGGGAGAGAATCTTTGCAAAGCTTATCTCACGAGTGCCGGCGGCATCGTGCCCACCATTGCCCGCATGGCCAAAAGGGTGATATTGGAACGCAATACTTTCCATGACCCCTGCTCCCGATACTTGCATGATGTCTACGAAATAGGTGAGTGCCCTCGACGCGAGCCCATACCCATCCGCCAGGTAAGCGACAGGATAGGCACGGAATATGTCCCTATCGACCCCAAGAAAATAGTAGGCGTAGTGGAATGTGACATCCCTGAAGAAGCGCGAGCCTTCAAGCCCCTCGACCCCATTACGGAACAAATGGGACACAACGTGGCGGACTTCCTGGTCTCTGACTTGAAGAAGGGACTTATCCCGCCAGAGTTCCTGCCTCTGCAAAGTGGTGTGGGAACAACAAGCAACGCTGTGTTGGAGGCGTTGGGGCAAAATCCAGCCGTGCCTGTATTCAATGTCTACACAGAAGTAGTGCAAGACGCAGTGGTGAAATATATGCGCGAGGGACGCATCAAGGACGCCAGCTGCTCATCGCTTACCGTGACCAACGACACCCTGCGTGACGTTTACGAGGATATTGACTATTTCAAGCACCACCTCACCATTCGCCCCAGCGAGATAAGCAACTGCCCCGAGGTAATCCGCCGCCTGGGCGTCATCGCCATGAACACCGCCATAGAATGCGACATCTATGGCAACGAGAACTCAAGCCATATCTGCGGCTCGAAACTGATGAACGGAATCGGAGGCAGTTGTGACTATGAGCGCAATGGCTACATCTCCATCTTCACCACGCAAAGCACCACCAAGAACGGCTGCATATCGGCCATCGTGCCCATGTGCTCCCACGTAGACTCCACGGAGCATGACGTAGACGTGATAGTTACCGAGCAAGGAATCGCCGACTTAAGGGGAAAAGGGCCGCTGAAGCGTGCCCGGGAAATCATAGAAAACTGCGCCCATCCCGACTACCGCCCCTTGCTGCGCGACTACTTGCGCATCTGCGAGCGAGGCCATGAGCCTGAGAACATGCGGGCGGCACTGGCGTTCCACGACACGTTCTTGCGCGAGGGAGACATGCGCAAGACCGATTTCAGCAAATATGTATAAGGGAAGTGGAGCATACCGGACTCGAACCGGTCACCTCGACACTGCCAGTGTCGCACTCTAGCCAGATGAGCTAATGCCCCAAGCGTTGTTAAGCGAGCGCAAAGATAACGCGAATATTTCAAATATCACGCTTCCTTGGGGAAAAATTGTCCCATTTCCATCAAACTATAAGATTTTTTAAGATTTAAACCGTTTTTGCGATGAAGAGAAAGGCCATTCCGTTTGAAGTTCCACTGGGTGCGGAACAGGTGTTGCTACATACTTGTTGCGCCCCATGCTCTTCCGCTATCGTGGAGTGTATGTTGCAGCACGGCGTACGCCCTACCATCTATTATTGCAACCCCAACATCTTCCCCCTGGAGGAATACCTCATCCGCAAAGACGAATGCACCCGCTACGCCCAAGCTCTAGGGCTGGACATCGTTGACGCGGACTACGACCACGAGGCGTGGAAGCAACAGATGAAAGGCATGGAGCAAGAACCCGAGCGAGGAGCGCGCTGTCTATCCTGCTTCAGGCTTCGGCTCCTGTCCACCGCCAGATACGCGCACGAGCACGGCTTCAAGGTCATCACCACCACGCTGATGTCTTCCCGCTGGAAAAGCCTGGAGCAAATCAACGCCGCGGGCAGTTACGCCGCAAGCCAATTCGACGATGTCACGTGGTGGGATCATAACTGGCGCAAGGGCGGATTGAGTGAGCGCCGCCTGGAAATCATCCGTGAATACGGCTTCTACAACCAGCAATATTGCGGCTGCGAATACAGCATGCGACGGAAAGAGGATTAAACCTTCGCCCCTGTCGTTCGTCTAATGGATAAATACACCCCCTAAAAACCATTAGACTATGAGAAGATTCTTGATGATACTATTGGCCGCGCTCACCCTGCAGGGAGCCATGGCGCAACTGCCAGACAGCCGCAACTGGCGACTCAACCCCTCTCCCATGTCGCCCAAGGAGCATGTCGCCTATTGGAACAAGTTGTTAGAACTCACTCCCAGTCAGCGCCAACAGATAGAAAGGCTCAACCTGCAATACGCCGACCTCTTCCGCGGGGCGGGAGCCATGCCCGCTCCGCCTAAAGCCAAGCCCAATGACCCCGCCCGCAAGAATTGGCGAACCAAGGGCAAAGCCCCCGCGCCTCCAAAGGCCTTCGGAAAGAAGCCTGGAAAAGACCTGGAGAAGCGATGGAAAGAATATGAGAAAAGCCTGAAAAAAATCCTCTCCAAGAAACAATACAAGGAGTATGAGAAACGGGCCAAGCAACTGCGCAAGAGATAAGCATCCTTCTTAAATACACTGCAATGTTTCCCCGCCAACTGGAAAGAGCGACTCCAAGTTGACGGGGATTTTCATAAAAGCCCAGTATGACCGCTTTTCCAACGCGGCAGTACTGCGTTGGCGGTTGAAGTAGTACTGATATTCAATTTCAGTAGTACTGCGTTGGCCATCGCAGTACTACTTCGTTTTCCGCCCAGGATTTTTAATGCTCATCAAAACAATTTGTTTCGTGAAGAAAAACAACTTGTTTTACTCACCAAAATAACTTGTTTTGCCGAACAAAATAACTTGTTTTGCTTTCCAAAATAAGTTATTTTCAAAAGTGGGGCAAATCAAGCCTCAACTACAACAAAGAAAAGCGAGGCTTTCCTTTATATCTTCTCGATTTGCGCGCTTTTCTCCTTCGGAGAGAAGATAGGCTGCATCTCAACAATAAAAACAAAAACGAGGTTTTGTTTTGTATTGTCTTCGATTTGCGCGCTTTTCTCCTTCGGAGAGAAGATAGGCTGCATCTCAACAATAAAAACAAAAACGAGGTTTTGTTTTGTATTGTCTTCGATTTGCGCTATCTTTGCAAACATGATAGACAGGCAGACCATTGACCGCATCATGGAGGCCACCAACATCGTGGAAGTGGTATCAGAGTTCGTGACGCTCAAGAAGAGGGGTGTCAACTATATAGGGCTTTGCCCCTTCCATGACGATAGCCACCCTTCCTTTTCCGTATCCCCGAGCAAGGGGATATGCCACTGCTTCTCGTGCGGGAAGGGCGGCAACGCCGTCAACTTCCTGATGGAGCTGGAGCAAATGTCCTACCCCGACGCACTGAGATGGCTAGCCAACAAGTACCATATAGAAATAAAAGAGCGGGAGCGCACGGATGAGGAGAAGTTGGCGGAAAGCCAAAGGGAGTCAATGCTCATACTGAACGAATGGGCGGCCAACTACTATCACAACGTGTTGCTGAACGAGACCGACGGCAAGGCCATAGGTTTGGAGTATTTCAGGAACCGCGGTTTCAGGGATGACATCATTGAGAAATTCAAGTTGGGGTTCTCGCTGAGGCAACGGGAAGCGTTGGCTTCGGCCGCGCTGAAGCAAGGATACCAAAAAGAATTCCTGGTGAAGACAGGGCTATGCGTCGAGCGGGAGAATGGCGAGCTGGTAGACCGCTTCTATGGCAGGGCCATGTTCCCATGGATGAGCGTAAGCGGAAAGGTCATCGCTTTTGGCGGCAGAGTGCTGGACAGCCGCACCAAGGGCGTAAGCCAGAAGTACGTCAACTCGCCCGACAGCGAGATCTATCACAAGGAGCAAGCCCTTTACGGCATCTACCAAGCCAAGAAGGCCATCGCCAAGGAAGACCTTGTCTACATGGTGGAAGGGTATACCGATGTCATCTCCATGCACCAGTGTGGCATAGAGAACGTGGTGGCCAACTCTGGCACAGCCCTGAACGTGAAACAAATCAGGATGCTCCACCGCTTCACCAACAACATCGTGTTGCTCTATGATGGCGATGAGGCCGGCATACACGCTGCCCTGCGAGGAACAGACATGCTTTTGGCCGAGGGAATGAACATCAAGGTATTGCTTTTGCCTGACGGCAATGACCCGGACAGCTTCGCCCGCACCCATACGGCATCGGATTTCCGAAACTACATAGAGGAACATCAAACGGATTTCATCCGCTTCAAGACACAGGTGTTGATGGATGGCGTGACAGACCCCATCAAACGCTCGGAGGCCATCAACGACATCATGCGCAGCGTGTCAATGATACAAGACCAAATCGTAAGAGCCACCTATATCAGAGAATGCTCCGAGCGGCTTTCCATGTCGGAGGCGACTCTCATCAACGCGGTCAACCGCTTTATCATACAAGGAAAAGACGAGAAAGAAAAGGCTGAAAGAAGAGTGGCGGGGCTGAAAGAAATCCCCGCCCAAGTCCAGTCCGCACCAAACCCAGGCATGCCCCAGGCTCCAAAGCAGGGCATGGACACCGAGACCATGCTGATACAAGCCGTGATAAGATATGGCGAGCGAATCATTTCCGTAAGAGACTGCGAAGACAACGCCGTCTCGTTGGCCTTGGCGCAATATGTGGCACTCAACCTCGCCAGCGACAACCTGCATTTCACCTCACCTCTCTATGAGCGCGTATTAAAAGAGGCTAACGACCACCTGCTGGAGGAAGGCTTCCACACGGAAAGCTATTTCGTCAACCATCCTGACCCCGAGGTGAGCAAGCTGGCCTCTGAGCTGTGCGCCGAGCTGGGGCATCTCTCTCCCAGCCTGCGCTATGAGCAAACTCCCGAGCGGCTGCGACAACTGACCGAGAAACTCGTAATGGAGTTCAGGTACACTTACGCCGAGCGCAAGGTAAACGAGCTATACCAACAAGTGCTGGCCTGCCAGGAAAGCCCAGACCAAATGGCGGCACTCATGGCGCAATACAACGACATGAAACATATCAAGAAATATTATGCCGAGCAACTGGGGAAAACCATCTGAAGCACATCTTTGCCCATGACCTACGTCTACGATATTCTCCTCGTGGCTTACATCGTCATCGTGACGGCCACCATCATCGCCGTGCTGCTAGACAACAAACAGCCCGCGAAGACCATCGCCTGGCTCATGGTACTGATATTCATACCCGTGATAGGCTGGCTTCTCTACGTGTTCTTCGGACAGAATGTACGCAAGCAACGCTTGATGAGCCAACGCAGCATTGACCAGCTCACGAAACGCAGCATGATGGAGTATGACGTGCAAGGAGACTTGCGGTTACCCGAAAAGGTCGAGCCTTTGGTGAGACTGTTCGCGAATCTCAATGTGGCGTTGCCCTTCAAAGACAACCAGACCCAAGTGCTCAGCGATGGCTACGCTTTCACCTATGCCCTACTGAAAGCCTTCGCCCAAGCCAAAAGCCACATCCACCTGGAAACTTACATCATAGAGGATGACCCGCTAGGCAACCTCATCGCCGACGCGTTGATAGCGAAAGCCCGGGAGGGAGTGGAAGTGAGGCTCATCTATGACGACGTAGGTTGCTGGAAAGTGAAAGAGCGTTTCTTCGAGCGAATGCGCGACGAGGGCATTGACATCCACGCTTTCATGCCCGTGAGATTTCCCGCCTTTACCAGCAAGGTAAACTACCGCAACCACCGCAAACTATGCGTGGTGGACGGGAAGACAGGATTCATCGGTGGCATGAACATCGCTCTGCGCTACGTGAAAGGGGACGGCAAGCAGACTTGGCACGACATCCACCTGCGCATAGAAGGCGGAGGTGTCTACGCCATACAAAGAGCCTTCCTGGTGGATTGGTATTTCGTGGATCGCACATTGCTCACCCAAAGAAGGTTCTATCCCCCCGTGGCCGAGCATCTAAGGTCTGACTGCGTGATGCAAGTAGTCACCAGCAGTCCCATAGCCCCCTGGCCTGAAATCATGCAAGGCTATGCCCGCATGATTTCCCAAGCGCAAAAATATGTCTATATAGAAACACCGTACTTCCTGCCCACGGAAATCATCCTCTTCGCGCTGCAAACGGCCGCCCACGCAGGAATAGACGTAAGGCTGATAGTGCCAAGACGTTCCGATGCCAAGCTGGCCGAGTGGGCGAGCCGTTCCTACCTGCTGGAAGCCATGGACGCAGGCGTGAAAGTCTACCTTTACGGGGCGGGGTTCAACCACAGCAAGATGATGGTAAGCGATGATTTGGTGGCCACCGTAGGCAGCACCAACGTGGACTTTCGCAGTTTCGAGAACAATTTCGAGGCCAACGCTTTCTTCTACGATGAGGACATGGCCTTGCGACTGAGGTGCGCTTTCCTCAGCGACCTGCAAGACTGCGAACCGCTCACGCCCAATCAGCTGCTCAACCGTCCCATTACCCGCAGGATATTTGAAGGCGTGGTAAGGCTTCTCTCCCCACTATTGTGACCGCGAAAAAGGGACTACAACAATTCACACGATTTCACACAACCCTCATAACGGTATCCTCGCTTACTTGCCTAAGCATCCTTGGGTACTCGCCTAAGTTCCCTTGGGTACTTGCCTAAGTATCCTTGGATACTTGGGCATGTATCATAGGAGCTGTTGCGGGTGTTCCCTTAAGCCTACTCAGGGGCATAGTCCCTGACTGGTTTGGAGTGTGTCATCCACAAAGGAAAAGATACGCAAAGCGACCAATTCCATGCACTCCTCCACAAAAAATATGCCTTGGCACGGGTATCGAAGGCGAACGCCCGTCACAGCCAGGGGAAAAGACGCTTGAAGACGGCGCGCGCCCTTATCTTGCGCCAACGGCGGTTGCGCTCTTTCAACATCAGGTAGATGCCCTGCTCGGGGTCTTCACCCACCAACTTGGCGTAAAGCGGAATAAGCACCGAGAACTGGGGAATGGGAAGCCCCGTTTGATCAAAGGAGGTCATGGCCTCCCGATAAGAAGGATGGTGATTGAACTTCATGCGATTGATGTCCACCAGGGCAAAATGGTAGTGCTCCCCATCATAGGTAACGAGCACGTTGCCAAGATTATAATCCTTCATGTAGACACCCGCTTGGTGCTGGCGGTAGGTAAAGTCAATGAACTCATCATATAGCTTATCGCGCTGTTGGGCATCCATATCCCGCCTCATCAATTCATCCAGTCGCTCTGAGGGATAATAGCGGGAGACATAGTAGCCAGTGTGATACAGCCCCTGCTTGTAGATAGCCATGTAAGCCACTGGCTCTGGAGTGTCAAAATGAGTCTCGCGCAGACGGAAAGCGTTCAAGTAAGACCGCAACGCCTTGTCTTTCCGGATGAAGGTATAAGCGAAACGATTGATGAGGTGAGGCACCTTGAAGCGTTTCACCACATACTCATGGCTCCCGACGCTAACCCTTACTACTGTATTGCGGTCGCAACAGAATGTTTGCTCCGCAGCGTAACGCTCCTCAGGTATGCGAGCCAGCAATTCCCTTTCACTCTCGTAGGCAGGATTTATCTCTATCTTCATCTCTTTGGCATTGTTAGGGATGTGGCGAAACCTCGCCATGGCTGCAAAGGTAATAAATATTTCCTTATCAAGGATGGAAAGAGCGAAAAATAGACACTTTTAGAGTTCCCAAGCGTAGGTGTCGTAACAGAGAGCGCGGGCACCGAAGCCTTCCTTCTGCGCCAAGAGAGAAGCGTTGAGTTCCCTTCCGTCTCCCACCGTTGACTTCCCGAAATCGAAATAAGCATGACGGGCAAAGTCTTGGTGGAGCACCCGCTCAAAGACCGCGTCAACGGCATTCAACTCCTTACCTCGCGGTGAAGAGGAAATATATTGGGAATGCACCACCTGGGGAGTCACATAGAGAACCGTCCCACCTATAGCCTCTTCGTCTTTATAGGCCAAATATAGACGGATAGACAGGGGGAAGCGGCTATGCAACAGCCGTATCTCTTCCAGGCTATGTACGGGAGCGGTGCCATATCTCGACCGCAAATTGTCGGAAAGTATCTTCCAGAAAGTAGGGAAGTCCTGACTTTCCGTCACCTCCACACCTTGTCGGAAAGCCTTGTTACGTCCCCAACGGCGGTTTTGACTCCAATGAGGAGCATGTGCCATATCTATCGCCGACGAGATATCGCGGCAAACGAGCTTGGCTCTACAGACACGGAAAAGGGCATATAAATCTTCTTCCGCTGGCATCTTGTGGTATATCCAAGGGATGCGCTTATAGGTAACGGCACGAAAACCCTCACCTCGCAACCATTCGTTCATCTCCTGAAACAGCGTTACCACCTCCGCGCCTCTCGCGTCTTCACCCAAGACAAGTCCGCCATAAGTAAGACCAGGATGGGATACAAGCGTGCCTTCCGCGGCATGGGCCGGCAAGAGGGCATAAAGTCGCCCGTCTTTATAGAACATCAGCGAGCAGTCGTGAAACCGAGAGGCATGATAGTCCATATAACCTCTATCCAACAAGAAGGTGGCGTTCTTGGAGCTGGCCACGAAACCATTCCATTCCTTTTCTTTTTCAGGGGAATATCTTTGAATGTCAAACATGGTCTGTAGCTTATTCTTGCTGGCGAGCTTCCTCAAACTTCGCCTTCATGGTAGGGTTATTGTGCGTAAGCCGCCGAATAGTCAGGTCTTGCGCCTTGTTATTGGCCAGGCGCAGATTATTGGCGGAACCCAAGAGCGCGTCTTTTGTCTTTTGCAAATGAGATATAGACTTGTCTATCTCGTCGATGGCCTCTTGGAAACGGCGGCCTGCCAATTCATAATTTTTCCCGAACTTGTCACGGAACTCGTTTAACTTGGTTTCAAAATTAGTGACATCCACGTTCTGTTGGCGAGCCTCCCTCAATTCTCGCATATAACCAAGGGAGTTGCGGGCCGCCTGCGTCAACAGCGAGATAAGGGGCATGAAGAACTGCGGCCTCACCACATACATCTTGGGGTAGCGATAGGACACGTCAACGATGCCTTGGTTGTATAGCTCGCTGTCAGGCTCCAAGAGCGACACGAGCACGGCATACTCACATCCTTTCTCCTTACGGTCTTTGTCCAGTTTGGCGAAAAAATCCTCGTTGCGATGTCGGTTGACGGAGTCCTCCATCTCATTTTTCATCTCGAACATGATGGAGATATACTCCATGCCATCGGCGAAGTCCCTGAAAATAAAATCTCCTTTACTGCCATGGCTAGCGTCATTGTCTTTCTCAAAATAAGCGAGTGGGAACATACTCGCACGCACGCTATTGAAAGCGTTGCCGCAGTGAGCCTCCAAGCTCTCGCCCACCATCTTGTTGGAAAGACGAGCCTTTAGGTCTTTGTAGTATTCCACCAACTCTTGTTTTTGTTTCAACTGGGTCGCGTATTCCTGGCGGATGGCGTTCTCACGCAACGCCGCTTGATCTTTCTGCGTGATAAGCTGCGTTTCCAACTGCCGCATTTGATTTTCCATTTGGTGGATGTTATCCTTGGCCTTGTTTTGCTCTTCCACGCGGACAGCGTTAAGTTGGCCTTGCAGGCGAACGATTTCCTTCTCCAAGTCGGCTTGCTTCTCCTTGGCTTTATATCGCTCCTCTGCCACAGCCCGCAACTCGCTACGTTCCCTTTCCGCCAAAGCGGCCTTCAACTGGATAATGGCCTGCTCTTTCTTCATCAACTCTCCCTCCGCCTCCAGGCGCTTTTCCCTGGCGACACCATCGAGTTGTTGTCTCAGCAACGCAATCTCCTCATCTTTCTTGCCCAACTCTGCGGCTTTCTGTCCCATCTTCTCCTCAAAAGCCTTTTGCGCTTTCAACCTTTCTACCTCCATAACAGCCTGCTGCCTGCGCTCCATCTCACGCATGCGTTGTTCCACCTCTCGCTGGAGTTCCGAGTTTCTTACTTGATTGAGGATAGCGGCATAGTCGGCCTCGTCTACCTGGAAAGCAGTGCCACATTTAGGACAGATGAGTTGTTTCATAGCAGGTTCGTTTCTTTACGCGAATGTACTAATAATATTCCAAAAGAGCGGGATAATGCGCTGTTTTTTCTCGGTTTATTTTGTCATTCAACGAAAAAGCGTTACTTTTGTAGGGCATACATACCTGACTGAGACTTTAAACCTGATATCAACTAAACACTAAACCCGTAAAGACATGGAGAGAACCTTAATCTTGCTGAAACCCTGCACCGTACAGCGGCGACTGATGGGTGAAATCATCAACCGCATTGAGCGTAAAGGATTGCGCATCATAGGCATGAAAATGATGCAACTCAACGAAGCCATCCTGGACGAGCACTACGCCCACTTAGCTGATAAGCCATTCTTCCCCACGCTGAAGAATGCCATGATGGCCGCTCCCGTCATCGCCATCTGCGCAGAGGGGACAGAAGCCGTGACCGTAATGAGAAACATCACTGGAGCCACAAACGGCCGCAAAGCCGCTCCTGGGACTATCCGCGGAGATTATGGAATGAGCGGACAGGAGAATATCGTGCACGCCTCAGACAGCGTGGAGAACGCGGAAATAGAAATACGCCGTTTCTTTAAGCCCGAGGAGATATTCGAGTACCCCGACCCATTGATTCATTTCCTCTACAGTCCCGAGTTTACTTAAAACTTGGAATGAATGTTAGAGAATTCCAGTAGTACTGAAATCAAAAAGCAGTAGTACTGTGTTTGCTATCGCCTCATACAAACAAGAAAACACAGAAGGCATGCGCACTTTCGCATGCTTTCTGGTTATGTGAAAACCTGGTTCCGATAATTTATTCCGCAGGTGCCTCTTCCTCCCTCCCCTCTTCTTTCTTCACGGGACGGAAAAGGGAAAAATTCACGCTGCCATAACTCCTGTGTTCCAAGAAGTCTGCGTGAGAAGAGAAGTCATGCTGCTTGCCATGCTCAAACACCAAGATGCCTTGGCTGGTCAACAGCTCTCTATCCAGTATCAACTGAGGGAGAGTGGGCAGTTCCGGCAGACTATAAGGCGGGTCGGCGAAGATAAGGTCAAATTTCTGGCCACATGATTTCAAGAAACGGAACACGTCTCCACGGATGAGCACATCCTTGTCACAACCTATCTTCTGGAAACATTGGCGAATGAAATTGGCATGGTCGCGATCGGCTTCCACGCTCACGACCCGCTCACATCCCCTAGACACCAACTCCAACGAAATGCTACCCGTACCAGCGAAGAGATCCAAAGCCGTAGCTCCTTCAAAATCAACATAACCTCGCAAGACATTAAAGATGTTCTCCTTGGCGAAGTCTGTCGTGGGCCGCGCCTTGAAAGAGCGGGGCACCTCAAAGTGTCTTCCCTTGTATATTCCAGTAATGATTCTCATCTGCGCAAGAAATAAGTAAGCAAGTCAAAAGGTAAGTCTTTGACGCGGGTGACAGGAGCTCGGTTGAACTCGGCTACTGGATTCAGCAGAAATACCTTCCTTACATAACGTTTCAGCTGTTCCAGCGTCTCGGCACGATTGGGCAAGTCCCCCGCGATGTTCAATTCATCCTTATGGGCATCGAACTGCAGTTGCTGCCAAACGTAAAGCAAAAAATAAACGGCGTCTTTTCCATGAGCCACCTCGTAACTGTTGGAGAAACGGAAGCGTTGCTTGTCAAAGCAAAAAATGTCCAGCTTCTTGTCGTGGAAATATCCATAGAGTTTCCGGTTTTGTCCCTGCAGCCCCCGCTGCTGGAAATAATTCCATACAGGCATGCAAACGGGCGAATAGCGTACCTCTTGGAAATGGTCTTCGATGACCAGTTTGAGGTCTTTGTTGATAGGGAATATCGCCACAGCGTTTTGGGCAGGCATCACTTTCTGGATGAGCGTGGAAGAGTCGCCCTTCTCAAAAGTGTAGCCATAGAGAGCAGGCAGGTCTTCCTCCTGGAATTGCTCTACAGGCACCAACAAGGAAGGGGCATCCAGCAGCACTCCCGCCTTGGTATATCCTTGGCAAAGAAGTTCACTGTCCAAGAAAGCCTGTCGCAAATTGGCGGCCATAGATATGCCGCTCTTCACCGTGTAAGGCTCATACCTCACGCCCTCTTCACAGCTACTGTCCACTACCGAGAAACTCAGCGACTTATATCCCACACGTATCATCAACCTGGCCTTGGCCATGGACATGGGCGAAGATGTTGGATTAACGTTTTCCGTCATTGTCTTTTGGTTTAGTTGCGTTCACCCTTCTTCTCATCAGGGGACACGTCTTGGTTAATGGTTTGGCCTTTTGGTGACTGGCGTTCATCCAGCGCAGACAAGGAGTCGGAAAGCATCTCTGGATTTTCTCCACCCTGACGATCAACAGGAAGTTCCGCGGACTGGCGCACGCTGAGATAACAGAGTGCCAGCAATATGAGCACGCATCCCGTCAATATCATCTGATTTCCTATCCTCAGCCTCATCATGCCACGTTATTATTTATTCGCGAAGTTACACATATTCCTCGAAATACCGACGCATTAGCGGGGAAAAAGTAAATAAGCGGGCGGATTGCCCCAACTAAGCGGTTCAACCCAAATCGCTTTCCATGTTCAAACATCCTGACCCTATAGCGCAGATCTCAAACAAAATCGCCCGCCTATACATTATATATATAGGCGGGCGGATAAGTCTATGGAGAAAATTACGTGCTAAAGACCGCAGCCTTACTCCGCGCTCTCCGCAACTTGAGCGGCACGGAAAGCCTCCAGGTCTTCGGGCTTGAGGTTCTTCACGTAAACGTAATGGGCGTTCACCTCGGCCTCAGCGTGGCGCACGTATACGTTGGCACTCTTCTGGAAGAGTTCAGGAGCACGGGTAGCATCGTCGAGAATAAGCAAAGACATGATGATGTCCGCTGTCATCTCGTAGAGTCTGCGACCCAAGAAGTCGTGCAGTTCTTGATTACCTGCCTCTTTCACCATGGCGACAGCCTCCTCATACATCTCTACGAGTTTGGCCACACGAGCCTGCAAAGGCTTCAAGGCCTCGCTCACCTCCTGGCCAAGCATCTCCTTGATAATACCCAGATAAGTGCCGTTGGTGATATAGCGAATGGCTGCCACCACCTGCAACTGGGTTGTACCCTCATAGATAGAGAAGATACGAGCGTCACGATAGAGGCGCTGGCTCTTGTACTCCATGATAAAACCAGAACCACCATGCACAGAAATAGCGTCATAAGCGTTCTGGTTGGCGTACTCTGAGTTCATTCCCTTCGCCAACGGCGTAAAGGCATCGGCCAAACGAGTATACTTCTTCATCTCTTGACGCTCCTCGGGAGTGAGTTTGCGGTCACGCTCTATGTCTTCCAACGCTTTATAAATGTCCACGTAGCGGGCTGTTTGGTAAAGTAAAGAACGTCCTGCGTCCAACTTCGCCTTCATGCGGGAAAGCATGTCATATACCGCGGGGAACTCGATAATCTTCTGCCCGAACTGCTGGCGCTCTTTGGCGTATGCCAACGCTTCATTGTAAGCCTCCTGCTCTATACCTACGCTTTGTGCGGCAATACCTAAACGGGCACCATTCATCAAAGCCATTACGTACTTGATAAGACCCAAACGGGTGTTACCGCAAAGTTCAGCCTTGGCATTCTTGTAGGTCAACTCACAAGTGGGAGAACCATGAATACCCAACTTGTGCTCAATATGCCTTACGTCTACACCGCCATCTCTCTTGTCATAAATGAACATAGAGAGGCCGCGGCCGTCAGTTGTCCCCTCCTCTGAGCGAGCCAACACCAAGTGGATATCAGAGTCTCCGTTGGTGATGAAACGTTTCACGCCGTTCAGCCTCCAGCACTTGTTTTCCTCGTCATAGGTAGCTTTCAGCATCACGCGCTGCAAGTCACTACCAGCGTCAGGCTCTGTCAAGTCCATACTCATAGTCTCCCCAGCGCAGATACGAGGAATATATTTGGCACGTTGCTCCTCATTGCCAAACTCATAGAGAGTATCGATGCAGCTCTGCAAACTCCAAACGTTCTGGAAACCAGCATCCGCGGCGGATATCAGCTCGCTAAGCATGGAGAAAGTGGTGTTCGGCAGGTTCAAGCCACCATAGCGGCGAGGCATGGAGATACCCCAAAGGCCAGCTTTGCGAGTCGCGTCGAGATTCTCGTAAGTTTTGCTGGCATATATCATACGGTTATTCTCCAAGTGGGGGCCTTCCTGGTCCACACTCTCGGAATTAGGCTCAATGATGTTGGCGGCCACGTCTCCGGTAATCTCCAGTATGCGCTTATAGTTCTCTATGGCGTCCTCGTAGTTTACGGGAGCGTCCTCATACTTGTCCTTGTCTTCGTAGTTGCGTTCCTTGAGGTCCACAATACGTTTCATCAGAGGATGGTTCAAATGAAAACCTATCTCTGGGTGGTCTGTATAATAGTTTGCCATGACGTTACTTAGAATTTTGCTTGTAATATTTGATGAGTTTGGGAACAACCTCTTCCACGGTACCATTGATCACATAATCCGCTATCTTATTGATGGGCGCATTGGGGTCGTTATTGATAGAGATGATAATGCCTGAGTCTTGCATACCAGCGATATGCTGTATTTGTCCAGAAATACCGCAAGCGATATATACCTTGGGGTGAACAGTGATACCCGTTTGCCCTATCTGGCGGTCATGGTCTACCCAGCCCGCGTCTACTGCCGCACGGCTTGCGCCGACTTCTCCATGCAATTCCTTTGCCAATTGGAAGAGTTGGTCAAAGCCCTCCTTGGAACCTACACCATATCCGCCTGCCACGACAATGGCCGCACCTTTCAAGTTATGCTTGGCCTCTTCCACGTGGCGGTCTATCACCTTCACCACATAGTCCTCTACGGGAACATAAGCAGTCACGTCGGGATATACCACCTCTCCTTTGGCTTGGCCTTGGTAGAGTGCCTTCTGCATTACGCCAGAACGCACGGTAGCCATCTGTGGACGATGGTCGGGATTGACAATGGTAGCCACAATGTTTCCACCAAATGCGGGACGAATTTGATAGAGCAAATTATCATAATGCTTGCCCGTTTTCTTGTCATCATAGTCTCCTATCTCCAACTGCGTGCAGTCTGCTGTCAGACCAGATGTCAATGACGAAGAAACACGGGGACCCAAGTCACGGCCTATGACCGTAGCGCCCATCAAGGCAATCTGAGGCTGTTCTTCCTTGAAAAGATTTACCAAGATATCGGTATGTGGGGCAGATGTGTAAGGGAACAAGCCCTCACCATCAAAGACAAACAATTTATCAACGCCATAGGGCAATATCTGGTCTTCCACCTTACCCTTGATACCCGAGCCTGCGACTACGGCATGAAGTTCCACTCCCAGTTGAGTTGCGAGCTTGCGACCCTTGGTGAGCAATTCCTGGGAGACCTCGGCAACAGTAGTGCCTTCGATCTCACAATATACAAACACGTTATTCATAAATCCAAGTTCCTACTGATTAACCAATGATCTTTTCATTCAACAATTCTTTGATGAGTCCCTCTACGTCCTCATCCGAGCTGGTCAGCGTACGGCTTTCCTTTGCCTGGAAGACAATATTCTGCACCGCTTTCACCTTGGTGGGAGAGCCACTCAAGCCACACTGGCTGGCATCACCATCTACGTCTGCCACGCTCCATTGGTTAAGCGTCAAGTACGGACGCTCCTCATAAAGAGTTGTCCAAGGCTCATTGCCTGTACGTTCCATAGGACATGTGGCATACTTATACTTCATCACGAGCTTGGCGTTGCAAGGACGGCAAGGAGCCGCGCTGCCATTCACGGTAATCACCACGGGCAGGGGAGCCTCAACAGTCTCCACTCCTCCATCGATATGCCTACGGATTGTCGCCTTGCCATTTTCTATCTTCAAAATCTCTTCGGCATAAGTAACTTGGTTCAATCCCAATTTCTGAGCTACTTGTGGGCCAACTTGCGCCGTATCACCATCAATGGCCTGACGACCACCTATCACGATATCCACATCGCCTATCTTCTTGATGGCAGTTGCCAAAGCGTAAGAAGTCGCTAAAGTGTCAGCACCCGCAAACAAACGGTCTGTAAGCAACCAACCTGTATCAGCGCCACGATAGAGTCCCTGGCGAATAATCTCTCCCGCACGGGGAGGACCCATCGTCAATACGCCTACAGTAGAACCTGGATTCTGCTCTTTCAATCGAAGAGCTTGTTCCAAGGCATTTAAGTCTTCTGGGTTGAAGATAGCGGGCAATGCGGCACGATTCACCGTACCTTCTGCTGTCATCGCGTCCTTACCCACATTTCTTGTGTCAGGTACTTGCTTGGCAAGTACAACGATTTTCAAACTCATATTAGATATTGTGTTAAATAAATGTTATGCGCATATACATGGATTTACACCAAAAAGGAATTAATCCGCATGCAAAAATACATTATTTTTGCCTCATGGGCAAGAAATGCTCCCTTAAAATGCGCAAAAATACGGAATTTATGTTACCTTTGCGTAACGATTTCATTATTAATGTATCACCTTAAAACATTGAAAGATGGAAATAGGACAAAGACTACCCGAGATATTGGGAAAAGACCAAGACGGAAAAGAAATCAGGTTAAGTGACTTCGCCGGTAAAAAGCTCGTTCTTTACGCATATCCAAAGGACTCTACACCTGGCTGCACCAGCGAGGCTTGTGACCTGCGAGACAACTATGAGCGGTTTCTCGCACAAGGTTACGCGATAGTAGGCGTCAGCATACAAGACGAAAAATCGCACAAGCGTTTCATAGAAAAATACCAACTGCCTTTCCCCTTGATAGCGGACACAGAACAGCAATTGGTTAACGAACTGGGAATCTTCGGCGAGAAAAAGATGTGCGGCCGCACCTATATGGGAACTTTCCGCACGACTTTCATCACCGATGAGAACGGGATTGTGCAACGCATTTTCACTCCTAAAGAAATCAAGGTGAAAGAACACGCCCGCCAGATATTGGGCGATTAAAACGCAGTGGGAGCGCACTCATAAAGTACGCTCCCACTCCACTCAGGTTATGCTTTGTCTGTTACGTATACCAAATGGAAGAAAGCTCCCGCCCACCACGGCGGTCGTTCTCCTCGTTGTACATGTTCTCGAATTCCAAAGCTTCTGCCTCAAATTCGAATTGATTCCAGCGCTTCATATGCAATCCTCCTGTAGCTTTTAAGATTACAACGCAAATATAGCGAATAATCCGCAGAAACATGTAAGGATTTCGGAAAACTTATTGCGATTATAACTTTATTTATATCTTTAGTTCCAAAAAAGATTGCAAATTCTTTAATATTTTAAAAATATCTTATACCTTTGCGCGAAAATCACAAAACAGGAACGAAAGTCATACATGAAAAAGGTAATTTATTTCATTCTCATATCGCTGGCTATGCTTACGAGTTGCGAGAAAAACATGACAGACATCACTACTGATGATAATGGTTCCGCCACAACTCCCCCAACCTCCCAAACAACCGTACCTGTAAGTTTGACCTTTTTCGATGTCAGCACGGAAGACATGGTAACCCCTACGGACAGCAGAGCTGACGAAGAGGGAGGCGAAACAAGCGACAGTCAATCCGATCTAAAGAAAGACAACTATTTCACGCAGTTGAGCGTAGCCATCTTCCCCATAGAAGGAGTGGGCGAGGAAAAACAATACTACCAAATAAACTCCCAAGAAGACTTTGGCAAACTGACTGTCGACTTGCCATTAGGAAAATATCAAATTGTCGCGTTAGCTTACAAAGGAGAGGAGCCCGTGACCATCGAAGGAAAGAACTTGGTTACATTCCCTGGCACCAAGGTTACGGACATGGTAGCTTTCAATAAGTCTGTCGATATAACCAGCCCCTCAAAAACATTCGCTTGTGGCATGGAACGCATCATGACCGCTTTTACGTTGCAATCAACCGACCTTTCCCCAAAAGAAGTAGTAGCCATCAAAGCCACTTTTAAATCGCACTGCAACTATCAATATGACCCCGCCACGGGTTTTATCCCGAATGCCCAAGAATATTCCAGCGTTGTCGAACTCGATCCAGACAAGGCGGGGGAAACGAGAAGATTGACTTTCTACACCCTTCTTGGCAATACCATAGAGAATAACGTGGAAATCGCGCTTGACATTCTAGGCGAAAATGAGAAAGCCCTCAAACACCTGGACTTCAAGGACGTGAAGTTGGAACAAGGGAAAAGAACCACCTACACGGGCGAGATTTTCTCGGATAACGCCCAACTGAATTTCACCACTGAGGTCTCTGATGGCAACATCCCTCTTTCTGACGGCAGCATGAACTTTTAATCTTTCACGCCCATGCCAGAGAACAACTCCTGTCAAGCTGCCATGCCCTACTTCCAATTCCGGCAAGCCTCCCTGCATGATTTCCCCGCTGTCTGGGAAGTGGTGAACAAGGCGCGTGACAAAATGTTAGCGTCAGGACGCACCCAATGGTCAGCCACCTATCCTTCTGAGGAAATCATCCGCAAGGACATTGAGAACGAAACGGGATACGTGCTCTGTTCCGATGACACCATTGCCGCTTTTGGCGTAGTGGCATTCAACGGGGAACCTGTCTACGAGAACATAAAAGGCAAATGGCAAAGCGATTATCCCTATGTTGTTATCCACAGGTTGGCAGTCCAGCCATCCTTGCAAGGGCATGGGCTTTCCCGCCTCTTTCTGGAAAACGTGATAGAGATGTGCCAGGCGGAGGGCATCAAAAGCATCAAGGTTGATACCGCCAACGAGAACACGGAGATGATCGGACTGCTTTCCGCCATGGGATTCTCGTTCTGCGGCACCGTCTACTATGAAGGACATGGCAAGCGAGTGGCTTTCGAGAAAGTGCTGGTCGCACCGCTGCTGGATATGGAATAATAAGTTTTAAATTCCCACCCATGAAACAACTGAAATATTATCTCATTGTCATCGCGCTGCTAATCGTGGCCGTAAAGGTCTGTGGCGACCAAGCGGAAAAGGAACCCGAGAACCTTTACACTGAGCAAAGGGAAAGTCACGATGCCGTAAGAAGTAGCGGTGAACACACAGGTTCCCGGGGAAAAGACGAGAATCGACAAGCTGACGACATCAGTGACAAGCTGGAGATTCCCGCCCCAATAGCCAATGGCGATGAGATGATATTGAAGCGCAAGGCCTACACAACTTCTTATAACCCCTCGACAAAGTTGCCCAACTGGGTGGCATGGCATCTCACGGCAAACCATGTAGACGGCAACCACAGCCGTGGAGGCATGAAGTTCCATGAAGATGAGGATGTCCCCGAACCCCGCGCCACGGACAATGACTACAAAGGCTCTGGCTACGACCGAGGCCACATGTGTCCCTCAGGCGACAACAAATGGGATGCGGACGCACAATGGGAAAGCTTTTATTTCACGAATGCCTGCCCGCAACACCATGGACTCAATCGAGGAGACTGGAATGAAATGGAGCAACAATGCCGCAAGTGGGCGCGACAAATGGGAGATATCTATATCGTCTGCGGCCCTATCCTGTACAAGGGGCCGCACAAGACCATTGGCGAGAACCAGGTAGTAGTGCCCGAAGCCTTCTTCAAAGTGGTGCTATGCATGCGAGGAACTCCAAAAGCCATAGGCTTTATCTATAGAAACACCGATGGCAACAGGCCTAAGGGAGATTACGTAAACACCGTAGACCAAGTAGAGCGAATCACGGGCCTGGACTTCTTCCCCGCTCTTCCCGATGACGTGGAAACCAAGGTGGAAGCGGAGGCCAACCTGGACGAATGGTACTAAAAAACATTAAAATAAGCCCCGGCAGTCAGTTTATACCATATTAATTAGCTAACTTCGCGGCATAAATGACATATCGAGGCTGTAAAGCGTGAAAATAGAAGAGGTAATCCATGCCCTTGAACAATTCGCGCCCCTGCCCCTGCAAGAAGACTTCGACAATGCCGGCTTGCAAGTGGGATTGACATGGGCGAGTGATGTATCAGGGGCATTATTGTGCCTGGACGTAACGGAAGCCGTCGTGGACGAAGCCATTGCCAAAGGTTGTAACCTTATCGTAAGCCACCATCCACTCATCTTCCACAAGCTGCGCTCACTGACAGGAGCGGACTACGTGCAACGCACCATCATCAAGGCCATCAAGAATGACGTGGCCATCGTTTCCATGCACACGAACATGGACGAGGCACTAGGCGGCGTAAATCACAAGATAGCCCAAAAGCTGGGACTGGAAGACTTGCGCTTTTTTGGCAAGACCAAGGAGGCCGAAGGCGTAATAGGCGGAGAAGGCGTAATAGGCCAATGGCAAAAGCCAGTCTCCTCCCTTGAGTTCATGGAGAGGGTGCGCGGCGCTTTCGGCGTGAAATGCATCCATGGCAACAAGCTGTTGGAGCGGCCTGTCAGCAAGGTGGCTGTCTGCGGCGGGGCTGGCGCGTTCCTGTTGCAAGACGCTATCGCCGCCGGAGCGGACGCTTTCATCACTGGCGAGATGCGCTACCATGAGTATTTCGGCCATGAGCAAGAGATACAGATATGTGTCATAGGCCATTACGAAAGCGAGCAATATACCGCGGAGATATTCCGCGAGATCATTCAAGGCCACTGCCCTGGCGTGAGATGCGTGATGAGCGATATCGACACCAACCCCATATGCTATTTGTAAATCATCAACAATCCTATAAACTCCAAGAACATGGCTAAAAAAGACCCTACGGAAATGTCAGTTGAAGACAAGCTGAAGACCTTGTTCCAACTACAGACAACATTGAGCGCCATCGATGAGAAGCGCGCGTTGAGAGGTGAGCTTCCTTTGGAAGTGCAAGACCTGGAAGACGAAATAGAAGGCTTGAAAATACGCGTAGACAAGCTGAAGACCGAGGTAGACGAGTTCAACTCCGCCATTTCCCAAAAGAAAGGGGAAATAGAGGTGGCCAACGGCACTCTGGAACGTTACCAAAAGCAGTTGGAAGAAGTGGCCAACAACCGCGAATATGACACGTTGAGCAAGGAGATAGAGTTCCAGCAACTGGAAATTGACCTCTGCAACAAGAAAATAGGCGAGGCCAAGGAGATGGTGGAAAACAAGCTCAAGGAAATAGAGCAAACGGAAACGCTCATCTCCGAGCGCCAGGAAGACCTCAACGAGAAGCGGGGCGAGCTGGACGAGATCTTGCAGGAGACCCGCGAGGAAGAGGCTAAGCTCAAGGAGAAGGCCGAAGACTACGAGAAGAAGATAGAGCCGCGCCTGCTCTCCAGTTTCCTGCGCATCCGCAAGAAGGCTCGCAACGGACTGGGCATCGTCTACGTGCAGCGTGACGCTTGTGGCGGTTGCTTCAACAAGATACCCTCACAGCGGCAACTGGACATCAAGATGCACAAGAAGATTATCGTCTGCGAGTATTGCGGACGCATCTTGATAGACCCCGAGTTGGCAGGTGTCAAGGCTGACAAGCCCGCCGACGAGGAAAAGCCCAAGCGTCGCCGCTCTATCCGCAAGAAGAAGACCGAGGAGACGGAGCAGGCCGATTAATCCTCCATCACCCATACTACTACGGGGAGCGCACGACAAGCGTACGCTCCCCGTAGCGTATACTCCCCAAAGAGGAAGCATTCGCCATCGAGGTTTATTCCGCGAACCAGGAGAACGAACCAGTACAGCAAAAAAGTCAGTACTACTGATATTGAATTTCAGTACTACTGCTTTTCGATTTCAGTACTACTGATATTGAAAAGCAGTAGTACTGACTTTTTTGCCCAATAGCACTTGCCCTGAGAACACTGTGCGTTCCACGCCCAATCATCTCCTTACTACAGTATACCGTATATAACCATCCTCTTGAAAAGGTCTTATATCGCTTATCGGTATTCTTTTTACTTGATGCAATATGTTGGAAATGTGCTTGACATTTATCTCTTCTTCCATCAACCAATCTGAGGACAGCTCTACAAAAAGAAGATTCCCGTTGCCATCTATGGACATCTCTACGAATATCCAGTGTTTGTTTTTAGCCAATCGTTCTTTTCCCTCGTTCGACAGTTCTCTGTTGAGAACACTCAAAATACTCTTTCCAAACGTTTTCTCTGCATCGCGAGAGAGAAAAACGGGACAATCACCCGACATTCTTTCAAGATGTTTGTCTGATATCTGTTTCTGGAAAGCATGATAATCGTCTACCAGATGATAAGCATACAATTCTTTCTTGTCGGCATCTTTCCCTAGACTGGCTCTTTCCAGTTGGTATCGAGAGGAAACGAGCTTTGTCTGGGAATATAGGCATGAAGTGAACATACACAACAGCAACAGGATATATAATCTATGTTTTATTTCATGACTGGAAAATTTTAAGCCCTATATTATAAAGCGTGAATTTCTATGTCTTCTTGCACGAAAAAATAATTATAGGACTTTATGCTTGTGAGTTACCCGACTTTTTATTCTTTTGCAGTATGTCTATTGATTGATTATGATCTGCTCAATCGAATAATTCCTGCTATTGTGGTATAGATAAGGCCAATTATCAGCAAGTATATGACGAGAATCCACAGATTGTTGCAAAGCGTCCCGATTGTTATATATAGCATGAGTGCGGCTACATATAATTCCACCCATTTCAGCAAGGCTGACATATTGCTGAAAGCCACATCCTTGTCCTTGAATGGACGTGGGAAATTTTACACACCTCAGGATGCATGCTTAGCCAGTGTAGAAGTATATATGACAATATATTCAGGAAAGTGACGATGAGTATATTATAAGCATCCCCGTATGTGTCAATCTCTCCATATATATTCCAATGAATGGGGATTGTCTTATCAATTGCAACTATAATTATTGATAAAACAATCTGGATTGCGAGGAAAGCAAAACTGATGTATGAAATTATTTTAGTCCCCATAAGGCAGATTATGCTTTGTCCAAAGAGGAACTATCCAAGGTGGATAGAGAACTGGATGAGATTATTGCAAGGATGGCTGCTTAAGGAAGAATGTCCCCACAGGAATAAGAACAAACTAGCAATCAGATATTTCATAGCTGTAGTATAAGACCGTCTCCCAAAATGTCTATAGTTTCCGCAGCAGCGTGAGGCCATCGCGGATGGGAAGGATGACCGTTTCCACCCTCGGGTCATTGGCCACCAAGTCATTGAAGGCACGAATGCCCTGGGTTTGGTGGTCATGGTCGTAGGCGGGGTCTATCACATGGCCGTCCCACAAAGTATTGTCCGCCAAGATGAAACCGCCTTGGCGCAACACGCCCAGCGTCATCTCATAGGTCTCCACGTAGTGCCGCTTGTCGCCGTCAATGAATGCCATGTCGAAAGTGATGCCCAGCTTGGGAGCTTCCTGTATGGCGTCACCTATGCGGAAGTCTATCTTGTCGGCCACTTCGCTACCCTCTATCCACGGACGGGTAAAGTCTTCCATCTCGTCATTGATCTCGAAAGTGTAGAGCTTGCCGCCCTCGGACAGTCCTTGGGCCAGGCAAATGGCGCTATAACCGCTGAAAGTCCCCACCTCGAGCACACGCTTTGGGCGAACCATCTTCACTAGCATGCGCAACAATCTGCCCTGTATGTGTCCGCTGGCCATGCGCCCGTGGATGGTGTGGATATTCGTGGCGCGCCACAGCCTATACAGATAGTCGCCCTCTGGCTCTATATGGCCCTCTATGTAACGGTCCAATTGCTCTGTCTCGGTCATGTCATTTCCCTGCCAGGATACCCGCGATGGCCAGGTCATAGGAAGCCAGGCCGAAGCCGCAAATCACTCCCTTGCAGGCCGCGGATATGAAAGAATGGTGACGGAACTCCTCCCTTTGATGGACATTGGAGATATGCACTTCCACCACAGGGCAGCGCAGGCTGCGTATGCAGTCATGCAAAGCCACGCTGGTGTGAGTATAAGCGCCGGCGTTAAGCACGATGCCGTCGAAGGAGAAGCCTACTTCCTGCATCTTGTCTATCAAGGCTCCCTCGCAGTTACTTTGGAAATACGCTATCTCCACGTGGGGATACTTCTCGCGCAACTTAGGCAGATAGCTCTCAAAAGAATCGCTGCCATAGATGCCCGGTTCCCTTACGCCCAACAGATTCAAGTTGGGACCATTGATGATTTGTATCTTCATCGCTCGGTTTGGTTGTTGGTATGTCATCGCGAAGTTAAGCATATTTTTCGGAACGGCAAGCGAAAAGCCCGGGAAATGTCTTTGCCACGTCGGAAGGAATTCGTACCTTCGCGCTAAAGGGCATGTGTCCAAGGACAAATGCCCTTCTCTACCAACATACACATAACGATGCCACAAGAGACGAACCACATGGGGAATCCCCCGCGAGGGGAAGAAACGGAAATGCTGAAGCGATACGTCCGCTACATGAAACTGGAGCGTAACGCCTCGGAGAACACGCTCTTGGCCTACCAACACGACTTAAGCTACCTGACCACTTATTGCCACCAGCAAGAAACCAGGCTGGTGGACATGCGGTTGGAAGACCTGGAACGATTCGCCGCCAGCCTGCACGACAGCGTCTCCGCCCGCTCACAGGCCAGGATACTGAGCGGCGTGCGCTCCTTTTACCGCTTCCTCCAACTGGACGGATATATCAAGGACGACCCCACGGAGTTGCTTCCCTCCCCCCAGATAGGCCAGCACTTGCCCGAATACCTCTCATTGGAGGAGGTGGACATGCTCGAAAACAGCATCGACCTGAGCAAATGGGAAGGGCAACGCAACAAAGCCATCATCGAAGTGCTCTTCTCTTGCGGACTACGCGTTTCGGAATTGGTCAACCTGCGGCTAAGTGACCTCTTCCTGGAAGAGCGTTTCGTGAGAGTGATAGGCAAGGGGGACAAAGAGCGGCTGGTACCTATCTCAGAGCGTGCCATCAAGGAACTACGCTATTGGTTTATGGATCGCAACCTGATGCACGTGAAGCCCGGCGAGGAAGACTACGTGTTTCTCAACCGCCGCGGCGCCCACCTCACCCGGGTAATGATTCTCATCATGATCAAGAAGCAAGCCCGAGAGGCGGGCATACAGAAAGTCATCTCGCCCCACACATTGCGCCACTCCTTCGCCACCGCCTTGCTGAAGGGCGGAGCCGACCTGCGGGCCATCCAGGACATGCTCGGCCATGAAGACATAGGCACTACCGAAATATACACACACATGGAAACCTCTGACCTGAGACGGGAGATCTTGGAGCATCACCCTCGCAACCAACATGACAAGGATACTGGCAAAAGGGAAGAAGATAACTCACGAAATTAACGGGAATTATTGGTGATATGGAAATAAATGCCTAACTTTGCGCGCAAAAAAGATATGCCCTATTTGTTTTCTTCAGAATCCGTGTCGGAAGGACATCCCGATAAAGTTTGTGACCAAATCTCTGACGCCCTGCTAGACCAGTTCCTGGCCTACGACCCACAAGCCCGTTGCGCCATAGAGACCTTTTGCACCACTGGCCAAGTAATCATCATGGGAGAGGTGCGCTCCCAAGTCTATATAGACCTGCAGACCGTAGCCCGCAGAACCATTGAGCGTATTGGCTACACCAAGGCTGAATACCAATTTGACAGTAAGTCTTGCGGCATCCTGACCGCCATTCACGAGCAGAGTGACGACATAAGCCGCGGCGTGGACAGAGAAACTGACGAGGAGCAGGGAGCGGGAGACCAAGGCATGATGTTTGGTTACGCCAACAACGAAACCGACAACTACATGCCCGTATCACTGGACTTGGCTCACCTCATCATGCGGGAACTGGCCGCCATACGCAAGGAAGGCAAGCAAATGACTTACTTGCGCCCCGACGCCAAGAGTCAAGTGACCGTGGAATATAGCGACGATAACATTCCCCGCCGCATACACACCATCGTGGTTTCCACCCAGCATGACGATTTCATCAAGAAAAAGGACGGCTCCGATGATGACGAGGCCATGCTCAACCAGATAAGGCAAGACGTGGAAAACATCCTCATGCCCAGGGTAAAAGCGCAATTGAGCGAAAAAGTATTGGCTTTGTTTGACGGCAAAGAGGATTACCTGGTAAATCCCACGGGTAAATTCGTGATAGGCGGACCGCACGGGGATACGGGCCTCACGGGCAGAAAGATTATCGTAGACACCTATGGCGGAAGGGGAGCCCATGGCGGAGGAGCTTTCTCGGGAAAAGACTCCAGCAAGGTAGACCGTTCTGCCGCTTACGCCGCAAGACATATCGCCAAGAACATGGTAGCCGCTGGCGTAGCGGACGAAATGCTCGTGCAAGTGAGCTACGCCATCGGCAAGGCCGAACCCGTAAGCGTCTATGTCAACACCTATGGACGCAGCCACGTAAACATGACCGATGGCGAGATTGCCCAGCGCATACAAGAGCTGTATGACCTGAAACCAAAGTCAATAGAGCGTAGGCTTAAATTGCGTCAACCCATCTTCTTGGAGACAGCCGCCTATGGACACATGGGCAGGGAAAACAGGATAGTGAAGAAAGCCTTCACCAGCCATTACAACGAGAACAAGACCATGGAAGTGGAATTGTTCACCTGGGAAAAGCTAGACTTGGTAGACACCTTTAAGCAGGCTTTCGGACTGGCATAAATGACTTCGCTCATTGACACGGTGACGCAAGTGTCACCCATTCCCGCCGCCCCTGCAGTCAAGGCAAAAAACAGCAGACCGCTTACCGCGGGTGACATCATTGAACAGTTGCCAGCGGACGCTACGCCTGCCCAACAAGATTCGGCGGTAAGGGCGAACATCACCCCTGAGCCTATCACCCATTGGAGCAAATGCCCGGACACCTTGCACTTGCCTGGGCACTCCAAGGGGAAGACCCTGGAAGATTTCAGCATTCCCCATCTATACTACACCGAGTCTTTTTTCTCCACAGACTCCATGTTCCATCCAGAAGTGGCGGGCAGGTCGCAAGGTGTTTCCGGCGACCCTGTTCCCTATACCGTAGCGGGAGACAGTTGGGTGTCCAGCGTATTGATACTATGCTTCATATTGGCATCGCTGGCCATCTCACGTTCCCGCCAGCTGATCGCGCAACAAGTAAAACGTTTCTTCCCTACGGGCAGCTCAGAGAAATTGACCCTCAACGAGACCTCTGAGGAGTTCCGCTACCAGCTGTTTTTCGTAGTGGTCACCTGCCTGATGTTAGGTATAGGTTACTTTCTCTACTCCCAAGGCAGCGGCCCCGCCACCTATGTCTTGCCCGAATACTGGGTGATGGGCATCTGCGTGGCCACAGTGATGGCCTACTTCTTGTTGAAATTCTCTCTTTTCGCCATAGTGAACAGCGTGTTTTTCGATCGCAGGGACAACGAACAGTGGCTGAAGTCATATTTGTTCCTGGTGGCACTGGAAGGCGCGTTGCTTTTTCCAGTCATCATGCTCGTGGCCTACTTCTCGTTACCCACGCATATAGCAGGTGTTTGTGTGGCTTTTATCCTTATTTTCATCAAAATCTTGTCAATTTATAAGTGCAAAACCATCTTTTTCAAGAAAACGGGGGTTTTTCTGCAGATTTTTTTGTACTTTTGCGCCCTTGAAGTGATACCCTTGCTTGCGCTCGCTGGAAGCCTCAGCATGGTGAGCCAATATTTGAGAATAAACTTTTGACTACGATGATAAAGAAGATTTTGGTGTCTCAGCCAAAGCCCACAAGTGAGAAGTCACCCTACTTCGACTTGGAACGAGAGTTTGGAGTGGAATGCGTGTTCCGCCCTTTCTTTAAGGTAGAAGGTCTTTCCAATAAGGAGTTCCGACAGCAAAAACTCAACCTGCTGGACTATACGGCCGTGGTATTCACCTCGCGCCATGCCGTAGACAATTACTTCAACCTGGCCAAGGAGTTGCGCGTAACAATCCCGCAAGAGATGAAATATTTCTGCGTCATCGAGAGCGTGGCTCTCTACATCCAGAAATATGTGCAATACCGCAAGCGCAAGGTGTTCTTTGGCACCACGGGAAAAATAGACGGCCTGCTGCCCCAGATGGTAAAACACAAGACCGAGAAATACCTGGTGCCGCTGAGCAGCGTACACAACGACGAAATCGCCAGCAAGCTGGACGAGAAAAAGCTTATCCATCGTGAATGCGTGATGTACCGCACGGTAAGCAATGACTTCACTCCCGAGGAGGCCGAGAACCTCAACTACGACATGCTCGTATTCTTCAGCCCCACGGGCGTAAAGGCCTTGCGCAAAAACCTGCCCAACTTCCAGCAGGGAGACATCAGCATCGCGGCCTTTGGCCCAGCTACTGCGAAGACCATAGCAGAAGAAGGACTGCGGCTGGACTTGGAGGCTCCCTCCGAGAAATTCCCTTCCATGACGAGCGCGCTAAGGGACTATCTGCGCAAGCAAAACGAATAATCCCTTCCCATCATGGATGCCGACGCTAAGTTCACCCTATCCAAGGAAGAACGCCTACATGGCGTAAGGCTCACCTCCAGGCTTTTCTCTGGCAGCGAAGCTCATTCCATGACCGTTTTCCCTCTGCGTGCGGTGTGGCTACTGATACCTAGGCAGCCAAGAGAAGTCCCAGCCAAGATGATGGTCAGCGTATCCAAACGCCACTTCAAGCATGCCATAGACCGCAACCGGGCAAAACGACAAGTGAGAGAGGCGTATCGCAAGCACAAGCAGTTGTTGTGGGAAGCGATGCGGGAAAAGGAAGACAAGACGTTGCTCGTGGCCTTCATCTGGCAGGGAGACAAGCCTTTGTCCTCCGCTTACGTGGAAGAAAAAGCGACACGGCTGTTACAGAAATTGAGCGAACGCATATGAGAATGTTTCGCTGGTTATCCAGGATTCTAGTTTGGGTGCTTGTGCTGCCCATCCGCTTCTATCAGCGATGCGTCTCCCCCTATACCCCTCCCTCATGCAGATTCACCCCTACCTGTTCCGAATATGCCAAGCAAGCGCTCATCAAGCATGGTCCCGTCAAGGGGTTGGCCTTGGCCATTTGGCGGTTGTTGCGCTGCAATCCCTGGGGAGGCTCGGGCTATGACCCCGTTCCTTGACTTATTCCAATTTATGTATATCTAGAAAAAACATCAAAAAACAAAAACATAACGATGGCAAAGAATTTCGTAGAAGAACTGAAATGGCGCGGCATGCTGGCCCAAATCATGCCTGGCACCGAAGAATTGCTGGAAAAAGAGATGGTCTCCGCCTATTTGGGCACTGACCCCACGGCAGACTCTCTCCACATAGGCCACCTTTGTGGCATCATGATGCTGCGCCACTTGCAACGCTGCGGCCATAAACCCTTCATCTTGGTAGGTGGAGCCACGGGCATGATAGGTGACCCCTCGGGCAAGAGCCAAGAGCGAAACCTGCTGGACGCGGATACACTTTACCACAACCAAGAGGCCATCAAGGCCCAGGTGGCCAAGTTCCTGGACTTCGACACAGACGCTCCCAACAAGGCGGAGATGGTCAACAACTATGACTGGATGAAGGAATTCACCTTCCTGGACTTCGCCCGCGTGGTGGGAAAGCATATCACCGTCAACTACATGATGGCGAAAGACAGCGTGAAGAAACGCCTCAACGGCGAGGCGCGCGACGGCCTTTCCTTCACGGAGTTCACCTACCAGCTTCTGCAAGGCTACGACTTCCTCTATCTCTACGAACACCAGGGCGTGAAACTGCAGTTGGGCGGCAACGACCAGTGGGGCAACATGACCACGGGAACGGAACTGATACGCCGCACGCTGGGCAACGAGAACGAGGCTTTCTGCCTCACCTGCCCGCTCATCACCAAGGCCGACGGCAAGAAATTCGGCAAGACGGAGAGCGGCAACGTATGGCTGGACCGCAACCGCACCACTCCTTACGCCTTCTATCAGTTCTGGCTCAACGTGAGCGACGATGACGCGGAGAAGTATATCAAGATATTCACCTCGCTGAACAAGCCTACCATCGACAGCCTGGTGGCTGAACATCAGCAAGATCCAGGCCGCCGCGTGCTGCAAAAACGCCTGGCAGAGGAGGTAACCCTGTTGGTTCACTCCCAGGAAGACCTTGACATGGCCAAGGAGGCTTCCAACATTCTCTTCGGAAAAGCCACCAAAGACAGCTTGGTAAAGCTGGACGAGGCCACGCTGCTGGATGTATTCCAGGGCGTTCCCCACTACGAGATGGACAAGAGCCAGCTGGGTCAGCCCGCCATAGACGTATTCTGCCAAGAAGGCATGGACATCTTCCCCAGCAAGAGCGAGATGCGCAAGCTGGTGAAAGGCGGCGGCGTGTCACTCAACAAGGAAAAACTCACAGCCTTCGACCGCACCGTGACGGCCGAGGACTTAATAGACGGCAAGTATCTGTTGGTGCAGAAAGGCAAGAAAAACTATTTCCTCATCACCGTGAAGGATTAGTCCCTGCCCCTATTACGCATAGATTCATCCACCATTACAATAGCCTCACGCGCGCGTACATTTATATATACGCGCGCGTGAGTTTTTTGTGTGTTTTTCGTTAAATCCCTAAGGAAATACGAAAAATGTATATATCCCACAAGCCATTATAAAACTAATTCCGAGAACAAATAATGCTCACTAAATTCACATTTTCCTTAATATTCTATTTAAATATGACAGTTTTATGAATAATTAACCTTGACAACAAACAGAGCAACAGATTTTTTGCGTAAATTTGTGATTAAACCAACAGCTAACCTTATAAACCTATGAATAACGCACGATTGAAGACTCTTGTCATACGATTTGACAACCCTATAACCTTCCAGGAACTGACTAGTTTTCGGGGAGCCATCATACAAGCCGCAGGAAGTGGCAACGTGTTGTTTCACAATCATGTGGACAATAAATTCCGCTACGCTTATCCCCTGATACAATACAAGCGCATTGGTGGAAAAGCTGCCATAGTGTGCGTAGGAGAGGGCACAGAAGCCATCGGTGATTTTTTCAACAACAAGGATTTCAATGTGGTCTTAGGCGAACGGCGCATGAGCCTGAAGATAGAGAACATCAAGGCGGAAAATACGCTCGTGCAGGTATGGGGCGAGAATACGTTTACTTACACCATGCGCAAATACCTTCCCCTAAACCAGCACAACTATAAAATCTATACACATACAGAGAGCTTGATGGAGCGCACTACAATCCTTGAGAGCTGCCTCGTTGGCAACATCCTATCCTTCGCCAAAGGCGTTGGAGTATTCTTTGAACACAATATCACGGCCAACATACTTAAAATTGTCAACGAAAGTTTTTACACTTATAAAGGAATTCAACTGATGGGAATGGACGTGAGATTTAAGAGCAACGTTTCTTTGCCCAATTACATCGGACTGGGGAAGAACGCCAGCCTTGGCTTCGGCATGCTGATGCGTGACAAAGAACAATATAAAGAACAACTATAAATGAACCAAGAAAGAGAACTCATCTATCTAGCCGCATTGCTCCACGATATTGGTAAATTCTATCAGCGCGCGGACACAGGTATGGTAAAAGACAGTTGTTTTCTGTCTGACCATTGTAAAGACGAAGCAGCCTATTGCCCGTCGTTTAACGGCCGTTACACCCACAAGCATGCGCTGTGGACGGCTCAGTTCATAGAGAAATATCGCTCTACCTTCGATGCACTACCCAAAGTGGTGCCTTGGGAACAGGCAGCAGGCAACAACTTAATGGATCTTGCCGCCAAACACCACTTGCCCTATAACTTGCTAACCAATTGGGGGTGTATCATCAAAGAAGCTGACAACCTCTCCGCAGGAATGGACAGAGAAGCCATACATGATCAAGCAGAAAAAACGGAATGGGACACATTCAAGAAAAAACGATTAATACCTATTACGGCCACAATAAAATGTGATGGAAAAGGACTTGACGCTCCAGAAGTATGGTCTATACCCGTAAAGCAGCTAAGCCTTAAGTCAGACTCTTTTCCTCAGCAACAGCTTGTTGAGGCTCCTGACTACAAATCATTATGGGAAGGATTTGAGAAAGAGTTCCAGAAAATAAAGACCCGTGAATATAGGGTAATGTCAGAGACGCTGCTCAACCTACTGCTTAAATATACCACCTGCATACCATCAAGCACGATACACTTCCCCGACGTGAGTTTGTATGACCACCTAAAGACCACTGCAGCTTTGGCGGTCTGCCTTTATGATACTTACAAAGACCATGGCGATGAGAAAGAACCTTTCATCATGATAGGAGCGGACTTTAGCGGCATACAATCCTACATCTACCAAGTGGTATCCAAATACGCTGGGAAAAACCTGAAAGGGCGTTCGTTTTACCTGCGCCTGCTTTCAGACGCTATCGTTCGGTATTTGCTGAAAGAGCTCGACTTGTTCCAAGCCAACGTAATCTATAATTCGGGAGGTGGATTCTATATTTTGGCCCCAAACACAAAGGTGATAAAAGAAAAGCTCCAGGCAGCCACAGATTTTATCGAGGAGCGATTGTTCGCTATTCACGGAGACTCTCTTTATGTCTCTATTGAATATGTCCCATTGTCCAAAAGCACCTTGACACATCAGGGTGACGAATACTTAGGAAAAATATGGACTGCGTTATTCGAGAAATGCGACAAAAAGAAGAACCACAAGTTCCACAAGTTATTGAAAACCCACTATGCCTCATTCTTCGAGCCTATCACCTTAGGTGGTGACATGAAGATGGACATCGTAACAGGGGAAGTCTTCGCCCAAGATGAGAAAATCTATAAGCAGGAAGAGCTGACCCCTTTAAAACAAATCACGAAAGAACAAATCCAATTAGGCAAAGCCTTGCGTAATTTCAACGTGATGGTCGTAACTGGGCAAGAAATGCCCTCTTGTCGCAATGCCTTCCACATAGAGCCTTTGGGACTCGGCCTTCACTATTATTTCACGAAGCATGACGACATGCCCTTAAACGCACAAGACAACCCCGCAACTGCGAACAATCTCTGCGTAGTCACCATGAACGACATCCAAGGGGAGTGTGAATTCATGGGCTTCTCCAACAAGGTGGATTGCATACACAGCCTCGAGTTTTATGGCGGAAATGAATTAGCAGGGCGCAATGTCCCCACGTTTGAGGAAATGTGCCAAAAGAATGACGAAAACGCCATGGAACGCCTGGGAGTTCTCCGCATGGACGTAGACAACTTGGGCAATATTTTCCAATCAGGCATTCCTTGCGACCATATCACCCTCTCTCGCATGGCAGCACTAAGCCGATCATTTGACTACTTCTTTTCAGGCTACCTGAACACGATTTACAAAGAGGTTGAACCAGAGAGCTCGTTCATTATTTACAGTGGTGGTGATGATCTTTTCATCGTAGGCAGCTGGGATGTCGTCATTAAATTGGCCAAACGGATACGAGATGACTTTCGTGCCTATACCTGTCACAACCCCGCCTTCTCCATCTCAGGAGGAATAGCCATCGTGAAAAGCAAGTTCCCCATCATCAAAGGGGCGAAAAATAGCGCGGAAGAAGAAAGCCGCGCCAAGGCTCACGAATGCAAAGGAGGAAACAAGAATTCCATCTCGTTTATTTCGATGGCCCTTAATTGGGACGAAGAATTTGGCGTAGTGGAGGATCTAAAGAACCAATTGGTTGCCCTCATCGACTCTGCGGAGAAACAGGCTCTTCCTAAATCTTTTCTTTCTAAAGTACTCAAGCATTTGGCGATGGCAAACATACACAACCACAAAATCCGCAACCCCAAGACCTATTGGGTGACGGCCTACGACCTGACCCGCACCATTGAACGTACAAATGACAAAGAAGCCAAAGAGCTTGTCAATCGCTGCAAGAACGAAATATGCGGACAAGGCCATTCACTCAACGGGAAGACCATCAACACAGACTATCACATGCTTGAACTATGGGCTTTTGCCTGTCGTTGGGCAGAACTGGAAATCAGGTCGTGAGATGAAAATCTATCACAAATAATCTTATAATAAACATATATCATCATGGGAAATTTCAACAAAACACCAAACAACAATGCCCAAGCCCCCTCTGTGATGAATGCTGCAAAACAAGCATTCAGCCAAGCGGGGTTTAATCCTTCGTGGATAACGTCTGGGGCAGACAACACACTGGCTGATTTTGCGGATAAGATGGGAGACGCCATGGTTAAAGGAGAACTTACTAATTCCAAGATCAGAAATGTGTATGGCGAAATCAAGCGCATACAAATGGGAGGCTTTGAGAAGAACAAATCTTCTTTCTATCTATTGCGCCCAAAAGTGGCTTATGCAGTAGGTAGAGACAAGAATAACGTAGGCCTCAATCTCTTCAAAGAAGTTTTTGATGAGGCCGTAAAGTATGTGAAAGACGACAGGACCTTTCACAACTTCTGCAATCTGATGGAAGCCATCTTGGCTTACCACAAGGCCCACGGAGGCAAATAATCAACATACCACATATAATAAAACACCCTATCATGGAAACGATAAGATTAAAGAAGAAAATCATATTCAAGGGCATCATTCGCCTGAAGACTGGACTACACATTGGAGGTACAAACGCTGCGCTGAATATCGGCGGACCAGACAAGTTTGTTGTACGTAACCCCATCACCAATATCCCCTATATTCCAGGCAGTTCACTGAAAGGCAAGATGCGCTCATTGGTCGAGATTTGCTATGGCGAGACGAATGCTGGAGGACCATCCAATGATGCGAAATCAAAGTCAGGCTCGCTATTTGGAGTTTCTGGTGACAACAAGGCAAGCCATCCTTCTCGTCTGATTGTCCGTGACGCAGAGTTGGATGTAAACGCTTGCGATTTCAGCAACACGGATCTTCCCTACACGGAAAGCAAAACAGAGGTATGCATTGATCGTATTACTGCAAAAGCGAATCCCCGCACCTTTGAGCGAGTGCCAGCAGGTGCCAAGTTTAAGTTTAGCATGGTGTTGAACATCTTCTATGACGACGATGAAAACGAGCTGAAAACAACTTTGCACAAGGCGAGGGAACTACTCGAGGATGACTATCTTGGAGGGAACGGCTCCCGCGGCTACGGGCAAATCGTATTTGAAGACATACATACTGAAGAAAAAACATATTGACAATGCCTACATTTCCTATCATAAAAATGACGGACTTGTCACCCTTGCACATTGGTTCAGGGCGGGAGAATTATGATTCTGCCGCCTCCAGTTTGCAGTCTGACACGCTGTCAGCAGCATTGGCGGCAATAAGAGCACAACAGGGCAAAACCGAAGACTTGGAAGAGTTCTTGTCTTCATTCACGCTCAGTTCCGCATTTCCTTATTGGCAAGATTGCTATTTCCTGCCGAAAGCGCAGGGGAAGTTGGCCGTTTCAGTTAACGGCAAAGAGGAACATGAATACCGCAAAAAGCTGAAGAAGATAAAACTCATTGAGTCATCACTATGGAATAAATTGGCAAATGGGGAAAGTCTCGTGGTGGAAGAAAGCCAAGTGCAAGGCGATTACTTACTGCCAAAGGGCAAAAACACAGGCTTGCTTTCTATGTCCGAAGTGGCAGAAAGAGTGACCATGCCACGAGACGGTCTCTCGGATGCCACACCTTTCTTTTTTGAATGGCACTATTTTGCTAAAGACGCTGGCCTATATTGCCTCATCGATGCTCAAGACTCCCTATTTGAAGAACTCAAGTCCTTATTTGCGGCCTTAGGTGAAAGTGGTATCGGCACAGACAAGAACGTTGGTGGCGGAAAATTCAACGTAGAGGCTGGCAGCCTTTCCTTGCGAACACCTGACCAGAAGGACGGCACAATGCTCTTGTCGCTGTATATTCCAACCAAGGAAGAACTGGACACCATTGACCTTGAAAAATCACGGTACGCTCTTTGCCTTCGAGGTGGTTTCATGGCAGGTAGCACAAACGAGAACATGCGACATCTGCGCAAGAGGTCCATCTACGCATTCAACGTAGGTTCTGTGTTTATGCCGCCCCTCATACCCACAGGGAAGGTGGTAAACCTCAAACCTGAATGGAAAGACCCAACGATGCATCCTGTCTATCGCAGTGGTCGGCCATTTGTTGTACCCATAAAACAGCCTGATGTATGAAGATAAAGATAGAAACCATTACTCCTGTGCATGTCGGCTCCGGCGAGATGCTCTATAAAGACAATGACTTTTGCGTCGGAAAAGATTCTGAGAATTACGACGTGATAGGAATCATTGACCCACATAAGGCATTAAAGCTTATTGGGGAAGAGCATCTAGATGCCTGGGTATTAGGAATAGAAAGAGGACGCTCTTTCGCCGACATCGTAAAGCAGTATTGGCCCAATGCCACAATTGAAGATTACACCTCACGATTGATTGAGTTCTCCCCTAAAGACAAATCCAACACCTTGAAAGAGCAGTTGCACGATGGATTGGGACGACCCTACTTGCCAGGAAGCTCTATAAAAGGAGCTATCCGCACAGCGGTATTCGCAACATTAATGACCAATGACGCCAATATAGCCAACTGGTTGCCAAGCACAGGAAAGCTTTCTTCCAAGGGTCTGGAAAACAGGATGTTTGGCGATACGCAAAGGGATGTGTTCCGCTTTCTTCAAGTGGGAGACGCTATATTTGGCGAGCTGCTGACCTCCGCTATGATGATGGTGAACATCAACGAACGAAGCAGTGGTAACTATTGGGACAAAAGCAAAGCGCAACTTATAGAGACATTAGGCGTAGAGGACTATAGCCAATTTGAACTACGACTCAACATGGCTGGATATGACTTAGCGCAGCACCGAAAGGGAGTCCACAATATGCCCGCCTGCATGTCTTCCATAACGGAATTGTTCAAGACCATCAACGCCCATACAGCCAGTTTAGTGGTTGCGGATATGGATTACTGGAACCAACGGAAAGACGATGACGCAAGTGGGCAAGTGGAAAACTATCTGAATGAGCTCTCCCGTTTGCAAGGGAAAATCAAAGACTGTGGCGATAAGGGAGAAAATTGTATACTACGCATAGGACATGGATCGGGCTGGAATTTCATCACGGGTGGATGGGCAAGAAAATGCAATTGCTTCAAAAGGATGATTGTACCTAAAGTGCGTCCCAAAAACTTCAACTATGTAGCCTACGATTTTCCCAAAACCCGCCGCATGGGTGTTTATAGAAATAATGGAGATTCTTGCGTTCCATTAGGCTTTGTTAAGTTAACACAAATATAGGCTGCCAATGAGCAAAATACATATCGCATTGTTAGGTCGAGAGCCATTGCCCGCATTCTATCCGCTTGTGGAAGAGAAACCAGATAAAGTGTTTATCTTGTGTACGGCGGAGAATAAAGACATTGCGCTGCGTCTACAAAATGCCATCAAGCTGTTAGGAAACGAGACTTTTTCGTGCGAAGCCTTACCCTATGTCGTTGAAGCTTTTAATATAAAGACTGTTATTGACACCTGTCAGAACATCCACAAGTCTTACCCTGCGAGGAACACCTTCACCTACAACATCACAGGAGGTACGAAGCTGATGGCCATCGGGGCATATTCTGTTGCCCGAGAATATGGAGCCACGGTGATTTACACCGACTCCAAAAAATACGTAGACTTGTCCACATACGATGAAAAGCCCTTGGCATGTCGCCTTGGTGCCATGGCCATCTTTACGTTGCAAGGCCAACAAGTCAAGTCATATACCATCTATCAGAGCGACCAGCCCACGATAGATTGCGCCCACCAAATCATGGAATATGTAAAGAAGTATGCCAAATACCATAACCGCTTGATGAAAGATTATGTCTCTTGGAAGGGAAACACACCAAGTCATTGGACTGAAGGGAATATAGAGTGCGCATGTAGCAATGGACATGTTGAGGTGAATCTGGATGGTGAAAACATCCTGGGCATCGAACATCCCAAGGCGAAGATGTTGCTTTTTGAGGGGCGATGGTGGGAGATACTGACTGCTCAAACCATCTGGAAGTGGGCTAGCGGCAAATATGAGATATGGCACGACGTGAAATTCCAGCCTCAAAGCATTGACCCTCACCATCCTAACAATGACAAGAATGAAGTGGACTTGCTTTTTGACATAGGCAACACCATCGTCTTCGTCGAGTGTAAATCGGGGAATATTACGCAAGACAACATCTACAAAATGGATTTCATAAGAAAAACTTATGGGAGTGACAAGTCCAGAAGCGTGCTGGTGTCCTTCTATCCTGTGAGGAAAGAACTACTGGAAAAAGCCAAGGAGGCAAAAATAGATGTTATCTATGGGAGCAAGACACATCCTGCTTTGAACCAGATCACCAAGAAACTTAACAACATTCTTAACTCTATTAAAGCATAATTAACATGGGACGCAAAGTCTTCTTCTCAGTTCTCGGTACGGGCTTTTATGGCTCGTGCAAGTATATTTACAATGACAAGGTGTTGGAAGAAACCCGCTTCATCCAAGCAGCGATGCTGGAAGCTTATAATATGGAAACGGATTGGACGAAAGAAGACAAGATATGTATCCTATTGACCAATCGCGCAAGAACAAATAACTGGGAATTCACGGGAAAACGACCAAAGGACAAAGACAGTGAGCCTGAGGAATACCAAGGCCTAAAGTATCTTCTAGAAGAAAAGCACCTCAAAGCGACAATCTGCCCGCTAGATATTCCAGACGGACGAGACGAGTCGGAAATGTGGCAAATATTCGACGTACTGTTCAGTATCATAGAAGAAGGTGACGAACTATATTTTGATCTAACTCATAGCTTTCGCTATCTGCCAATGTTAGTATTGGTATTCGGCAACTATGCCAAGTATATGAAAGGAACGCACGTGATTGCCATGACTTATGGCAACTATGAGGCCAGGAACGAGAAAGAAGAAGCCCCTATAGTTGACCTCATGCCGCTCTCTGCGTTGCAAGATTTCACAGAGGCCGCTGCCTCATTCAAGAAATTCGGCAAGATGGGCGACTTGACAGAGCTAATATCCTCTGCTTCTAAGGACAATTTCTTTGGGCTAAGCAAAAAAGCGACGAATAGATACAAGGACCAACTCAAGTTCTTGGTAAAATCCATCGATGAGCTGGAGAGACAGCTTTCCACATGCCGTGGAAAACTGTTAGATGAAGGAACAGCCGCAACTGACGTGAAGACAGGAGTGGCAAATGTACGTAATGGCGAATTGCCTCAACCTCTGCGACTTCTCCTTGAGCGCTTGGGCACCCAAATCTCTCCATTAGTGGATAACAAAAATGAACAACGGCTAAAAGCGACCATTAACTGGTGCGCCAGTTATGGGATGATACAACAGGCATATACGCTGGCGCAGGAATCTCTGATTACTATCTTGTGCAAACGCTTTGAAAAGGAACTTGTCGACATGAAACATCTTGACCAGCGTTCTTTCATCAGTTCGTTGTTGGGTGCGAGAAGTCTTCAAGATGAAAGCACATGGAAAGGGATGCTCGTATCCAATCCGTCCCTAACAAGGGCTTTTGCGCAATTGCCATGGCTCCAGGAACTGCGAAAGAGTTACGAGATACTGACATCCAATCGCAATCAGATTAACCATGCTGGTTTTATGGGGAAAGTGTCGGCCAAGACCATCATCGATCAGTTTCACACTTACTTCGAGAAATGTTTCGCCATTATAGAAACAGAGCTTGAACATCCCATCATCATCACGCCGACAGAAAAAATATTTATCAACTTCTCCAATCACCCCTATTCCTTATGGGAAAGCAAACAGCGAGAGGCCGCTGCTGTATATGGAACTTGCCAAGATATACCTTTCCCGCAAGTAGACCCTTTGGCAGATGAAGAAGCTATCCACAAAATAGCGGAGAAAAGCGTCGCGGAAATATACGAACAGGCCCAAGGGAAGCTCGCTACCGTGCACGTAATGGGAGAAATGAGTTTGGCCTTCGCCATTGTCACGAGTTTGAAGAAGCTAGGGCTGCCATGCGTGGCTTCCACCACATACCGGATAGTGGACGAGAACGTGGACGGATCAAAGCAGGTTATATTCTGTTTTGAACGTTTCAGAAGTTATTAACCCCATCTTAATTAACTGAATCATTAAATTAACTGAACCATGGAACTAGTGATAAATTCTTTCGGGGCATCCCTAAGCAGGGACAACGAGGGATTCGTCATCGCCAATACTGATGGCAAGCAACGTATTCCCGCTGAAGGTATAAAGTCCATTCAGATAAGCCGAGGAGTACAGATAACAAGCGATGCGGTAATGCTAGCCGTAGAACGGGAGATAGAAGTTCTTTTCATGGGCAAGGGCGGAGAAGTGGTGGCTAGGATATGGAGCCCCAAATATGGCTCGATATCGACGATAAGAAAAGGGCAGTTGGCCTTCACTTTCTCAAAGGATGCTGTAGGCTGGATAAAAGATGTCATCAAGCGCAAGATAGAAAACCAACAGGCCATATTACTGATGCTTGATAATGAGGACGCATCACGTCATAAAGAAGTACATAAATCCATCAACCGATTGGAAGACTATCGCAAGAAAGTTACCTTTGTGGAAGGTGACATGGTCTCCGACGTATCTCCTACCCTGCGTGGATGGGAAGGTGTCGCATCAAAAATTTATTTTGACACGATAAACCTTTTTCTTCCCGAACATTACCGTTTCGAGAAACGTTCCCAACATCCCGCCACTGACATTGCGAACGCCATGCTAAATTACGGCTACGGCATGCTCTATGGGAAAATAGAAGGTGCTTTGATAAAAGCAGGCATAGACCCTTACATAGGCGTGATGCACCGCGATGACTACAGCCGCCCCGTCCTAGTGTATGATGTTATAGAGCTATATCGCGTGTGGGTAGATTATGTGGTGGTATCCCTACTGAATCAAAACGTAATTACGGAAGAATACTACTCTATCAGTGAAGATGGGAGCTATTGGCTAGAGGCTTTGGGACGGAGGATATTGATACAGTCCATCAACGACTTCTTTGACGAAATCGTTGACACCTCTGAGCAAAAGCGCAGCCGTATTACGTCCATCAATCTGTATGCGCAAAAATTAGCCCAGATGTTTAAACACTACAACAAAGCAGGCCTATGATATCAGCGGGAACAAACTTACTGAGCAAGGGAGATCAACTGAAGAAGGTAACGATAAAGTATTTGGTAGATACCATACGCAATCCTCGACCAGAAATGATGGCCATGATAAGGCAACTGCGCATCGTGCGGCAATTAAATCCCTCCCAATATAACAACTTGAAATGTCGGCTGCCTTATTTTGTCTGTGCCCTGTTTACCCCACCCTTTCGCAAAACGGAATATTTCGCATACACAGAGTATTTCGTGTTAGATATTGATCATTTAGAAAACTTTGCTGGCACAATGCTTGACCTCCGCAAGAGTCTTGCATCAGACAGTCGCGTGTTGATGTGCTTCACTTCTCCTGGCGGCAATGGTCTTAAGGTGATGATGAAGCTCAAGGAACGTTGCTATGATCCAAGCGTGTACAGGATTTTCTACAAACTCTTTGCCGACAATTTCTCACGGTGTTATCATCTTGGAAATACGATAGACCAAAAAACTTGCGATGTGACGAGAGCCTGTTTCATCAGTGTTGACCACGATATATATTTCAATCCAGATGCTGAATGCATAGACCTAAAAGCTGTCATAGACATAGAAGAGAATGTGTCTCGAGCACTAGACTTGAAACATGATATTGAGCAAGATTTGGCCTGTACTGGACATACACCTCTTGTTATCCAATCCACAGACCCTGACAAAGAGACTATGAATCTCATCCGTCAAAGGCTAAACCAGAAAGCCAAATCGCAGCGGAAATCTCCGCCACCATACGTACCTAGAGAACTGGAATCCATCATGGAAAGTCTCAAATCGTACATAGAGAGCACAGGTGCCAGGGTGACAGAAATCATCAACATACAATATGGCAAGAAACTTCGGATATCTCTCGAATTGAGAAAGGCTGAGCTTAACATCTTCTATGGCAAGAAAGGTTTCTCCGTGGTTCAGTCTCCACGCACGGGTACAGATGCCGAAATGAATGCGTTAATGGCCGATGTCGTTGAGTCCTTTATCTTTGAGCACACTTGAAGCACCATCCTTTGCCTATGCCTAGAAAAAAGAAACCATCACTTTCATTTGTAGAGCGCATGAAAAGGATTGCCAACGCAAAACTCTCTGACAATGCGCCTTTGACGGAGTATGCTGTTAAGGAAGACTCCGACTTCGATCCATTTCCCATAAGGGTAAAGAAAATATTGAGACTAGCAGGTAACAGAAGAAAATACGGAGGAAAGATGCTATTTTTTGTGATGTATGACATTGAGAGTAACAAGGTAAGAACTCTAGTGAGCAAATATCTTATACGCAATGGTTGTTATAGGGTGCAACGCTCCATATACCTTGCCGACACTAAAGTTGAGACCTATGAAAAGATAAAATCAGACTTGGCTGCCGTGCAAGCAGCTTATGACAATGAGGACAGCGTCATCGTTCTCCCTGTAAGCACCGATTATTTACGCTTGATGAAAGTTATCGGTCAGCAATTGGATCTTGACATCATCACGCACAGCCGAAGTACCCTATTCTTCTGAATATTTCCTTGATAGGTCTTGTGCGGCAGTTCTTTGATTTACTTACATACCTCTTGCTAATAAAAGTGCATAAATCACCCCCTTAAGTTTTGGCAGTTTGCACTATTTTTGATAACTTTGCACTATCAAAAAAGGTACATTTTTTCATCAGCGAAATGCAAACAAAGTTTAAATTACGTACGCAATCGTTTGATATTTAACGAATAGTATTTTTTACTCTCTCAGAGTATCTTCCATTAGAATAAGGATTAAGACTAATATCTTTGAGAGCTACTCGAAGTTTATCTCTCAGAGTATCTTCCATTAGAATAAGGATTAAGACAACAACGACTTCAGCCTTCGGAGTGGCAACAGCTGCTCTCTCAGAGTATCTTCCATTAGAATAAGGATTAAGACAACTTCCGAGAGGATTTTTCTGCCCACTTACCTCCACTCTCAGAGTATCTTCCATTAGAATAAGGATTAAGACGCCCGTGAAATCGACTGACAAGAGCGTAAACGTACTACTCTCAGAGTATCTTCCATTAGAATAAGGATTAAGACTGTGCTACATTAGTGTCCCGTTAAAATCGGGACCAGTTAAATATTAATCAAATAACCCCG
>ENA-OPVK01000120-OPVK01000120.1-human-gut-metagenome-genome-assembly--contig:-NODE-120-length-64694-cov-2.817664_pt1 | contig 64694 bp, 68 predicted proteins | sample MGYA00241495_ERZ501982 | MGnify/ENA primary metagenome ERZ501982 (study PRJEB25962, sample SAMEA2042002) | human gut metagenome | biome: human gut; feature: human-associated habitat; material: faeces...
CTCAAAAAAAGAGGCATATTCCTTTTTGAACATGCCTCTTTGTCAACAACCTGAAGAAAATAAACGTAACAGATAGTTACGTTTATTTTGTTTTTTACTTTCTTAATTACACATTTATTTATTTTCTTTAAATTTTTCTTCAATTATATTTATAAGTTCCACTGTCCGGTTATTAATCATTTAATTCAAATACTCTAATCTTTTATCTGATAAATTATATTTAGGATGTTTTTGGTAAAGCTCCGTTTATTGTAAATTCAGGTAAGGTTGCTATAACTTTAATCTTTGATGTATATAGTTACAATGCCTTTCATAGATTTATTAGGATTATATACTTTTTTGTATAAATCAATATAAGTGTCCTATCTATACAATCAAAAAAGACCACCTAGTAGATGATCTTATTCTTCAGTTGATTCTTTTTTAGCAACTACAGTTTTACCTTTATAGCTACCACACTTAGGACATGCACGGTGAGGTTTAATCATTTCCCCACATTCTTTACAAGCTACCATTCCTGGCATTGTTAAAGCATTGTGACTTCTACGCATTCTCTTACGTGTTTTTGATACCTTTCTGAAAGGTACAGCAAATAATTGAATATCTAATTTTAACATCTTCTTCACTCCTTTTCTTTTCCTTCTAGCAAATCACGGAATGGGAAATTCCCCTCTTCCTTTTCATACTCTTCTTCACTTACTAGATGCCAACCGTTCCCTTGATATTTAGAGTAATCACTTACTTCACTAAATCTAATGGGAACCTCTAGTACTATATTTTCCCATAAAACACTAAGAATATCAAGAGTATTTTCAATATTTTTTACTTTTTCTGTCACTTCTTCTTCTAATTGATTAGAAAAATGATAGGTTACATCTTCTAGTGAGATGGAATCTTTTAAAATCATATCGCCACTATATTCCCCTTCTAAGAAAAAGCTATCATCTAAATATCTCTTTAAATTACCAGTAAAGTGAACATTTTTTAGTTCTATAATATCTGTATTTTGATACCAATCTTTAGTAAAGAAAAAATCTTCATTTATCTCTAATTTATCAGTCTTACCTTGTAATAATTCTCTAATATCCATAAATTATCTCCTAAACATTACTAATAGCATCACTATTAAGTTAAAACTTAATTTCATATTCGCCTTAAGTACAAATGTTTTTTCATAAACACTTGCTATATCATCGACTAAATCTACTATCCAGCTTTCTAAATATTTAGGAACTTTTTTTCCAATTGGAAACATATGTGTTTTTATAATATCTTCTTCTAGACTTGATAAATCAAAATACTTACTAGCATTTATATAAGCTATCTCTGGATGTTCTATTAATCTTACTACTTTATTATTTTCTTCTTCGTTAAAGAAAAAGTCATGTAGTATAGCTCCTTTAGTAGTTTCTTTATAATTTAGATGTAGTATTTTAGTAATCTTATAAGAGTAATAAGCTACTCTTACCATATGATCATATCTATTTAAGCCATGATGTGTACAAAATTTTGTCTTTTGATATTCTTCATTTTGAACAATAGGACTAATAAGTCTATTAAATTCATCATCATTATATGAAGTTTTTGGCATAACCATAACCCACTTTCTTTTCTTCAAGCACTATAATAATAGCATAAAGTTGAGTATTTTTCAAGTTACTATTCACCTCTTTAAAAAAGATAAACTTCTATTAGAATTCAAATTTGGGAACAGCATTAACTTTCATCTAATTTATATTTAAATCCACCAGCATTTTATTCTAATGCATCTCTAACATATTTTTTATTATTTAATATTTTTAATAATTTTAATATTCTTGGAGAATTTATTATTGAATCATCATTATTTTCCATCATCTTTATAACCATGTTAATGTCATACCATTTAATTTCTGATACTTCTTCCTCTTGAAGAATAAAATCTTTTTTATTAAATTTGTAATACCAGAGGCTGTAGCATTTTATTTAGCAAACGGATATAGTAGAAATTGTTTATCAGATTGTCCATTAATTAATCATATCAACGCAGCACTTGATATATTTAATGTTAGATATAATGTTGATGAATTAATGCCTGAAATAGAACTAATTTTAAAAATAAAATATAACCTTGAAATAACTAAAAATAAACCATTAGAATTAATGAAAGTTGTATAAATATAAGCACTACCTAAATTTAGATAGTGCTTTTAACTTATATTTGAGAGTAATAATATTGTCTAGCAAGCACTGAATTTGTACTCCCGTACAAAATTCATACATGGGAAAACCCAAAACTCTTATTATTTAAATATTTGATAATTTATCTTTTATAAATTCATCTAAATAATCAGAATCCTTAGAAACCCATTTATAATCCGAATGCTCTTCACTTAATTTAACATTTATCTTTGATTTATCTACATTTACAATAAAATCAATTTCTAAGTCATGAATTAATTCATTATTTTTTTCTTTCACTTCATCAAAATAATGAGTAATAATTGGATTAAAATCTTCTGTATAGCCTATTTCTTCCATAAGTTCGCGTTTTAATCCATCTTTTAATGTTTCTCCATCTTCTAAATGACCGCCTGGAAATTCCCAGGCACCAGGATACAAGTCATCATTTTCATTTCTTTTAACTACTAAAAATAAATCATTATCTCTTAATATACCTGTCAATACTATTCTTGTTTTCATATATTTGATCTCTCCTATCTTTATAAGATTATATCATATATATTTATTAGAGAAAAATTAGCCATTTGCATTGAAAAATTTATTTTTAGTAATATTAAAAATATATATGTTAACTTAACTGTTTCATTGCAAGAATTATTTAATGATTTATCTTCTGACCTTATAAAAGAATTTATTGAATCCGTTGATTTAGAATTTAAAAATTCAGAAAAAAGAAAAGAAAGATTTTATATCAATAAATCTAATGTTAAGAGAACCATTGTTACTATCTTTGGGGAAATCACATTTCACCGCACCTTATATCAAGATAAATATACCAATGAATACTATAACTACATTGATGATGTTCTAGGTTTAGAAGCCTATAAAACTTATGATCCTATAGTACGTGGAATTCTCATTCAAGATTCTGTTTGGCGTAATCCAAGTCACACATCATCATTTTCTTCTTTAAATACTTTACACATAAAACAATCTTTAGAACAAACATTACCTATCACAAAGCAAACTATTTATCTATTTAAACATGAAGCTAGGCTACGTAAAATAAAATATGATGAAATAGAACATGGTAAAACTTTATATGTTATGGTTGATGAAAAGTGGATACATAAGCAGGATAAAAATGAGCCTAATAAAATTTATCACTTTCACTGATATAGACCGAAAAGGCAAAAGAAGTAGATTAGTTGGTAAACATGTCTTCATAACATCTTCTGATAAACCATGGTAGGAGTTTATGAATGTTATTCCTAATATTTACAATTTTGAAATTTTAGAAAACATTAATTTATTTAGTGATGCTGGTTCTTGGATACTTTCTGGTGCTTCTGAATTAAAGTTATATACTAATAACAAAGTAACTATTAATACTTGTGAATTTCATGTAAAGCAGAAGATAAATCGTTCCACTACTGACAAAGAATTAAGACAAAAAATTGCAGATATTGTCTACTAGAAAAAAGATAAAAAAGCCTTTAAAGAAGAAATGGATAAGTTAATAGAAAGTAAAACTAAAGAATCTAGAAAGCAAAAAACAGAAGGATACAAAAACTACATTCTTAACCACTGGAAAGGCATCCAAAATATGAAAAATTCTTTGTGCAAATCATCTATGGAAGCTCACATAGAACACTGTATTGCTTCAAACTTTTCAAATGTACCTAAGGCATATTCAAGTAACAATATAGAACAATACTTAAAACTACATAAAATATTTTTAAATGGAGTTAACATACTAGATTATTGTCTACAATCTTATAATTCAGATGATGATTACGTTTACAATGATAAAGAAAAAGAATTAGATTTTTCTATGTTTGAAAGTTCTAATTCTAATGTTCCGATTTTATATACAAGCAATAATTTATCTTCAGTATTATCAGGTATTTGTCACCCTAGTGGTCTATTCCGATAAATTTATACTCCGTCTTGAGTATTTTTCAAGTTAATCTTCATCACCATTATCTAGCTTTACCAACACTTCTCTTGGTTTACTACCATTAGTAGGTCCAATGATACCACGTTCTTCTAATAAGTCAATTATTCTAGCCGCTCTATTATAACCTACTTTAAATCTTCTTTGTAATAGTGATGCACTAGCTTTTTGTTGTTCAACGACAAAAGTTACTACATCATTATAAAGCTCGTCATCATCGTCTTCTACTTGTTCCATATCTTCTTTCTGACTAGCTGATTTATCCATATTGCTATTAGCTTCTAGATTTAAGAAGGCTTCATTATATTCAGCTTTTTGTTGTTCAATCGTATAGTCTATTATCTTTTTAATCTCATCATCAGCGATAAATGCTCCTTGAATTCTTTGCGGTGATGCTTCTCCCATTGGTAAGAATAACATATCACCTTTACCAAGTAGTTTTTCTGCTCCTGTTGAATCAAGAATAGTACGTGAATCTATTCCACTACTAACAGCAAAAGAAATACGTGATGGGATATTAGCTTTTACAACACCAGTAATAACATCAGTTGATGGTCTTTGGGTTGCAATAATTAAGTGAATACCAGCTGCTCTTGCCATCTGGGTAATACGCATAATTGATGCTTCTACATCCTTACTAGCTACTAACATCAAGTCTGCTAACTCATCCACTATTACTACAATATAAGGCATTCTAGGTATTTTATTATCATCACTCAAATTTTTATTTTTATCATCAATATAACTGTTATAAGTAGCAATATTTTTAGTATGACTCTCTTCAAACACCTCATAACGGCGTTCCATCTCTGCTACTATTTTATTTAATGCCACACTAGCTTTTTTCGGATCTGTTACAACAGGACATAATAGATGTGGTACTCCATTATAAACTGATAATTCTACTTTCTTAGGATCAACCATTACTAGTTTAACTTCATCTGGTCTTGTTCGCATTAAAATAGAAGCAATTATTCCATTGATACAAACAGATTTACCACTACCAGTAGAACCAGCGACTAGTAAGTGTGGTGTCTTATCAATCTCGCACCAAACAACATTACCCATAATATTTTTACCAAGTGGACAAAGTAATTTACTACTACTTTTACTAGCTGGTACTTTTTCCATAACCTCTCTAAAGGATACTGGTGTTGTTTCTCTATTAGGTATTTCAATACCCACAGTACTCTTACCAGGAATTGGGGCTTCAATTCTTATATCTTTTGCAGCAAGTACAAGAGCTATTTCTTTATGAATACTTAATACTTTATTAAGTTTAGTACCTGTTTGAAGTTCAAGTTCATACTGAGTAACTGTAGGTCCAATATGTACTTCTACTACTTTTCCAATAACACCAAAGTCTTTTAATACTTTTTCTAGTGTCTCAATATTCTTCTCAACTACTCCTGCTTCACTCTTACTCTTATTTTTCTTAACGGGATTTAAAATAGATATTGGAGGCAAAGTATAATTACCATTATGAATAATAACTGGTTTATTAACCACTTCTTCTTTTATTGGTTCTTCCCTAACTTCTTCCTTAGTATTAATCTTTGTTAATTCATTTATATTAGAAATAGTAACTTTTCTATCATCTTTAACTTCATCTTCTCCACCTGTGATAACAGGTTTCTTACTACTATCAAAACTAGTCTCTTTTTCTTCCTTTACTTTCTTTTCCTTTTTAGGAATCATTTCTTTCGCTCTCATACTAGTATTCTTAACAAAGTCAGCGATAGAAAAACCAGTAAATAGGGAAACCCCTGCAATACATAAAGTCCAAGACACAATTTTCATTCCATTATAGGAAAATAGTGAGGTAAATAAAACACCAAAAGTACAACCAATTATTCCTCCACCTATTACATCAATAGTAGCATTACTATTCATAATAGTAGAGAAAGCTACGGTTAACTGATCAACTGTCTCTTGAAAGACTTTTATTCCATTATAATTATTAGCAGAAATATAGTCTTCATGCATAAGAGATAATATTCCTATCATAAACAAGTAAAATCCTAACATTTTCGTTGTAAAAAAATTAGGCCATTCCCTCCTTATTATTAAATATCCTCCTAATATTATTAATAATACTAATAATATATTATAAAATACTCCCACTAAAAACACTGCAAAAGAAGAAATCAAATTACCAACTGGTCCATACTTACCAATTCCAATAATACCAGCAAGTAAAAATATTACTCCATATAATTCACTACTATAAGCAAAACCTTTCTTCTTTTCTCTTTTAGTCTTCTTTTTTGCCACATTAACACCTTCTTTATAGATTATTAATACACCTATATTGTAACACACAACACTACTTATCTAAAAGAAAATTTATTTTTTTAATATTTCTCGTAAAAAGAAAAAGTCTCTATAAAAGACTATTTCATTAAAGATATTAAATAACTATTTTCTATGTTACTATCTGTTTCAAAAGTATAAGTATATATCTTAAACATACCTTTATACTTTTCATACTGAGTATCTAGCTTTTTTCTAAATTCTTCATCACTACCATCTAATGCTGTATTTCCATATATATCAAATAAGTTAAATACCTTATTTTTATCATTCAAAGCATCAGTATAACTACCATAAAATTTATAAACGACTCCTACATTAACAAAGTTAGAAAACATCTTTCTTACTTTTATTGTATAAGTTATTTTATTATCCTTTTTCTTAACACCACTTACATAGTAATTATAAATTGAAGTAGTTGATCCACCATCATGACCATGTTCACTATAATCAGCTTTATATAAGTCATTATTTTTATCATAAGTGATTAATGGTAGATTATCAATTTCACATAAATATTCATCTATTGGATTAAAAGTAATCTTACTACCAAATTCTTTTTGTAAATATTCTTCAATTTCTTTACTACTTACTCCTGTTTTAAACTTTCCATAATTGTTTTTTAAATAGAACTCAAATTTCTCTTGATCAGTCATCTCAAGTGGATTCTTAGTCCCATCAAAGGAAATAAAATAGTTATCATACTCTTTAATTTTATCAATAATACTATTTTTCTCTTCACTAGTTAAAGTCTCTTCTTTTATCTCTACTTTATCTTCCTTTTTAGTATTATTATCCTTAGTAGTTGTTGTTTTACTAAGACTTTTCATTCCGATTAGCAATACTAGAAGAACTACTAATATCAAAATTATTATGGTTAAAAGCATTATTACTTTATCTTTTTTATCGACTTTTTTCATAAATTAAATCCTTTCGTTTGCCATAGGCGGAAACCTACTACCTTTAGGTGGTGGGAGGAGCCTTGTGACTCTTTAGCCATTAACCCTGACTCTCAATATACTTTTGTATAGTCACTGACGATACTTCTCCAATACTGCAAGCAAAGTATCCGTCTGACCAAAATATTCTTTTCTTCCAATATTGTTTAGACAGAAACGAACCATACTTTTGCCATAAGTAATATGTTGTTTCTTGTTTTGCAATCTTAACAATGTCACAAACCCTATCAGTCGTATCATAACTTATTAAGAAATGTATGTGGTCTTTGTCTGTCTCCATAGCAATTATCTCGTAGCCATGAATATTGGCTATATCAAAAATCTTTTTCTTAACATCATCAGCAATAGAACCTTTTAGTAGTTACTTACGATATTTAGTTACAAGAACTATATGTACTTTTAGGCTGTATTTTCGTCTGTTATGACGATTATATCTATTATCCATATTTTACTTCTGATAATGATTGACTTTCACTAAAAATATTGTACCAAATTGCTTACGCGAAATCTATATTACTGCTTCGATTAAATAAAATAATTGTTAATTTTATTCAAAAATTATTGATTTTATTGAAAATTTCTATATAATATAAGCTACATTTTATAGAACATATGAGTGGGAAAGGATACTTTCCCCTTATATAGAAGAAATTAACTATTAAATTATCGTTAATTGCTTATCGATTGGGTACATGGCGTTATAAAACTTTTAACTTGGGTTAAAAATTTTATAACTTTCTAAACATTATATAATATTTTTAGTGAATTATCAATGAAAGGAGTACATCTATGCAACAGGTAACTATAACAGCAAAAGTTCAAATAGTCGTCACTGATACAGATAAAGTTTTGCTTGATGAAACTATGTTTGTTTATCGAGAGACCTGTAATTATGTTTCAGACTATGTATTCCAAACTCATGATTTAAAGCAGTTTTCACTTAATAAGGTTTTGTATTCTACTCTAAGAGAAAAATTTGGTCTTAAATCACAAATGGCTCAGTCCGTTTTGAAAACGGTCATTGCAAGATATAAAACCATTCTCGAAAATCAAAATGAGTGGATACAACCAACCTTCAAGAAGCCTCAGTATGATTTAGTTTGGAACAGAGATTATTCTTTAACGCAGAACTGTTTTTCTGTGAATACACTTAATGGTCGTGTTAAACTGCCATATTTCGCTGAAGGTATGTCTAAATATTTTGACCACACAATCTACAAGTTTGGTACAGCTAAGCTCACAAATAAACATGGTAAATACTATCTTCACATACCAGTAACTTATGATGTCGAAGAAAGTAATATTTCTGACGTTTGCAATGTCGTAGGTATTGACAGAGGTATTAACTTTGTCATTGCCACTTATGACAGTAAACACAAGTCAGGTTTTGTCAGTGGCAAAACTATTAAACAAAAACGTGCTAGCTATTCCAAACTCCGTAAAAAACTCCAAATGCGACAAACTCCATCTTCAAGGCGAAGACTAAAAGCAATTGGTCAGCGAGAAAACCGTTGGATGCAAGATGTTAACCATTGTGTATCAAAGGCACTCGTTGAGAACAATCCAAAGCATACACTCTTTGTATTAGAAGATTTGTCGGGTATTCGTAATGTTACAGAGCGTGTCAGAATTAAAGACCGTTATGTTTCTGTATCGTGGTCATTTTATGATTTAGAACAGAAACTAATTTACAAGGCTAAGCAGAATCAGTCTTCTGTAATAAAAGTTGACCCCCGTTATACAAGTCAGTGTTGTCCTATTTGTGGACATACTGAAAAGGCAAACCGTAACAAGAAGATACATCTGTTTACTTGTAAAAGCTGTGGCTATAAATCCAATGATGACCGTATAGGAGCTATGAATCTGTATCGTATGGGAATAAACTATATTATTGATAGCCAAGTACATAATACAGTTGTAACAGAGTAAACTTTGCTACAAAGGGTGTTGTCAACCACCCTATAATGTAACGCCACTTTAGATAGCAATATCTATTGGTATGAAAGGTCGGAGACGTAAGTCGTTAGTACGACTGGGCAGTTACAAGCCCACCACCTTTAGGTAGTGGGTAGTTGACTTAAAATCTCCTGTATTAGAATAATCTTAAAATATCATTAAATGTTACATAGACCATTAAAATCATAAGTAGGAATAAACCAATCGTATGAATCATCGCTTCTGTTTCTGGTTTTACTGGACTTCCCTTTATTTTCTCAATTAAGATAAATAAGATATGTCCTCCATCAAAAGCTGGTAATGGTAACAAGTTGATGAAACCTACATTTATTGATAAAAAAGCAAATAGATATAGTAAATTAGCAAGACCTCCTGCTCTTTGACTACCTACTACTTCATAAATACCAACAGGACCTGATAATTGTTTTACTTTAATACCACCAGTAAATAAACTAACAACAGTTACCCACATTTGTCTAAATAAAGCTCCTGTTTTTGTTACCATATAATTTAGTGCATGTCCTAATCCATATTCTTTTTTCTCTTTAAAACCAATACCATAAACATAAGTTACTTGATCATCTTTTATTTTCTTTTCTGGGGTTACTTTATAAGTTTTTGTACTACCATCCTCTTTAGTAACAACAAATTTAGTTGCTTTATCATGTTTATCAATCGTAAGATATAAAGAAATATCATCTCTTGTATTAATTTTATGACCATTTATTTCCTTGATGATATCTCCTTTTTCAAGTCCAGCAACTGCTGCTTTTGATCCTTTATTAACATTAGTAATTAAAGGGACTGATGATGGACTACCCCAAATAAGACCAATAAAGAATAACATCAACATCGCTGATATAAAGTTAAAACCAGCTCCAAAAAACATTACTAGAAATCTTTGCCAAGCTTTTTTACCTTGTAAAGTTCTATCTTTTGGAATATCTTCTTCTTCTCCTTCTTCACCAGCTAACTGACAAAATCCCCCGATTGGAATAAGTCTTAGGGAATAAGTTGTCTCTTTTCCTTTGTGTGATATAAGTTTAGGTCCCATTCCAAGAGCAAACTCATGAACATAAATTCCTGTTAATTTAGCAAAGAGAAAATGTCCACCTTCATGTATAAAGATAATCGCTCCTAGAATAAGAATAAATATTAATAATGTTACCATTTGCCCCTCCTATAAAATTCCTACAAATAAAATGAACGCTAAGGCTACAAAGATTAGACTATCAAATCTATCAAGTATTCCCCCATGTCCTGGTATCAATGATGAATAATCTTTTACTTTATAAGTCCTTTTTATACTAGAAAATACCAAATCACCTAACTGACCTATTAGTGATAAAAAGAAAGTTATAAAGATAATTAATACTAAAGACATATTAGAATTAACTACTGTGAAATAGAAGGTTGAGGCAACAAAAGTTCCCATTGCTAAACCTCCTATTAAACCTTCTATTGTCTTATTAGGACTAATAGTGGGACAAAGCTTATGTTCACCTATATAAAATCCTGTAAGATAAGCAAAAACATCAGTCATTGTAGTTATTAATAATATATATATTAGGTAATTTAAATCATAGTTTCTTATTAGAATAATAAGTCCAAATGATAAACCAATAAATATAGATGATCCTATCATATATAAAGCATCATTAATATTATACATATCTTCCTTACTATTAACGAATAATAAAGGTAATAAAAAGATAAATATTAATATAGCAAACGCTCTATAATCAACCATATAAGTAAATACATTTTGATTATAATTTAATAGTGTTAAGAATAAAACTATGAAGTAAGCAAAAATAATAACTATCTTTGGAAATTTTTTAGTTTTTTCTCTCACTTTAATAAGCTCATAAATACCAGCTATAGCAAGTAGTGTCATAAATACTGAGAAAGTCATTTCTCCTAGTAATAATAGTGGCACAAATATTAAAATCATAACAATAGCACTTACTACTCTTTTTTCCATTTTTTTCATTTCTTATCCTCCCACTATAAGTATAATATAAAAATTGTCTTTTAACAATAAAAAAAGGATATCTCTATCCCTAAAACTTATCAGCATTAATCTTTACATACTTATTACCATTTAGATAACTACTAGCTTGACAAAGAGTACGAATAGCATTAATTATTTTACCATTTTTACCAATTAATCTACCCATATCTTCTTCTTTAACTAATATTTCAATAGTAATAGCGTCATCAGATGAAAACTCTTTAACACTAACATCTTCTTTATTAACTACAACTCCTTCAACAAGAGTTGTTACAAGTTTTACTAAATCCATTATTTTGATTCCTTTTTAGTTTTATTTTCAGCAAATTTCTTCATAATACCTTCATTTTTCAATAAACTACGAACAGTATCAGAAGGAATTGCTCCACGGTCTAACCATTTAAGTGCTACTTCTTCATTAATCTTAGTAGTATTTTCCTTTTCTAGTGGATTATAAGTTCCTACTAATTCAAGATATTCTCCATCACGTCTTGCTCTAGAGTCAGTTACTACGATACGATAAGTAGGTCTTTTCTTAGCACCCATTCTCATTAAACGAATCTTTACAGCCATAATTACACTCCTTTCCATTTGCAATTAATATTATAAATACTATTATCACACTTGTCAACATTTTTTTGTTAACATTTCCAACTAACAGTATACTTACCTACGGACAGTTTTTAAAATAATAAAAATAAGAGATAAATCCTATTCATCTCCTAAATCGTCTAAAAATTGATAAAACAATCCACATATGCTACAATCATTATAGTCAAAATCAAAAAAATAGAAAGTAGTGTGAATTGTTTTATGGCTAAATTATACAATACCCAATCTGATATCACAATAGCTTTATGTAATTTTTTTAAAAATGTTGGTCATTTAAGAAAAACTCAATTAAATATCTTGCCTGCTATTATTTTTGGTATGGCTATTTCCGAATCTTGTATTACCAATGATATTGTTAAGGTCTTAAAAGATGATTTTAACCTTGTATACCCTACTTCTACTGAAAGAATAATTAGAAGATTTTTTAATAATGAGTTATTTGATAATTATACTTTTTTTGAAGATTGTATTAAAGATATTATTTCTAGATAATCTCTTAGTCATGCTGATAAAAGAATTTATATCGTTATGGACCATATGTATATGAGAGACAAATTTACTGTCTTTATGATTACTATGAGAATTGGTAAGCAATCTATTCCTTTATGGTTTCGTTGCTTTGAAGGCAAAAACAACCCTGATGCTTATAAACAATCTTTGATTGAAGAAGGTATTAATTTTGTAGATAATTTATTTAAAGATAAAGGATATGATTTAATCTTTCTTGGAGATAGATGGTTTAATTCCACTTCTCTAATGGCATTCATTAATTCTAAAGAACACACTTATGTTTTTAGATTAAAAGAAAATTTCAAATGCTTCGTTTATGACAAGAAAGAAGGTCATAAAATATGGAAAAACATTAATGATTTATTTCACTATAAATATCATACTACTTTCTATGAAAATATCGGTTTTACTAGAAAAAATATTGAAACTAATATCGTTATTGGGCCAACTAAATCCACTCAATTATCAAATATTGATAGTGAACGTGATGAATTTGAACCTTGGATTTTAGTAACCAACGGTAATCCTAAATGTGCTTTAAAGGATTATGCTTATCGCTTTGGAGCCATTGAATTTTTATTTAAATTTGAAAGCTTTTGAAAATATGTATACTTGTGTATATTTTACTTATCTTTGGATGAGTATTTTAGGAATAGAATATCTAAAAATAGTACTTGTTACAAAAAGCTTAAAATTGGAGCTACTAAAAAATATAAATCCGGTATTAAAAGAGTAATGTCTATTTTTAGAACTGATTTATTTTTACTAAATAAAGCATTTAATTCCACTATTAAAATACGGTTGCCTTTTACTTTTATTTTATATGATATATAACGATTAAAAACATTATATCTTTTAACCATGCCTATTAAATTAGGGTCTTTATAATGCTAAAAAAATGATAGAAATTACCATTTCTACCATTTTTTACTTTGAGATTACCTATAAGTATCAAAATGTACAATACTGTCCGAGGTATTTTACATGTTTCACCCTTATTTTATATAGTTATTTTAAAAACTGTCCTTAGCTAAGCTTCCATCTATATTTTCATCCAATTGAAAAGGGATTAAGTGCTGATCCATCACCTTTAGCAATAGTTACATTTTGTTTTAAATTTATAACCGGGCGAACCCCATTAAAAGAGGTCACGAGAGGCCACGGAAACAAGCTCCCTGATGATATCACATACCAAACGAAATCATTCGAGTTGCTAGAATAGAAGTAAGACGGAGAAAGTGTCCAAAAATTCTTTCCATTATATAGATAATAATTACTATTAGCAGAACCGGACTTTCCACCAGCTAAGGCTACTTCATCGGCTAGTATTAATCCAATAGAATAATTAAGTTTAGCACTTTCATTTGATACTTTGAATCTATCATTTTCTTGACTACATTTTAAACTTGGTATCTTTTTTATTTCTATACGATTATATACATCATAGTTTGTACTGGATGATGTTAAATATCCTGAACCATCAGTTATACTTCTATCATTACAAAAAGTGGTGTCTGCTAAGTACGAAGTATAGTTCGTAAGATTATTTTGATACCAACTATCTAGCTTTGTTTTAATTACTGAATCCGTTGTATTTGTTTGAGCCGATAATAGACTATTAGAACTATAACTTATTGGTTTTACTACCATCGTAGTAACATTACTATATCCCGTTACTTTATATACTACATTACAACTAGTATTCAAACAACTATATAACTGATTATTTACTATCTCATCGTGATTATCAGTCCAGGTTAATTGTTTGATATCTCCAGTTAAAGTGAACTTTCTAGTTGACTCATCAAAAGTATATCCTGTTCCATAATCATACTGTTTTGTATTATTAAATCCGCTATATCCCGTAGTTCCGTTATCTTCATGTAGTGAAAAGTTTTCATTATATTTATATCCGACATAAGTTGAATCCCAATATTTATCATTAAACGGAGAAGTCCCTATCATAGTATTATTACCTGTATCGGATGTACTCTTACCAGAATAAATCATTCTGACACTTCCATCTCCATTACGTCTAATGACTCTCCAGATGAATCCGGCAAAGGATACATAATTATTCTTTACTGCTCCTCTATAATAATAACTTTCTCCATCATCATCTTCTGCCATATATAGTCCATCAGTCTCACTATCATTTGGTGCTATTTTATTAAAATCAGGTGTCCCTTTTGCCTTTATAGCGATTTTAGCAGACTCTACTGTTGCTTCATGATTATTCATTACTAACATACAATCTGATAAAGTAGTAAAACCATTATCTTTACAATATGTATCCTCTGCTTGTGCTACAGTATCTGAAGTTTGTCTATAAACATTTACTCTTACTTTATAAGTTAGTCCACCATTATCGTTTTATGGATTATAACTTTCATCTACCCAGATTCTTAATCTATAATTAATAGTTGTTTCTCCCTGCTCCTTTAAATTTCCAGTATACAAACTCATCATATCTGCAGGTCTTCCGGTATATACATTTCCTGATGGTTCTTCATAATATGTTCTTGGTGCCATTACTTCAGTCTCTTTTCCATTACTATCTACTGTAGTTAAATAGTACTTAATATTATTACCATTAAAAGTATTACCAGTTTCTTCTTTAGCTGCTATCTCATAATTAATATCAGTATTACCTGTAATTGATGATTTAACAGTAAAATCAAAGTATTCTCCTGCATTCTTTCTTGTTTTTCCTGTATTATCAGTTGTTGGTAGTGCATTATTCATAGTGATAGTGTTACTACTTTCTGTATATAACATAGTGATTGCACCAGTTGTAATTTTATTTTCTTTCTTACCTATTCCACTATAGGTGAAAGCAGAGTAACTTATTCCTATTACTACTACTAACATAAAGACTGAAACCCCTATTGTTAAAATATCTTTCATCTGTTTCTTATTCATTTTCCACTTCTCCTTCTTTACTATTTTAAGCAAAAAACATAGAGCTAGATTATAGCTCTATGTTTTTTGCACGATAAAAGAAAGTAGTATTAGTACTTAATGCCCCCCCCCATGTTAACTTTGTGTAAACTTTACTGTTACTCGACATATTCATCTAAGGACACCTACTTTCTTTTTTTTGTACGTAGCGATTCTTTTTAAAATTTCTACCTTACACACTAAGTCTACCAAATTTTTTCAACTTATTCAATAATTTTCGACTTTTTTATTAACATAAAAATTAACTGATTGTGTCCTCCTGTCAGTTTTTTATAAACATATTCACCAAACAGTTTTAAAATTAAAAGATGTAATGGATAATATAAATAAAAGAAGTATTTAATATTTTTCCCTTTTTCTCCATTATACATATAGATAAATATAAATGACAGTAAACTATAAAACTGAATAGTGTTAGTAGCAAGAAATGTAACTGCTAGCAAATACAATAAAAATGATAAATAAAGATTAGGTACTAAATAAAATATAAAGACTAAACTTATTCCTAAAGCTTGATAGTCAACATTCAGTATTATAGAAAAAAGAGTAAATAAAATATATATTAATGAATAAAATACTGTTTTATAAAGATAATTTTCTATACCTTTACTATATTTGCTTATAATTTTCTTTATAAATTCTAGACTACTCAATAATAGAAATGATAAAGCAAATGTAAATAAAATATTTAATTCATGATTATTAAATGCGTAGTCATAAATAGGTTGGGTAATAATGGCAAATAAGATTAGTCTTAAAAAATATTTAAGTTTATTACTAGTATGTTTAAATCCTTCTACCAATAAGAAAGCAAAAATTGGAAAACTTACTCTTCCTATTATTCTAAAAATATCTATATTCGGATACATAATAGCTCCAATATGGTCAATTGTCATAGTAATAATAGCAATTATTTTTAAATCAAAATTAGAAAGAATTTTTTTCATTTTACCTCCAAAAACACAAAACCCCGAAAATATAAATTTTCGAGGAATAGAAACAATTAACGTTTTGAGAATTGTGGTGCACGACGTGCTTTTTTAAGTCCTGGTTTCTTACGTTCCTTCTTACGTGGATCTCTTGTAATAAATCCTTCCTTCTTAAGAATTCTACGGAAACTATTTTCTGATTCAACTGGAGTTGCTGCATCATAGATTAATAATGCTTTAGTAATACCATGTCTTACTGCTCCAGCTTGTCCTGAACATCCTCCACCTGATACATTAGCTGTTACATCAAATATATCTCTTGTACCAGTAATATCTAATGGTTGAGTTAAATCCATTACCATTGTTTGATGTGGAAAATATTCATTTACATCACGACCATTAATAGTAATCTTACCAGTTCCTCTTGTAAGAGTTACACGAGCAACTGATGTTTTTCTTCTACCTGTTCCAGTATAAACTTTATCTTTTGCCATAACTTAAACCTCCTTAAATATCCATTTCTTCTGGTTTTTGAGCCATATGAGGATGATTCTCACCTCTATATACAAATAACTTCTTGTACATAGCACGACCTAAACGGTTATGAGGTAACATACCTTTAACAGCTTTTTCTACCATTTCTTCTGGATAACGTTCTACCATTTCTTTAGCAGTACGAACTCTTAATCCACCTGGATATTGAGAGTGATTGTAATACTTCTTATCTTCTAATTTATTACCAGTTAATAATACTTTAGAAGCATTAACAATAATTACATAGTCTCCACAATCAATATGAGGTGTATAAGTAGGTTTATGTTTACCACGTAGTAAAACTGCAGCTTTACTAGCAACACGTCCTAGAGGTTTTCCCTCAGCATCGATTACATACCAATTTCTTGTAACTGTTTCTTTTTTTTGCATATAACTATTCATATTTTTCTCCTTTACTTAAATCAAACGTTCCCACCGTTTAATTTATGTGGGGATTTAAATGTACCGATTAAAATTATACCATAATCTTTTTATTTGTCAACTTCTTAGCACAATATTTTTTAGATATAATCCTTCTGCTTTCGCTGTTGTTCCATATTTTCCCCTTACTTTACTATCAAGTATTTCTTTTACTAATTTATAATCTATCTTACCAGTACCAACTTTTATTAGTAAACCTACCATATTTCTAACTTGATATCTTAAGAATCCATTACCTTCAAAAGTGAACACTATCTCATCTTTATAGTAATCATCTAAAGTTATAGAAGCATTAGTTATCGTTCTAACACAATTATCTTTAATACTATTTTCAGTGACAAAAGCTCTAAAGTCATGGGTACCAATAAAATAAGTAATAGCTTTCTTCATTGCTTCTATATCTAATTTATAATTATGCTGATAACAGTAATTTCTTCTAATAGGATTATACTCTCCCATATTCAAGTGATACTCATAAGTCTTAGAGATAACATAATACCTAGCATGAAAGTCACTACTTACTTCCTCTACTTCAAAAACATGAATATCACTAGGTAAATATCTATTCATTGCTCTTTTTACTTGTTTAGGACTAATGGAAACATTCATATCTAGGTGTGCTACTTGATGATAAGCATGAACTTTCTTATCAGTTCTTCCACTTGCTACTACTTTTACCTTTTCACCATTATTAATTTTAGTAGCAGCGTTTTCTAACTCTTCTTGAATAGTCCTATATCCAGGTTGAGTTTGATAACCATGAAAAGAACTACCATCATAAGAAAAATGTATTAAAAATCTCATATTATCTTACCTCTCTATAAATATCTTTCATTAAATCTTTTATATCTTTTCGGTGATCTAGTTTAACTTTCTTACTACTTTCTACTAGTTTGATAAAAGAAACTATTTTAGGAAGAGAAATACCCAACTCTTTCTCATCAAACAGATAATAATAAACGCTTTCCGTAAGTCCTTCTTGATATAAATACCCATCTTTTAGTACTATTAAATATCTAGTTATTTCATATAAGAGATTCTGGTCATCACTAGTAATAATAATCGTTTTATGAAACTTATCTTTAAGTCTTTCTAAGATTCTTATTAACTTTATCTTTTCTTTCTCATCAAAATAAGTAAAAGGATTATCTAGTAACAAGATGCTTGGATTAATTAAGAAAGCAAGAGATAATTGAAACCATTTCTTTTCACTTGATGATAGTGTAGTTATTGTCCTTTTAAGTATTTTTTTATCAAAGCCTACTATTTTTAAAGCTCCATCTATTTTTTCATCTATATCTTTTGTTCTTAAAAAATTAGTTAAAATAAAGTATCTTAGATATTCTTCTACTGTATATAAAGGATAGTCTAGTTCAAATTCTAAAGGAACATAATAAGTCTTACCCTTATACTCATTCTGTTTCTTTTTTGTTATTCTTTCTTTATCAAAATAGATACTACCTTTAAAAGAGTTAGAAAAAGAAATAACTTCTAGTATTTCTTTACTATTTTCACCAGTAATACCTGTAATAACAGATGATGGTATGGTAATAGATATATCAGTTAAGTTAGTTGTCTTTACATGAGTAAGTTTTATTTCCATAACATCTCCACCATTTCTTTTTGATCTAAAATAATTTTATCGACTAAATTATAATACTTTAGTTTTAAAGATAAATCAATCATAAATGGTAGTCTAAATCCTAATTTATTTAGCATACTGTCATCATCAAGTACTGATAAGATATCTCCTTCTTTAACAATTCTACCTTTATCTAGAATAGATAGGTCAACTTCTTCAAAGTAAAGAGAAACATCAAGATTATTAGTCATACAGATAAATTTTATTTTATCTTTATATTGTTTAAATACCTTTGCAATAAATTTCAATTGTTCTTCATTTAAGTATTTAAAGATATCATCAATTAACATTACTTCTGGACTATAAATAAAAGCACAAGCTAAATTCAATTTTATTTTACTAAACTTATCTAAATCTTCTATATTCTTATTTTCTTCTTTAGTAAGTTGAAATAATGATAATATTTTTCTTTTAGTTTTAGTAAACTCTTCATCGGGGATATTAGTTTTAATGAGTGTTAAAATAATTTCTTCTTTTACTGTTGTTGTTTTAAAGTTTTCATCTTCAAAGATTACTTGAATTTGGTAAGGATACTGCTTAGTAGTAATTTGTTCTACAAATGTTCTATTGACTCTTATTTTTTCTTCTGTCTTAACTATACCTGATAGTACTTTAATTAAAAGTGTCTTATAAGAATTATTAGCACCTGCTACAAAGGAAATAGTACCATTTCTAAAGGTTTTATTCATCCCTTTAAATGGATTAATATCAAGATTTTCTACGGCTAAAATGGCCATTTATTTTTCCTTCTTCTTTTGAATATTATAAGTTATTTTAGCAATAAATTTATCACTTACAAAGTGAGAAAAAAACTTTCCTAATTTCATAGTGATAGAAGGTATAATAACGGTCTTTCCTTTTAAACATTTCTTTAAGGCATAGTCTGCTACATAATAACTAGTTAGGGGTTTGAAAGAAAAAGTAACTCCTGCTCGATTATTAAAATTAGTAGCTACTGGTCCTGGACATAAGACTGATATTTTAACATTACTCTTACATCTATTCAATTCTTCATTAATAGCAAGACTTAGTTTATAGACATAACTTTTACTAGCATAATAACTAGATAGTAATGGTCCTGGGAAAAAAGCAGCACTACTAGCAACATTTAAGATCGTACCACTATCTCTTTTTTTCATATCTTTTAGATAAAGTTTAGTTAATATGTGTAGGGCTTTAACATTTACATCTATCATATTTAACTCATCATCTAGATTAGTTTCATCAAAAGAACCAAATATTCCATATCCTGCATTGTTTATTAGTAAATCAATTTTTTCATTCTTAGTCTTTTCATAAAGTTCTTTTACTTTAGAAATATCACTAAGATCAACAACAAATATTTCTACTCTAGTCTTTAACTCTTTCTTTAGAGTCTCTAAGGCCTCTTTATTTCTGGCAACCAATATTAAATCGTAAGATTTATCACTAAGTATTTTAGCCATATCTCTTCCAATTCCACTCGATGCCCCTGTAATCATCGCTTTCATATCATGGTCTCCCCTCATATTATCATTTTACCAAATTTCTAATAAAATGTCTTAAATTAGACTAAAATTTATTAAATTTCTTTTTTAGTTAACTTAGATTTCAACTATTTTCACCACTTTTCACCATTATGTAGTAATTTCTGGTGAAAATCAATGAATTATTTACAAAAAGAAAAGGATATTTCTATCCTAGACTTGTTCAATATATTCTAATAATTTTAAGAATAGATTTATATATTCCTTTGATAAGGAATCACGTTTTAATTTTCTAATAGCGATTCTTTTCTTCTTTATTGGTAAATCAGAGAAGATTATATCTGCTATTTTCTCTTTTAAGTAAGTTTCTATTTGTAAGTCCATTAAGATACTATTGATATCTTCATTTATCAAACGAACAGCATCTATTTCAATATCTTTACCACGACACATTATAGTTAATTGACCAATAGTATTAACTTTTCTTACTTCTACTACAAAGTCATTATCTTCAATGTACTGGGAAGCAATTGGTATTTCCCTATCATTGTAGTAAGCTTTAACATCTTCTGCTTGCTTAGTATTTCTAAATCTAAAACGATAATTTCTCTTTTGCGGTACTACTCCACTCTTACCTTCTACTGATCTTACAATAACAGTATAGTTATTTTTTAGGTAGTTGTAATCTATATCCGTTTTTAAGAATAATCCTTCTTTATATAATGAGGTTAGCCCATCATCTTCATATAAAGTATAGACGTTAGAAGTTCCTGGGAAGATATGAATTTCAAGATCAAGTGGTAAGCCAATATTATTTCTATCACTCCTATTAGATAGAGGTATAATTGCTCCACTCTTAGCAAATACTGGATAATCTTCTTCACGGAAGAAAGATACATACTTTTTAGCACCTGGGAATTTCTTTCCTGTCTTAAAGTCATACCAAACACCATCTGGAATATAAAACTCATGAATAGTACGGTTCATTGTAACTTCTTTCTTTTTAAGAATTGGACATACTAGTAATTCCTTTCCAAAGAAATACTGATACTTGTATTTATTATCATCTATTACCCAAGGATACTTATAATAGAACGGTTCTACAAGACATTTACCATCTTTATAATAGTGATAACATTCTGTATATAGATATGGTATTAAACGATGTCTTAATCTTAAATAATCATTAGCAATAGTTTCTGTTTTTATATCCCAACGCCATGGTTCTCTTTTATAGTAAACTCCTCTTGCAGCATGAAATCTTAATATGGGACTAAAGCATCCTAGTTCTACATAACGAAGATATAGTTCGCTCTCTTCTATACCACCATGATTACCACCAACATCATGACTCCAGAATGATACCCCTATGTTACTAGCACTTAAAGTACTAGCAGATATTTCTCTTAAACCATCCCAAGATATTTCACTACTACCAGCATATAAAATAGGATATCTATGTGGAGCATATATTCCATTTCTTGATAACATTAAACTACGCTTAGCTGGATTTCTTCCCGAATCTAAATAATTATAATGATTATATGCTAATAATTTTAAAGCTTGGTTATCACCTTTATAGTCATGGAAGAAGAAGTCTACTCCCATACTCTCTAACGGATGAAGAAACAATTTAAAGTAAACATCTAATAGTTTAGGATTTAAGGGATCAAATACTATTATCTTATTATCTTTTATATCAAGATATTGACAAGCTTGTTGATAATAAGCTTCATGAGGATAAATTCCTTCTGTAGGATCTATTTCCAAGCCAACTCTAACATTATGTTCATGTAAGGTATCAATAAATTCTTTAGGATTAGGAAATAAGCTAGCGTTGAAAGTAAACCCAGTATGAAGATTTTTATTATCTCCAACATCACGATAATGCCAGTCTTTATCTAAAAGAAAGATAGCAAGTGGTACTTTTCTTCTTTCAAAATGACTAATAGTATCCATAACCTTATCAGGATCATATGTAGTATTTCTACTCCACCAGTTACCTAGGGCATATCTTGGGATAAGGGAAGGATTACCTGTTAACTTAAAATAGTCACTAAGTGCTAAAGAAAAGTCTTTATTATACATAAATACATATATATCAATGCTACCAGTTTCTCTTTGTTCAAAGGTTCCATCCTCTAAAAATAATAAACTATTAGAGTCATCAATAGAAGCAAAACCTTCTAGAGAATAAAGTCCTCTTTTTAAACTATTCGGAATAGTAACATCTTCACTTATCATATTACCATTCATATTTCTAACTTCCGGATGACCATAATACCAATCTCTATTTTCATTTTCATTTTTACTACTAAGAAGAGTTATCTTTAAGTTTTTCATAGGGTCTACTTTACTACCCGTAAAAGGCATTTCTTTAACATAAGTAAGTCTAAAGTACTTAGTAGTAATTTCTAAGAATTTATTATCTTGTTTTACCTGATAATTTGGATAAGTAAAAGAACGATACAAAGCAAACTGACTGGGCTTATCTACAAAATGACCATTTACATTATATTCAAGCCTAATAAGTCTTTCACTAAGGATAGTAAAACGATACTTATCACCTTTAACAATACATTTTTCATCACTTTTAGATTTAGTTAAATCCATTCTAAACTGTTTACCTAGTGGATACATTTATATCATCCTTTCTATTCTTTATTTTATAATATCACAAATTAGTCTTGTTGTAAAAACATAACATAGTATTCATCATAAGTTATATTATGTTTTTTTATATAACTAGCTATTTTAGTACCAACATAACGATAGTGCCATGGTTCACATTTATATAATGTTACATCTTCTTTAGATTTTGGATAACGTAAGATAAATCCATATTTATAGGCATTATCCATCATCCAAGCATACTCTTCACTATCAATAAAGACTGTCGTATTTTTACTAGCTACATCTATAGACATGCCTGTTTGATGCTCAGAATATCCTGCTTTAGCAATATTTTTTTCTACATAGCTATCACCATAAGCATTCTGATAGTAAGAGACAGTTTCTTCTTGATCAGCATAGCTTCTATAACCTGAGTTTACTACTATATCTTTACCATCTTCTTTAGCTGCTTCCCGCATCTTATGAAAAGCAGTTACTACTTCTTTATTAGCTTTTATCTTACTAGTACCTTTTACATCATCGCTTTGAAAGTTTATTAGATCTTTTGGTACATATTTACTGCTTAATTGATGATGTTTATTAACTAAAACATTAGGAGAAAACTTATCAATAACTTCTACATCTTGATACTCATCTTTATCAAAATCAAGTTCAACATTTAAAACAGTAATATCTGCAGTATCATTTTCTTTATTTTGATAAGCTACATATCTATCATATTTAGATAGATGCGAATAATCAACAGAGAAAAACTCATCTAAATATTTAACCTTACCTCTTTTAGCAAATTCCTTTACTTCACTATTATTACCTCTTGCTAAAATTAATGATATTTGGCTATCTGTATATCCTTTTGTTATTAATTTATTAATACTTGGAATTATATCTTCTAATGGCTGATACTTTATATTTTTATAATGGTCAAAATTTTCTTCTTTATAACTACTACTTTCAAATGCAGCATTTAAAGTCTTATTTTTACCTACTTCTTTAACTTTATTCCATTTTAGTTTTCTAACTATCACACTTGATGCTTGTTTACTATAACCTATTTTTTGTAAAGACTGCTTTTTAAAAAAAATGAAAATCAATAGGCATACTAACAATACAATAATAATTAATATATATTTAACTACATTTTCTGCTTCTTTTTTTAATTTTAATTTTTTAACTTTCACTACTACCACCTACTCTTATAATGATTATATCAAAGAAGGAAAAAAAGGAGCAATATTATTTACTAATTTTTCAAATAGATTTACTAGAAAATATGTGCTATAATATAGTCAAATTTGAAAGGGAGAGGTTTATGAAACGAGCAGTAGTACTATCTGGTGGAGGTAGTAAAGGTAGTTATGAAATAGGAGTTTGGAAAGCTCTTAGAAGATTACATATTAAATATGATATCGTAACTGGTACATCTATCGGGGCTCTAAATGGAGCTTTAATGACTCAAAAAACATATTTAAAAGCTTTATATATTTGGCATAAGTTAAGTCTTGAATATTTATTTGAACAACAGCCAAAAAGTGATACTAAAAAAGACATCTTAAGGCTTTATGGTGATAACTTTCTTAAAAACGGTGGTATGGATATAAAAAAAATAGAAAGTATTATTAGAAAAGGCATTAATATGAAAAGGTTTTATAAATCAGATATTGATTATGGTTTAATCACTTATAATTTTTCTACTAAGAAACCATTAGTTATTTCTAAGAAAGACATATCCAAAGATAAACTAGTTGATTATCTAATGGCTTCTGCTACTTGTTATCCAGCTTTTCAAATGAAAGATATAGATGGTGATAAGTATATAGATGGTGGTTTTTATGATAATTTACCAATTAATCTTGCTATAGAGTTAGGTGCTACTGAAGCTATAATTGTTGATCTTAGAGCCCCAGGACTAAAGAAACTACCAAAAGGAAACATAAAAACAACTTATATTAAACCAAAGAATAGAATATCTTTCTTCCTAGACTTTAATAGTAAACAAGCCAAGATAAATATGAATTTCGGTTATAATGATACAATGAAAGCTTTTAAGAGATTAGATGGTGATTACTTTACCTTTAGAAAAGATGAAATTTCTAAATTCTATGAAAGAAATAAAGATGAACTTTCTAAGCTATTAGGTACTAGTATAACAAAAAAGCAATTATTAAAATTAATTGAAGATATAGGTAAAGAATTTAAATTACAAGAAGACTTAATATATTACTTAGATGATTACTTTAGAATAATAAAAGATAAAGCTAATTCTTGTGAAAAGATAACTAAAGAAATTGAAAAACAAATCAAGAGTAAAAAAGTATCTAGAGCTATTAACTCTAAACTAATAACTTTATTCTTCTTAAGAAATATAACTAGTAAAAAGAAAGAAAATAAAGCTCTTAGTATTTTCTTTTCTAAAAATTATAAACAAGCTTTACTACTATCTTATATAGGTGTTAATTATGGTGAATAATTTTCCTTATACTATTGATAATAAAAGATATCATACTTTAACTTATTTTTATCAACATAAGTTTGGTTGTAAGATTGCTAAAGTTAGTTTAAATGCTAACTTTTCTTGTCCTAATATTGATGGTACAAAGAGTTATGGTGGTTGTATTTTTTGTTCTAAGTCTGGTAGTGGTGACTTTGCTGGTGATGTAAAGGACAGTTTAATGATGCAATTTATCAAAGGTAAAAAGATGATGCAAAATAAGTGGCCTAATGCAAAATTTATCGCTTATTTTCAAGCTAGAACTAATACTTATGCTGATGTTGATACTTTAAAGAGATATTTTGAACCATTTATAAACAATAAAGATTGTGTAGGCCTTGCTATCGCTACTAGAAGTGATTCTATCAGTAATTCATGTCTTGATTATTTAGAATCAATTAGTAAAAGATGTTATTTGCAGGTAGAGCTTGGACTACAATCTAGTAAGAAGGAGACTCTAAAACTAATCAATAGAGGTGAGACAGTTGAAGAGTTTGAAACTATGGTAAATAAATTAAGAGATAGAAATATCAATGTAGTTGTACACATTATAAATGGATTACCATATGAAACAGATAATGATATGCTAGATACAGTTAAATATTTAAATAAGTTTGATATTCAAGGGATAAAAATACATATGCTTCATATTCTAAAAGATACTCCACTAGAGATTATGTATAAAAATCATCCATTTAAAGTACTAACTAAAGAAGAATATGTAAATATTACTGTTAAACAATTAACTTATTTAAGAAAAGAGATAGTAATTCATAGAATAACAGGAGATCCTAAAAAAGAAGATTTAATAGAACCAACTTGGCTTTTAAAGAAATTTGAAGTTTTAAACGAGATAGATAAAAAGATGGTAAAAGATAATATCTATCAAGGTGATAATGTCTAATTCCAAAAAGAATTAGATTTTTTGCTTGCCACAGAAAAAAATCTATCATATAATGTAAATAAGATAGAAAAGGTGGGATTATAAATGGATAAGAAAGTCCGTTTAATAGTCGTTTCTTCTTTTACCCTATTAGGAATACTATGTATCTCGTGTGGATGCCTTTATTCCAAATTAGATCAAGAGAATAATAATCAGACTATTGCGCTAGTGGTATCACAGAAAATGCAAGATAATCAAAAAGCTGATTTTAATATAAAGCTTAAAAACTTTGAGATTGAAACTAATACACCACTTAGTATAAAAATAGCCGATTATTTAGAGGAAACGGTTAGTGATGAAGTGTTAGCTAATTTGAAACTTGACACTAGTAGTGTTAATGTTAAAGAAGTTGGTACTTATAAATATAAAGTTTATTACAAAAAGAAAGAGTTTGAAGGTACTATAAAAGTAATTGAAAAGGTAGCTCCTACTAATCAAGTTGATACTATATCAATTAAGTCATTTACTATTAAGAAAGGTACTACTCTATCAACTAATCCAGCTGATTATATTACCTATCCTAGCCCTTTAACAGATGAAGTTAAAGCTTTGTTAAAGTTTAATTTTTCAGAAGTTGATATTAATAAACCTGGAACTTATCAATATACAGTAACTTATAATAATAGCATTTATACAGCTAATATTACAGTAACAGAGGATCAAGAAAATAATATTTTATCAACAGGTGATAATAATACTAAGACAGAAGAGAATAAAACAACTACTACAGAAACAGTCACTCCTACCCCTAGTCAGGGTACAACAACTAAAACTGATACAACACAAAAGCCATAGAACAATCTATGACTTTTTTATTTTATGAAGTAATTTTACAAGATAATAAACCAAAGATGTACCAACTTCATATTCACCTAATAATTCTTCCATATATCCATTAAAACTAGCTTTAAACTGATAAATACCATAATTCTTATCATCCTTATTAGTTGTAGGAGTACCGTAGAAATTATATCTTTTATAGCCATGCTTTATAGCATATTTAATCATTTCCCACTGAATTAAATACTGAGAATTATACATTAAATATTTTTCATAATTACCACTAGACAAATAAACTATCTCTGGATCAGTCATCATAAACATAGCCCCAGCAAGGGTAATAATTGATATACCTTTTTCTTTTTTTTGTTGCTTTGCAATATCTACTTTTTTCCTTAATGAATTAATAGTCTCATCATAACTCTTTCTCTTACCATCATTACATCTAGAATCAGATAAAGCCTCTTTCTTTTTAATATTTTCATCTATCTCTTCATTTAGTAAACTGATATACCTATTAAGATCTAGTCTAGTAACTAAATACTTAATTTCATTATTTTTAGAAAATAAATCATACATATTTTCATAGTAAGCACTTTTTCTTACCCTAAAACCTTTACGCTTACCTGTTGCAAGCATTATCGCATAAAATGATTCTAATTCATCTTTTTTTAATTCTGATACTTCAATACCTATTTTAATAGTCTTACGAATAATATTTCTAGCATTAGGTTTCATCTCTTTTAAAATATCATCTTCACTTTTACCTTCTAAATCAAGAACATACATAGAAGAGACTTGTTCTTGTGTTTCACTCTTCTTAAATTTTAATGATTCAAGTATTTTTAATATATTTGTCTTTGGAACTTCTAGTTCTTTATCATTATCATATCTTCTAATAGGAAGGTATGGATCAATTCTTAGACAGTAACCATTATTCTTTTTAACATAGTCTTTCAACTCTTTCAAAAATGTTTCTACCTCATTATCATTACTATAATCAAGTAGTGGTCCTCTTAAAGCATAAAACTCATTCATATTAAAATGTCTTTTTCTAGAAAGAAGCATTGTTGCTCCTATTATTTTTTTCTTTTCTTTAAGGCCAAGATATTTAACAGTCCAACCGTTTTTCTTTCTAAGATTACCTATTTCTACTGTTTCCATAAAATTTCTTAATGGGTGTTTTTTTGAAAAGTTTTGAAATTCTTCTTCAGTTAATTCTTCTAACATTATTTTTTAGCCACCTTTCTTTTAATTTTAGCTAACATTTTACTACCCAATACTTCTTCAATAACGCCTGATTTATAAGATACTAGTAAATAAACTCCTGCTCCTATAATAGTATAAACTAAAATGATTGGAATATTTAAAAGTCTTACAGATGAGGAAATTGGTACTACGAATTTAACTAGGAATAAGGAAAGTATCATAAAGATATCAGCGATAACAATCTTTCCAATAATTCTAATAGTCGGTTTATAACTAACTCCACATTTCTTTTTTAAGTAGTGAAGACACAAGATTATCCCTACTAAATAACCTAAAATAGTAGCAGTTATAGAACCATATACTGGTTGAAGTCCTAATCCATAGAATGTTTTAATTAAATAAACATTAGTTAAAGCTTTGATTAACACACCAGCAAATAAAGAAATAAATACTTCTTTATAGTATTTTAAGACCTGAACAATGGATACTAAAGCTGTATAAGTAGAAATTATCAAAGCCACAAAAATATAGTACGCCATAATCTCTGCTCCTACTGCTGATTTATTTCCATAGAATACATCCCAAACTGGTTGTGATAAGAATGATAATCCTATAGTCATAGGTACTGATAAGAATAATAATATTTGTAAAGTTTGATTAATCTTATGATGAACATCCTTTTTATCACCTTTAACAGATGACGAAGTAAGGTTAGGTATTAGACTTATGATTATACCAGTAGAAATAGATACAATTATCATATTAAGTTTATTTCCCCAAGTAGAAATTACACTCATAGAGTTTTCTGCTGCTACCGTAGTATAGCCTGCTGAATGAACTAGTGTCTTAACAAGAGTAGTCATATCAACAAAGTTGTAAGCTGATTTAAAGACATCTATCATAATGAATGGTAAGGCATAGAAAAATATTTTTCCTAAGATTTCTTTAGTAGAAATAACTGGCTCATCTTTTACCTCAGTTATATTGTTTATCTCTTTCTTATGTTTAAACACTTTATCAAGCAAATATAGATAACCTATTAAGGCTCCAGCTGTTGCTCCAAAAGTTGCTACACCTACAGCAGTTGTTAAAGACAAATGAAATACATTTAATGCAGCATAAGAACCAGCTATAATAACTACTATACGAGCTACTTGTTCTACCACTTGTGAAATAGCTGTTGGTGTTATAAACTTATGTCCTTCTAAATAACCTCTATAAATACTTAAGATAGGTACTACTAGTATAGCTGTAGCAATTACTCTAATAACGTAAGTTACATCACTTAAAGTATTTCCTCCTGTTAAATCACCAATAATTGCTTTTGCTATAATAGGAGCAAATAAGAATAAAATAATAAAGACAAATATTCCCATAAAGACAGCTAGTCTTCTACCTATCTTAAAGGCCTTTTCTTTGGCTTTACTATAACCTAATGTTTGATACTCACTAATTATTTTAGAAATTGCATTAGGAATACCAGCACAAGATAAAGACTGAAATAATAAGTAGATGGTATAGGCATATCCATATAGGGCTCCTCCTTGTTCCCCAATAATTGCATAAAAGGGAATTACATAAAGCATACCTAATACTTTAGTAATAACTATTCCCATGGTTGCTACAAAAGCTCCATTTAGAAAGGAATTTTGTTTTAATTCTTTCTTTCGCATAAATTCACCACTTTCCTATATAATCATATCATAATCTTGCACTAAGTGAAAGAATCAAGTATAATTAGTTTAAGGTGGGGTGATAAAATGAAACTTGTAGAGCTTTCTAAAACAGAATTTAATGAATTTACTAATTACCTAGAAATATGTCCTTTTGAACAAAGTATTTATTGGGCTAACTTTAAAAGTGGTGAGAATTGGCATCCTTATTTTTTAGGTCTTGAAGATAAAAATAAATTGTTAGGAGCCACTTTACTTTTAGCTAATGAAAATAAGAGTATTAAGAAAAGATTCTTCTATGCTCCTCAAGGTTTTTTAATCGACTATAAAAACTATGATTTATTAGAAATATTTACTAAAGAAATAATTAACTTTGTTAAAGAAAAAAATGGTATCTATCTAAAAATAGATCCTGAAATATTAACTACTGAGAAAGATGAGGATGGTAAGGAATTACAAGGAGGTATAAATAATTTATTTATAAAAGATTATTTATTAAAACTAGGTTTTATTGAAACCGATAATAACACTATCAATCCTAAATATACGATGAAACTTGATTTAACTAACAAAAGTCTTAATGATATATTAAATATTATGTCCAAAAAAGCTAGACAAATTATTAAAAGAAATGAAAGACTTGGTTACATTGTAAGAGAACTAAAACAAGATGAACTACCTATCTTTATTAAAACAATGGATAAGATTAGTAGTAAGTTTAATACTATTGAATATGAACTTCCTTTTTATGAAGACTTGGCTATTGCTTTTACAAAGGAACATCTAAAAATAATGATTGCTGAACTTGATTTAAATACTACTCTTAATAATCTTAAGAAAGAAGAAAAAGTACTACAAATAGAAAAAGAAAAAAGAATAGGTCTATATCAAAATAATCAATTAACAGAGGAAACTTTTATTGAGAAGGAACTTGGTTATAAAGAACAGATTAATATTATAAATAAGAGAAGGAAGTACTATTTATCTTTAAAAGAAAAAACAGATAATGATAAAATTTTCTTAGGGGGATACTTATTCTTGATGTATGGAAAAGAAATTACTGCCCTAATTGGAGGAATGGATGATGAATATATTGACTTAGATGTATCTTATTCTATTCACTTTAAGATGCTTAAAAAAGCTATTGAATACGGCTATAGGTCTTATAATTTTTATGAAGTAAAAGATGTAAATGATGGTGGGTTCTTCTTTAAACAAAACTTTGGAGCTAAATTATTTGAACACATTGGTGAGTTTGATTACCCAATAGATTTAAACAGTTATAAAAAATATAAGAAATATTTTCCTCTTTATTATGGTGTTAAGTCTGTTTATAAAAATAAATAATCATAGCAGAGAAACAATAGATTTGTTCTTCACCACTAGGAAAAGAACTAACTTGATACTTAATTTCCACTACATCCCCTTCTAATTCTTTCAAAAAGTTGTTTATTGCATCTTCTAAATCACCTTCATCTTCAAAGTCAAAGATTTTTACTTTCATATAATATCACCAATATTAATATAAAATATTTTATCCACAAAAATTGTTGAAAAAAAGAACTGGTTTAATAATCAGTTCTATTTTACGTCTACTTTAGAAATAATTAAGTTGTTATCCTCAACATCAAAAGTAACAGTAGCATTAAATGGTATAGTACCTTTAATTAACTCATGAGCTAATAAACTTTCAATTGTTTTACTAACTTCTCGTTTTAAAGGTCTGGCACCATAATTAATGTCATATCCTGCATCCACTAAATAGTCTTTGGCTTTATCTGTTAAAGATAATTTAATCTGGTCATTACTTAATCGTTTTTCTATATCATGAATAATTTTATCAAGAATTTGATATATTACTTCTTTAGTTAATGGTTTAAAGATAATTACTTCATCAATTCGGTTAATAAACTCTGGTCTAAAATGGCCTCTTAATTCACCTTCTACTTTACTAGTATCACCATCTAGGATGTATTCACTACCAAGGTTAGAGGTCATTATAATAATAGTATTTTTAAAGTCTACTGTACGTCCATTAGAATCAGTTATTCTACCATCATCTAGGATTTGTAGTAGTAAATTAAGTACTTCAGGATGAGCTTTTTCTATTTCATCGAATAATACTATACTATAAGGGTTACGTCTTACTGCTTCCGTAAGTTGTCCTCCTTCTTCATAACCAACATATCCTGGAGGAGAACCAATAAGTCTTGAGACACTGAATTTCTCCATATATTCACTCATATCAATACGAACCATGTGTTTTTCATCATCAAATAGCTCATAAGCAAGAGTTCTAGCTACTTCAGTCTTACCAACTCCAGTAGGTCCTAAGAAGATAAATGAACCAATTGGTCTATTAGGATCTTTAATACCACTTCTTGATTTAATAATAGCTTCGCTTACTAAATGCAAGGCTTCATCTTGACCCATTACTCTATGTTTCATTGCTTGTTCTAGATTTAATAGTTTTTCTTTCTCACTACTTACTAATTTACTTAGTGGTATATTAGTCCATTTAGAAATGATAGATGCAATATCTTCTTCATCTACATGGTCACTTAGTAATTTTTTAGTATCTTTACTTTTTAACTCTTCTAGTTCTTTTTCAAGACGAGGTAATGTTCCATGTCTTAATCTAGCAGCAGTTTCTAAATCATATTTGTTTTCTGCTTGCTCCAAATCGAATCTTGCCTTTTCTATCTCTTTCTTTTTATTTTGTATCTTAGTATAAAGGCTTTTTTCTTCTTCCCAAGCTGATTTAAAGTCTTTCTCTTGTTTCTTTAAATCTACTAATTCTTTATCTATTTCATCTTTACGATTCATTGATAACTGGTCTTTTTCTTTCTTTATCGCTTGACGTTCTATTTCTAGACTCATTATTTTTCTAGTTAAAGAGTCAAGTGCATTAGGAACTGAATCCATCTGAACTCTAATTGTTGCACAAGCTTCATCTATTAAGTCAATAGCTTTATCAGGTAAAAATCTATCTGTTATATATCTATCTGATAAGGTTGCAGCAGCAACAAGTGCTTTATCTTGAATAGTAACTCCATGATGAATTTCAAATCTTTCTTTAAGTCCTCTTAAGATAGTAATAGTATCCATGACGGTTGGTTCACTTACTTTAATCTTTTGAAAACGTCTTTCCAGTGCACCATCTTTTTCAATATATTTACGATATTCGTTTAAAGTTGTTGCACCAATCACATGAATTTCTCCACGAGCTAGCATTGGCTTTAGAATGTTAGATGTATCCATTGCTCCTTCCATATTACCAGTACCAACTATAGTATGAATCTCATCAATAAACATGATAATAGAGCCTTCACTTTTCTTAACTTCATTTAAGACGTTTTTTAATCTCTCTTCAAATTCCCCACGGTACTTAGCACCAGCTACTAAGGAAGCCATATCTAGTTCCCAAATAGTTTTATTTTTTAAGCTTGCAGGAACATCTCCCTTTACTATTCTTAGAGCAAGCCCTTCGACAATAGCAGTTTTACCAACACCTGGTTCACCTATTAATACGGGGTTATTTTTTGTTTTACGTGACAAAACCCTTGTAATACTTCTAATTTCCTCATCACGACCAATAACTGGATCTATCTTACCAGCAAGGACTGCTTCATTTATATTACGACCATATTTTTCTAATACTTTTTCTTTTTCTTGATTTTGTTCTTGATACATATATATCCCCTCACTTTCAAGACATATTATATACTAAAAATTAGCACTTGTCAATACCGAGTGCTAATTAATTTTATATGGTGCATCAGCTGTTCCATCACCTAACGAGATAGTAACATCAGATTTTAAATTAATAACTGGTCTTATCAAGTATACATTAGAAAGATTTTTTCTAATTTCAAGACTTCCATTTAAATCTAATGTAAACATATGTGATAATGTCCAATATGAATCAAAGTATGATGGTGATATGGTGTAGCTGTTTTTTCCATTGTACAAATAGAATTTCTTATTTTCTTTATCCGTTACGCCTCCTGCATACGCAATTTCATCAGCTGTAATCAATGCTATTGGATAATCCAGTTTTGCATTTTCATTAGTTGTACTGAACTTGTCTGTATCTTGTATACATTTAAGACTAGGTAAACTGTTACTATATAATCTTTCATAGGCACCATAGGTTGTATTTTGAGAAATCAAATAACCCGATCCAAAGCCAATACTTCTATCATTACAATATGTGCTATTATAAATATGAGTGTTGTAATTTATTAAATTATATTTATACCAATTATCTAATGCTTTCTTTATTGGCGAATCATTTTTATTAGCTAAGGTGCCTATTAGATTATTACTGCTATATGAAATAGGTTGTACCTTCATTATTGTATCACTTTGATAAGCAACTATTTTATATACTATATTACAATCATTATTTAAACAACTATATAAATTATTCTTAACAATTTCATCGTGATTATCTTTCCATGTTAATTGCTTGATATCTCCAGTTAAATTAAATTTCCTAGTTGATATATCAAATATGTACCCAGTACCAAAGTCGTATTTTGCTGTATTTATAAAAGCGTTGTATCCAGTTATACTATTATTTTCATATAAGGAAAAATCTTCATTATATTTATATCCTACATAAGTTGGATCCCAATATTTTTCATTATATGCCGACTTTCCTAGCGTTATATCTTCACCGGTATCTGATGTACTTTTTCCTGAATATATCATTCTAATAGAACCATCACCATTACGACGAATGATTCTCCAAATGAATCCTGCAAATGATACATAGTTATTTTTTACTGCTCCTCTATAATAATAACTTTCTCCTTCATCATCTTCTGCCATGAAAAGTCCTTCATCTGTGGTTGCTGTTTTACTAAAATCAGGTGTACTTTTTGCTTTGATATTAGTTTTTGCTATATCAGTTGTTTTTTCATGATTATTCATTACTAACATGCAATCTGATAGCTTATTAAATCCATTATCTAAACAGTAAGTATCTCCTACTCTATTACTTGTACTATTTACTATTATCTTACTTTTATATATCTTATTTTGAATATCATTACCAGCATCACTTGCTATCCATAGATATAATTTATAAGTTACACTTTTACTTTTAAGTAAAGGTCTTTCATCTACTATTCTATAAGTACCTGTACCTATATCTTTTAATCTTTTTATACCTGAATCATAACCATCATTACTAACTAACTTATATTTTAGATATGTAGTATCTAAAGTATTATTACTATCTTCTTCATTATATATAGTGTAATAAGAATCTATTGTTCCACTATTAGTTATAGTAAAAGTATAAGGTGTTGTATTCATTCCATTTTCATCAGTCATTGGCACGACATTATCCATAGTAATTGCATTACCTTCTGTAAAATCAACCTTTAAAGTACCTACTTCTACACTTAGTTTCTTACTAGTAAATTTCTTTGTAAGTAGAGCATAACTACTACCTATAAGAGTTAATATACTTATTAGTATTAGAATAATTAATATTATTATCTTTTTTTTCATTCTTTCCTCCTGTTAAAACAACACACAAAAAATATAAACCTATAGCACTAGACCTATCTTTAAATACAGTAAAAGAAAGTAATTTTTACCACTTAACCAGATATTGACCCCCTCCCATGTTAACTTGCTGTAAGCTAATTTAGTCATGGATGGGTCACCTCTACTTTCTAATTTTTACTTGTTGATTTGTGAAATAAAATGTACACTTTTATCAACAATCAACTGACTATCTTTATCATTACAAGCTTATTTTATCAAATATAATATGGTTAATCAATTAGTTTTTAAAAATTTTATCAAACAAATATTTTTACATTTTAATTTACAACTATTTACTGGCCAATTCTATAGCAGCTTTTAGCTGATTGTCATTATCTTCTGTTAAAGTTTCATTTTCTTTCAACTCTAGTTTAACTTCTTTAGTAGGAGTTACACCTTTTTCGTTAATCCAATTACCCCTAGGAGTTAACCATTTTTGAACTGTATATTTAATTGTATCACCATTATTTAAATCACCTGTTTTTTGAACTGTACCTTTTCCATAAGAATTGACACCAACTATTTCGGCATTATATGTCTCTTTAAAGGCACTAGCTAATATTTCACTAGCAGATGCACTATTTTCATTTATTAAGACTACTACTGGATAACTATAAGTAGCTTTACTACTAGTACCATAAACTTTTTCGTTATTATTCTTAGTTTGTAACTGATAGATAACATCTTTCTTAGTCATGAATAATGATAGTATTTCAGTTACTTGAGTTAAATAGCCACCTGGATTATCTCTAACATCTATAACTAACTTATCAATATTCTTTTTCTTTAGAGACTCCAACTCTTTCTTTACTTGTTTAGTAATATTATTAGAAAACATCTCTATTTTTAAATATCCTATCTTCTTACCATTTTCTTCATAAACTTTACTACTAGTATAAGGCATATCAACTGTTGTTCTAGTAACTTTCATAGTCTTTTCTTGATTATCTCTAGTAATAGTTATTTCTACTTCTTTATTCTTAGCAGTTTTGATAAGGCTTACTACATCTGATAAGCTTTTACCTTCTACACTTTCACCATTTACTTTAGTTATATAATCTCCTACTTTTATACCAGCTTTTTTAGCAGGAGTATCAGCAAATACTTTAGTAATTTTTACTTTGCTATTATCAAGAGTAACTTCAATACCAACTCCTTCATAATTACCTTCTAGTGTTTGATTGAAGTTTGTACTACTAGTTCCATCAAAATAAGTAGCATAAGGATCATCTAAATAATTAATCATTCCTTTAATTCCAGCATCTATTAATTCCTCTTTGTTAACCTTATCATAGTAATTATTTACTATATCATTATAAGTATCAACAAATTCTTTTAACTCACTAGGAACAGAACTATTAGTAGTTTCTTTCTTAGTAAAACTAACAACATTACCGATTAAGAAACCAAAAAGAATTGCTATTATCATAATAATAACCATTTCTGGATAACTAAATCCTTCTTTCTTAATAGTAACTATCTCTTTTGTTGTATCTATATTTTCATCTTCCATTATTTCTTCTTTTTTCTTCATCTATTTCACCTACCGTCTATATAATTGTACCATAGTTTTAATAATTTACTAAAGAAAAAAGCCTTTTAAATAAAGACTTTACATATTATTTATTAAGGTAATCCTCTATTTCATTTTCATCAGTTATAGTATCAACTACTTCTTTATTTTTAAAATGAACTAGTGTAGGATTTTTTACTTTCAAGTTTTCAATACTACTAGTATCAACATCGCCGTCTGTTTTATATTTTTTATTCATACCATCACTTAAATCTACACTATATAGTTTTATATCTTTTTTATCTGATTGATAAGTAGATATTGTTTTAGAAAGTTCAGTATCAGTACTGTCATAATATACTACATAATACTCTTCTTGGTCCATTGTAAATGATTCTCCAGCTAATATTTTTTCATATTGAATACTTGATTCAGTTACTTCGTTTTGTTTTCTTTTCTTAGTAACTTCTTTTGATAAAATTCTTGTAGTTAGAAAGTACATTAATCCAAATAGTAAAGCTACACATATTAGAATAATTACTACTCTTTTACCTGTTCCTTTAAATTCACTGCTGTCACTATAATATCCTTTATTCATTTTATCCTCCTAAAATTCACAATTTCCTGGTGTTCTTGGGAATGGTATTACATCTCTTATATTTTCCATACCAGTTAGATAAATTAGTAATCTTTCAAAACCAAGTCCAAATCCTGAATGTTTTACTCCACCATACTGTCTAAGCTTTAAGTACCAGTCAAGTTCTTCTTCATCCATTTTTAAATTATCCATTCTATTTTTTAGAACACTATATCTTTCTTCTCTTTGACTACCACCCATTAGTTCTCCTGCTTGTGGTACTAAAAAGTCTACAGCTGCTACTGTTTCATTATCATCATTTAATCGCATATAGAAAGCTTTAATATCTTTTGGCCAATCAGTAACAAATACTGGAGCTTTAAAGTATTCTTCTGTTAAATATTTTTCATGTTCTTTAGCAAGGTCTTCTCCATATTCTGGTTTATTTTCAAAATCTTTTCCGCTTTCTTTAAGAATAGTAATTGCTTCTTTATGAGTAATTCTTTTTGGTTCTGCATTTAAGACTGTATTTAGTCTATCTATTAATCCTTTATGAACAAAGTTATCAAAGAACTTAAGTTCAGAATATGCGTTTTCCATTACATATTTTATAATATAACGAAGCATATCTTCTTCTACATCCATTAATCTATCTAATTCACAAAAAGCCATTTCTGGTTCAATCATCCAAAATTCAGAAGCATGAGTTTTAGTATTAGAATTTTCTGCTCTAAATGTTGGACCAAATGTATAAATATTTTTAAAAGCTAGAGCAAATATTTCACCTTGTAATTGACCTGATACGGTAAGAGCTGTTCTCTTTCCAAAGAAATCTTTACTATAATCTATTTCTTTACCTTTTAGATTCTCAAAGTCAAGTGTTGATACTTGAAACATTTCCCCTGCTCCTTCACAGTCACTTGCTGTAATTAATGGAGCATGTAAATAAACAAATCCTTTATCCTGAAAATATTTATGAATGGCCATTGCTGCTACACTTCTTACCCTAAAAACAGCTTGGAAAGTATTAGTTCTAGGGCGAAGATAAGCTATTTCTCTTAAGAATTCCATAGAATGTCTTTTAGGTTGTAATGGATAATCTTCTGGACAATCTCCTTCTAGTTTAATCTTACTAGCTTGAATTTCAAACTCTTGTCCTTCTTTTGGACTTTTAACAACTAATCCTTCAACACTAATGGCACTACCTACTCTTAGTTTTTGAATCTCATCAAAGTTTTCTAGTTTTTTATCATATACTATTTGTACAGATTCAAATACAGTTCCATCAAAGAAAGTGATGAATCCAAATTCTTTTTGTTTACGATGGTTTCTAATCCAACCATTTAGTACTACCTCTTTATTTAAATACTCATTTACATCTTTATAAATATCACGTACGTCTATCATAGTAGTCCTCCTCTTCTTCTAATATTATAGAAAAAAAAGCTCTTAACGTCAATCAAATGACTAAATAAATATTAATGTAATTTATTTTTTATTATAAGCAAAAGGAAGAGATAAACTCTTCCTTTCGAAACACATCTACCAAGTGTATAAATACACCTGCAACAATCTAAAGTATCTCAATTATATCATTTTAAATACTTAAGTCAATACTTTTTCACGATTTTTGTTATATTTTGATTTACTTTTATTAAATGTATAATTACCTTTTATTTCTTCAAAAGCATAATATTTTTTTATTATCTGTAAAATACAATCGTTATCCTTTTTAGTAATGATTGCAATTCTATTATTTATATAATATGGTTCTTTAATTCTATTTAAACTAATATTAATTAAATTTTCCACCCTTACGGTTCCTAATTTTGAATTTGATAAATCGTAATGAAAATAATAGTTGTCATTCTTATGCTTTGATGTAAGTGGTATAGCAGTCCACATGCTTTTATCAGATGAACTTCTCCACAATATTGCTGGTCTTAACTTTCTAAGTTCACTACCTATATTGTATCCTAAATCAACCCAATATATTGCTCCAACTTTTAAATTTATTTTATTATTAACACTTTTGTTTATTAGCTGTAGCTTATCTTTACACCACTTACTATATGATATACCATTTGAATCGTTACTTGTATTGTTCTTAACATAATTTAGAAAACTTGTCTTAGATTTTAATAGAATATCATCATATTCTTTATTATTTATTTTGATAGGTTTACCTTTAACATAAATACATCTTTTAATATTAGAACGGTTATAATCAGTTATTTCATCTAACACAATATATTTATTAATAGATTTCAAATAAATACTGTCTTCTCTCTTTTCTTTATAAACAGGTACTCCAACATAATGATTTTTCGATATATTATATAAGATTAAAACCCATTGTTTATTATTATTTAGATCAAACTCATATATTTGTTTCCAACTTATCACAGTCACTTAATCACCAACTTTCTAATTATATTTAGTAAAACTAATATCGTATAGATTTTATATTTCTAAAAACTATGTACATCTTAGCACATAAAACTAATGTTCGTCAATATTTTTTTATATTATTGATATAAAATTTAATAAGTAAAAAAAAACAGTCTATTTCTAGACTATTTCATAGTAGGTAAAACATTTATTGAGGAAGCAACTTCTATTAATTCTTCTTGATTCATTACATCACTTACTAAGTAATACTCCATGTTACCACTACTCCAAGTAAGTGAATTATCAGATAAGGCTCCTATAGTATCCATAAACATATATGGTTCACCCATCGTAGGAATAATAGTTAGCTCATCTTCTTGTTTAACCGTCTCTTCTACTAATAAGAATGGTTTTTCCCCTTCAAAGGTTAAAATTACTCTTTCTCCACCTGTCTTATTAAGTTTTTCTTCACTCTTTAACTTAGTTCCTTCTGGAACAACTAATGGATAAATTATATCATCAATACTACTAGTTTCTTTAGTTTGTTCCTCATTAGTTTCAACAGTATTCATTATGTCTTCTATTTCAAAATAGTTTTTACTAAATTTTGGATTTTTATCAGTATTCTTGACATTAAGAGTGATTTTTGGAACATCATTATCATTAAGTACTACTACTTTTTTAATCATCATTTTCTTATCAACTGTTACTTTTTGTTTTATTAAATTTCGATTATTGGGATAATTAACCGTACTAGTAAATACATAATTACCTTTTTCTTTTTCCATTGTCGCTTTGCTATCATTTTCTATATCATTAATAATTGATTGTAGTAAATATACTTGAGAATTGTTATATGGCCAATCACTTTGAAATTTAAAACTTTTTTTAAGACTTGGTGTTAAAACATAGACACCATCATCATTTTTTAAAATTATTTGTTCATGATCATTTGCAGTATTCTTTAAACTGATACGATAATAATCACCTTTCTTATAAGCTGATGTCACTTCATAATTATAAGTATCGTCATTATTAACCACTTCTAGTTTTCCTGTTAAAATATATCCTTTGCTATTAGTTATATCTTTGGACATTTTTTTTAGGATATTTTCTTCACTATCTTTAGCACATCCCGTAATAAGGAAAACAGAAAGTAGCAATAAAAGACCAATCTTTTTCAATATATTCACCTCATTTATAGTTTCATTTCATTATATTAATTTTTTTATTTAAATATTCATGAATAATTTTAAATTTACTACAAATACTAAGAAAGAAAAAGGAGGAAATGTATGGACATATTAAAAAAGATTTGTTTAGTATTAATTATTATTGGTGCTATTAACTGGGCTTTTGTTGGTTTATTCAGTATTGACCTTGTAGCATCTTTATTTGGAGGAACTGATAATATTATTGCTAGAATTATATATATAGTTATTGGTATTGCTGGTCTAATTGACATAAGCTACTTATTTGAAAGAGACTAAAAAAAAAGAGCATATTGCTCTTTTATTTTGCAGTAATTTTTACTTTTACTTTCTTAACTTTAGGTGTGTAAGTTAATTTTACATCATCACCAGTTACTTTAACTTCTACTTCATGTTCTCCTACACCTAAGTCTTTTAAGTCTACATAAGCTTTAATAATTGACTGATCAATATTATCAATAATTGATTTACTACCTTTAACTACTACTGTTACTTTACTATCAGCTTCACTAGATGCTTGTACTTTATATTTAGATGTATCTAAGTTTTCAGTAGCAATAGATATATCTTGGAACTCTTTAACAGTTGAATCATCAACGGCTACTTTTACTGTTACTGTCTTAGCACTAATATCAGTTACACCGGTTGGTTTCTTAAGTGTTACTGTATAGTCTTTACTCTTTTCAAGACCAGTTACATCAATTTCAACTGGTAAAGAAGAAATACTAGCTAATGATTCTTCACTACCATAGATAGTTACATTATTAATACTTGTACTTAGTGACTTAATTGCTTTTCCAAAGGCTAAATCTCCTTTTGGTACTATCTTTAATGGAACTTCTTTACTAGGTGATGTAATAGTTACTTTAGCAGTTACACTCTTAGGTACTATTTCTACATCAACTACTTTTCCATTTGTATCATAAGCTACTAATTGAACATTCTTAAGTGTCATTTCCCCAGGTTCTGGATTAGCAAAATCATCTACATCAACTAACGCTTTAACAGTAGCTACTTTCTTAAGCTTTTGTTCAGCTCCTTTGATAATAACTTCACTTCTATCAAGTTCTACTTTATCAATATTTAACTTACTATCTAAATTATCTTTATGTAAGATATCATAAGTTAATGTTCTAGTAGCACTTACTTTATCATAAATAGTAATTGTTACTGTTGATGGATCTAATCTATAATCTAGTGATTTAAGTCTTTGACTATATTTTAATGTTACTTTATGTTGTCCTGGTTTTAATCCAGTCAAATCAACATTTACTCCTTCACTAGGTGATTGTTTTGCTAAGAAAATATGTCTTTTTTGTCCGACTAAAGTTATATCTACAGTCTTAGGTAATCCTTCTACCACATAAGCTTCTTCATTATAAGTAGCTGTTACTGGTTGGTCATATAATACTTCAGCATATTGGTCTATAGTGGCACTACTTTCACCATCTATTATAAAGAATATACATAATGCTACTAATAAACTAATGACTATTAGTGTTTGTTTTCTACCTAAAAATCTTTCAATACTTTTAGCATTCTTTTTTGAAAAGTCTGTTATCTTTAAAATCAATTTTGTAATGGGAGTAATTAAAATACGATCAAAGAAAGCTCCTATATGGGAAAATAATTTTCCAATTCCTCTACATATCTTCTTCATATAATTCTTCCTCTTCTATTTCTTCTTGATCATAAGTACTATTTGTCTTTGGTTTTAATTCATCTATTAACATCATTCTAACATCATCTAGTGATAAGTTATAATAAAGTTCTCCCTTAATAGCTACTGATAAACGTCCAGTCTCTTCAGAAACAACTAGACAAATAGCATCTGTTTCTTCTGCTAATCCTAAAGCAGCTCTATGTCTTGTACCAACATGTTTATTTATTTTAGTACTACTACTTGTTGGAAATACTGCTCCAGCACAAGTTATACGATCTCCTTGAATAATTACTCCACCATCATGTAATGGGTTACCTTCATAGAAGATAGCTCCTAGTAAGTCACTTGTTAAATCAGCATATACTTTTTTAGCTTTATCTATATAGTTTCCTAAACTTACATCTCGTTCTATTACAATTAAAGCTCCTATACGATTTTTTCTTAAATAGTCTAGGGCTTGAATAAGTTCATAAACTAAATGTTCTCTTTCATCTACAGTTAAGACTTTATGTCTACCGAGTAATTGATTTCTTCCTAACTGTTCTAATATATTACGTATTTCTGGTTGAAAAATAACAATAAGTGCAAGTGGTCCATACATGATAATATATTCGAGTAAAACTCCTACAGTGGTAAAACCACATTTATCACTTATTACTTTCAAAAATACGATAATAATGACACCCTTAAATAGAAGCGTCAATTTTACATTATTTCTAATACTTTTTAATAATATATAAACCATTAACCAAACTATCGATATATCAATAATTTTCTTAATAATTGTAATCACTGTTGTTGCTGTAATGACCATAACATTCCTCCTTACCTCTTATTAGTATACTATATTTTAATTATTTTGTAATCAATTAATTTTTTGTTCTGGAACGGGATTAACTGTTTGGGTAGACTCTTGAACAACTTGCGGGATTGGATTAACTGATTGAACTGGTGCTTCGACTACTGGTGAAACAGGATTAATCCCTACTGGTTGTACTTCTACTTGTGGTTCCATAACTGGCTGTATTTGTTGTGGTGGTATAGCTACTGGCTGTAAAGGTACACTATTTACCACATTTTCATTAACTGGTGCTACTTTAATTTGTTGATTACTATTTGGTGTTACTGCCTGATTTGAACTTACTTCTTCAACTGGATTATTATCAACAGGAATAGGTGCTGTTTCTTCTAAAGATTTAACAACTTCACCTGGTTTTGCTACTTCAGCATATTTATCTTTCTGTTTTTTCTCTTTAAGTTTATTTTCTGCTATATAACCAATACATGCAAAAATTAAAATTACTAATACTATTACATAAATTATATAACTAGGTCCACTAAGTGTGTCCCTAAAAAAATGTATAACGTTTTCCATCATTCACCCTCTATTCTTACTCTTATAATAACATTAACAAGCTTGTTTTTCAAGAATTTAATTATCTTTAACTAATAATAAATAGACATAGCTTACATAAAACGGCATTAGAAAAGTAAATGGCATAGTATAACGGAAATAGGTATTAGCTGGCGAGATAAAACATATTGCTAATGACAATAGGCTGGGTAACATAGCAATTACATATTTTTTATACCTTGATGTTAATAAATAAACTATTAAGGTAATTAATCCCATAGCAGAAAATCCTATATTAGATATTAATCCTATTAAAGGTATGTAAGGAAAAATAATTCCATAACCTGAAAGTATCATTCTTAATGTTGATAATTTATTATAGTGATAGTTAACTAAATTATCTTCAGTTATTAACTTATTATAATTTTTCCCTGAGTATATATACCAATTAGCTGTATCTGGATAAAAATAACCATAAGTATTATTTAATGTTGCTTCTATATAAGTAGTTGGATGAATTAAAAATTCTTTCCACCAAACTCTAAAGTAGTCTTTCAACTCTTTCTTTGTTGTGTATTTATTATATTTATTTTTTACTGGATCTGCTAGATTAGGATTATATCTATCTTTTAATGTAGCATATTCTAGTAATTTATCTATCTTTTTTCTATCTTTTAAAGGTATTTCATCTCCATGTTCTTTTACATATCTAGCTGTTTGTTGAAATGGTACTGATAATTCTTCTCTTATACTACCTGCTGGTATCTTTAAAGCTGGTAAAAGTATTTTATCGTAAGAGATATAAGTACCTATCACGAATAGTAAAGTAGCTATTAAGTAGATAAATTCTTTTCTTCTATAAATAGCTAGTACTAAAATAGTACCAACTGCTACATATATTCCATTATTTCTTAATAGATATAATAAGATACTTAATAGTAACAAGACTAGATATTTAGATGTTTTTATCTCTTTATTATTATCTATTATAGTAAACAATGTTATAACAAAGAAGATAATTATTGCAGTATATAAGGTATCTTTAACCGCACTCATTGCATAGAAAGGAAACATTGGTACTAATGAATAAATCATAAGTAAGACAAATGATAATATTAATGATTTCTTTTTCTTATAAAGATAAGAGATAGTATAAGCTAAACTACTAGCAAGAGTAATACTTTGCATAATAGCATAAATAAATAATCCTAAATTATCACTACCTAACAATCTTCCTAGTTTAATAGAGCCACCTAAAAGCATAGTATGAAAGACTGGATGATGATTAGTAAGATTAACTTTATCTGATAAGGGAATAACATAATCTATATATTTAGTTTTTACATTAAAAAACTGTTTTATTTGAAAGCTTGGATCTTTTGATAGTATTAATGGATAAAATGCTATCATATAAATCAACCAAAATAGTAATATAACTATTAATGAAAATAGGAATGGATGCTCTTTAAAAAGTTTAATAATTTTATTCTTTGTATTAAATTTATAAGTTACTTTTCTTTCTAAAAATGTATCTATAAAACAGAATATAGTCTTTATTAAGTAATAATAACAAAATACTTGTATTATACTTATCAAGAATAATGGAACACTTGAAAAGACTAAATCCCAAGAAGATATTTCTTGATAGCTATTACCTATTACATAACATAAAGAAAATATAAGGGCTAAAATATGTTTCATTGGATGAATCTTTTTATTATATCGTTTATAAAACAAATATAGAGCTATAGTAAGAATAGCCATCACAATAAAACTTAGCTTTAAAATGTTTATATTAGGTAATAGTTTTTCATAAATCATTTTCTTATTAATAGAAATTGCTATAACTGTTAATATACTAAAGAAAAAATATTTAATCTTATTTCTCATAACTCTCCTCATTCCTATACCAATTATATAATATTTAAAGAAAAAAAGAATAGTTTTCTTTACTTTCATTGTAAATAGATGTCGACTAGTTAAATTTATTAATAGTTATTTTGAATCATATTCTTTAATGAGGTGACATAATGGGTACTAGTATTATTATTCTTACTTATAATCATTTAGAGAAAACTAAGAAGTGTATTGAAAGTATTAAAACATATACTAAGAATGAGGTTTATGAAATTATTGTAGTAGATAATAATTCTAATGATGATACTATTAACTGGTTAAAGACTCAGTCTGACATTACTGTAATTTATAATAAGGAGAATAGAGGGTTTCCAAGTGGATGTAATCAAGGTATTAGTGAGGCTAATAAAAGTTATGATATTCTTCTTCTTAATAATGATACTATTGTAACTAATAATTGGTTAACTAATTTAAGGAAGTGTTTATATTCTAAATCTAACATTGGAGCTGTTGGTCCTGTTTCTAATTGTAATGATAATCTACAAGGGGCTAGTTTTACCTTTAAAAGCTTTATTGATATGCAGATGAAGGCTATAAAAAATAATATCAGTGATAGTAATAGATGGGAAGAAAAAGCTTTTCTTACTGGTTTTTGTCTACTTATTAAAAGAGAAGTTATTGATAAGATTAAGATGTTAGATGAAAGATACAGCCCTGGTTATATTGAGGATAATGATTTAGCTTTACAAATACTATCTTCTTCTTACAAGTTATTTTTATGTCATGATTCTTTTGTCTATCATGAAAGGGGTACTAGTTTTAGAGAAGATATTAATAAGTTTAATTCTCTTATATTAAGGAATAGAGCTATTTTTGAAGATAAATGGCATTTTTCCTGTTTTGAATTTGATAATAGTAAAAATTCCTCTATCTTTCTCGCTAATAAACCCAAAGATATTCTAGATTATAATTCATCTATTGGGGTATCATCTTTAAGAATTAAGTACTTCTTTAGAAATAGTAACATCACTTTGCTTGAAGAAGATGCTGATAAGAGAAAGTTTAGTAATATGTTTTTTAAAACGGTAAGTTGTTTAAATGAATTAAATGGTAACACTTTTGATACTATTTTTATTGGTAATTATCTAGAAAAGGTTGATAGTCCTATTTTATTTCTTAATAGTCTAAGACCATATCTAAAGGATAAAGGAAGGATAATTGGTGAGTTTAAAAATATTAGTTATCTTAAGAATATTAATTTATTACTAAGTGATAATTGGTATTATGAAAATTTTAATAAGCAAAATAATTTCACTAGAAATGATATTATAAGAATGGCACTTGATTCAAAATATAGAGTTGTTACCATTTATCCTTTTTACCATAAAGAAAAAGAATTAATATCTTCTATCCATACTAATTCTTCTTCTATTTATTATTATTCTTTTGTTATAGAAAAGATTTAATTATTCATCTTCAGCTATTTGTTTTTTATAAAAAGGAAGATTTTTAAGTTGTTGAAAAGCAACTACTATTACTGCTCCTATAATAAAGAATAAAATACTAAATGTTTTAAGAGTCATTGCATTTTGTGGTACTTTTAGAGTTGTTGGTCCTATTACTATAGCATATAATGAACCTAACATCATTCCAATAATAGCATATACCATAGCAGAGCGATGTTTATCTAATAGTCTTTTAATTATTCTTAGGACTGTAGCTACTCCAAACAAGATTCCAAGTCCTAGTGCTAATAAAAGTGGAAAACTACTAAGGTCAAAATGAAGGAAATCTTTAACACCACTTATCACTGGTATATATAGTCCGAATGATAAAAGTATAGTAGATCCTGATATTCCTGGTAAAACCATAGCAGAGATAGCAAGCATTCCAGCAATGAAGATATAGATAAACATTCCTATATTTAAGTTAGTTAGGTCTAGATTACTTCCCATCTTTAATGATGATAGTAGTATAACTGCTAAAGCTCCTACAATAGCCCATATTATATTTATATATTTTCCTTTGACTGTCTCTTTTTCTTCTATAATCATGACAGGAATCGCTGCTATTATAAATCCTAAGAATAGGGAACTCATTTTATATATTTCTTTATCAAATAAGTTAGCTAAGATAGTGACAGCTAAGCCCATTCCAATAATCCATCCTAGGAATAGTTTTGCTAAGAATTTTATTGATTTAATTTTTTCCTCTTTTGTTCCTTTTAATAAGTAGTTTAGTGAATTAATAAACTTATCAAAGAACCCCATTAAAAATGCTATTGTTCCACCACTTACTCCTGGCACACTATCAGCTAATGCCATAAAAAATCCTCTTATAACATCAATTATCATTAATAACCAACCTTTCTTTTATCATATTATGATATACTTTTCTAGATAATCACAAATGATATATTGAGTATAGCATAATTCTATTAAAAAAAATAGCTACCATTTTTGTTATTTTACAATTAAATACCAACTCAAATCACTACGGATTTTACTAAAAAATTAATAGTTAAATTGTTTTTACAGAACGCAAATAGTATAATTAAGTGCAGGGAATACTAACTGTTTGAGTACTTGCCGACTTCTTATAGGAAGGAGGCTTGATATTATGAAGAAAAAAGATTTATTAATCTCATTTCTAATACTAATTATCATTTTATTAATAGTCTCTTTAATGATTCTATGCATAAAAAAATAGTACTCAATTCATTAAACCGAATGTAAATTAAGTACTAAACCAATTATTTATGGTAAGTACTCAACGTTGCAAAGTTAAGTACTCCCTTTTTCTATTGTATGCAAGTAGTCTTACTTACATACTAATAGTATCATAAAAATTAGCTTTTAACAAGTTGCTTTTAGACCTATTTGTTACATAGATATCTATATTAACATTTATAATCAATATATGGTGCCGACTAAAGGATTCGAACCTTCGACCTACGCGTTACGAGTGCGTTGCTCTACCAGCTAAGCTAAGTCGGCATATAAAAACTTTACTACTTAAGTATAGCAAAGTTTTTTTACTTTTTAAAGACTATTCTGTTCTAAGAGCAATAACTGGGTCTTTTTTACTAGCCATCTTAGCAGGAATAAAACCACTAAGTACAGTTAAAGATACACTAATTAATAAGAGAATCAAAGCATGAACTGGATTAAGTTTAGCAACAGAAGCTAGTCCTGACAAATTTTCAATTATTCTATTAGCTGGAAAAGTTAATAGATAAGCGATAACTAGTCCTAAGATTCCACTACATAAACCAATTAACATAGTTTCAGCATTAAATACTCTAGTTATATCTTTTGCTCTTGCACCCAAAGCTCTTAAAATACCTATTTCTTTAGTTCTTTCTAAGACAGATATATAAGTAATTATAGCTATCATTATACTAGATACTACTAAAGATATTGATGAAAAAGCAATTAATACTACGGTAATAGCATCCATTATTCCACTAGATAAACTACTCATTAATTTTGCCATATCTGTATAAGTTATTTTATCACTATCAGCTTTATTTTTATTATATTTATCTAAGTAACTAGTTATTTTATCTTTACTAGCAAAATCCTTTGGATAAAGATAAATAACTGCTGGTGTCATATCTGCCCCTAAATAAGCTAAGATATCTTCTTTAGTAGTAGTATCATCAAAACTAGTACCAGTTAAAATATTATAATCTTTATCTTCCTGAGCTTTTACTATTTCACTATCTTTATTTATAGAAATAATTTTATCAACTAAAGCTCCGGTATAAAATATTAATGCTTGATTAGTAAACATCTCTTTATCTTCTTTTCCTCTAATAATAGCTTTTATTTTAACTGTTATACTATTATCATTGTTATATACTTCGTCATAATTGCTAGTTGGAATAAAATTATTACCTAGTTTTTTATAGTAATCATTATTAGTAACTATCTTGAATTCTTTATTTAATATGTCATCGAAGGATATATTTTTAGACGAATCAAATCCTAAGGATTCAATTAGTGCTTTACTAACCTCATTTTTGGAATCTATTGCTAAAATCAGTCCTTCTTCTTTACTATCGATTTTTCCTGCTAAAACATCATAATTATCTTCTACTATGCCTGATTCTTTATCTTGTGTTCTAGTAGGGAAAATTTGCCACACCATACTATTTGCCATATCTACTTTTTTATAGTTATTATTGTTATCTTTAGTTATTAGATTAAGTCCTGTTTTCTTAAGATAAGATATACCACTTAAAAGATTACTATCAATGTTTTCTATATAATTTATATAATCTTTAGTTATATTGTTAGTATGTACTATTTTTTCCATTACTGATTCAGTTGGTTTTACTACTTGTTCCGTTGGATACTTATCTTTTTTATTAGTTGATGTTTGCATTTGTTCTTCCAAAGTATCTTCATCCATTTGCATAGCTTGACTACTAATAGTTATAGGCATCTGTGATAAGGTACTTTTTTCAAACTTGTCTATTTGTAGTTGAAAGCCATTGGAAAGAGATAAAATTAGAGCAATACCAATTATACCAATAGAAGCAGCAAAGGCAGTAAGAAAAGTTCTTCCTTTTTTAGTCTTAATGTTATTGAATGATAAGTGAATAGCTGATAAATAACTAAGTACTGTTTTTTGGATATGAACTGTTCCCGTATCTATTTCTTCTTCTTTAATTGGATTAGAGTCTGATAGTATTTCTCCATCTTTAAATTCAATAATTCTACTAGCATAATTTTTGGCAAGTTCTGGATTATGAGTTACCATTATAACTAATTTATCTTTAGCTATTTCTTTGATAAGATTCATTATTTGCACACTAGTAGTAGAGTCAAGGGCTCCAGTTGGTTCATCTGCTAGAATTATATCAGGGTTATTAACTAAACTTCTAGCTATTGCTACTCTTTGCATTTGACCACCACTTAATTGATTAGGTCTTTTATGAGCATGATCTTTTAAACCAACTTTATCTAGGGCTTCTAAGGCTTTTTCTCTTTTATTTTTTCTTTTATAACCAGATAAAGTTAAAGCCATTTCTACATTTTCTAAAACACTTATGTGACTAATTAAATTATAAGACTGAAAAATAAAACCTACACAGTTATTACGATAACTATCCCATTCTGTTGCTTTAAACTTTTTAGTACTTTTTCCATTAATAATTAAATCACCTGAGTCATATCTATCTAGTCCACCAATAATATTTAATAGAGTTGTTTTTCCACTACCAGATGGACCAAGTATAGCTACAAACTCATTCTTTCTAAAACTTAAGTTTACTTTTTTCAAAGCATGTTGAACAAAGTTACCTGTCTTATAACTTTTACTTATATTTTTTAAATCTAACATATTTCACCTTCTCTTTATTAGTATATCATTATAAGCTAAAAAACAGTCATATTATTTTATAACAACTGCTCTTTTAGATGTATTATTATATATTTGTTCTATTTTACTTTTAGAAACATGCCAGCTGGTTCTTCCATCATCATGTGTCCATGGGTCAATTAATATTTGTTCTTTAGTGATTGAATTATATCCTACTAATAATAAGACATGAACATTCTTAGGTGCTCCTTCTATATAGGCTTTAGGTTTATTTAGTTTTGATGTTAAATAAATTATTACTGGATTACCTGCTGCCACTTGATTGTCTAAGTCAGTTAAAGTTGCTCCTGTCGCATCTTCTATATTAATATACCCCGATGATGTTTTACCATAGGCTACTAAAGGGCTAGGTGCTATCCAATGAGGTACGCTTACTGGATCTTCTGTAAAAATATCATAGATAAAACCACTAAATGGATTAGTACTTTTAGGCATATTAGTAGCATAAGTCACTAAATCCATATTTTGTAGATAGCCTTTATATTGTAAAGCCATCAACATACAAGCTGCTTCACAACCATTAATAACCCCATTTTTATTTTGACTAATATATGGCACATTTAAAACTGTCCAAGCTTCTTTTATTTGTCTTTCTCTTTCTTTTCTAGCTTCTTCTTCTTTTCTTTTTCTCTCCTCTTCTTGTCTTATTCTTTCTTGTTCTTCCCTATAAGCTAATTCCTTAGCTACTATATTAAGATAATTATCTTGTTCATTAATTACATCTTGTTGTAATATATTATTTTTTAGAGCAAGAACTTGATTTAAATTTTCTCTTGTTATATCACTTCTTACTGTTTGATATGTATTATCAGTAAATAATAACGCTATTGATGTTTTATAAGTGTTAATATTATCAATTTGTTCTTTAATAGTATTAATCCTAGGAAGAAGTAGTTCTTGATGTGTCTTTATTAATTTATTATTTCTTTCTAATAGTTCGTTTACCATTTCAATAGTAATACTAGATTTAACTATATTATTTTCATAGTAATTATTAATATCATCCCTAAGTTTAATATATTTATTTAATTCCTGCAGATTTGTCATTAAGCTCTTCTTTTTTTCTTTATAAACAACTAAATCCACTGATTTCTCTACTTTTTCCACTGATTTTAAAGTAATGCCATCTACTGGAATTTTTTTATCAACATCTTTATATAAGAGTGTATAAGCTTGATATGTTTTCTTATACTGAAGCTCATTCTTATCACTAATTATTTTAGCAGTTACAAAAAGAGAAATACTAATAATCAACAATAAGACACCTAATATTACTAACACTTTTTTTCTCATACTGCATACCTCTATTTTAATAATATCTTATATTAAATTTTTGTCAAGAAAAAAACTGTTTTCCACAGTTTTATAGATATTCTTTTAATTTATCCACAGTTTTCTGTTGAAACTTTAAAAAGTCTTCTGCTAACTTTTTATCTTCTTTCTCTGCTTCTTTTGCAAAGTCTTTTATTTTCTTTTCCATTTCAATAGAGCCCATTGATACACCTTTAATTAACATATCAGCAATAGCAGCATCACTATTATCTTTCTTTACTTCTTTAGTAATTCCCATCGTTGACATCATTTTTGCAATTAGTCCTTCTTCTTCAAGTTTAACATTTTCTTTTTTTAGTTGTTCTTTAGCTTTACTTTTAAATTCTTGATATTCTTTTAAGATATCTTCAGCTAGTCCTTTAATCTTATTATCTCTATCTTTCAAATCTTCTAATAAGTGTTCCATTGTATAACTTCCCATGGAAGCATCTTTATAAATATGTTCTAATAATTCATTTGTCTCTTTCATTCTATTCTCCTTCTATTTTTTCTTTTTCTTGTGATAATGTTTGACACTTTTCTGTTATTTTAGTAGCATCTGCTTCTTCTAATTTATAAAATCCACATCTAAACATAGTTTCAAATGTTTCTCTTTGTAATTGTAATAAGTCATCATACATTTTCTTATATTTACTAAATAATGTCTCATTACTTACTTCCGTAAGTGCTACTGTATAATCTTTAACTATAGCTTTTAGAGTTGTTAACAAATCATTTATATAATCTTTATCATTTAATTCTATACCTTCTTCTACTTCTATCTTTTGATTAGAAATTTCTTTATTCATTGTTACCTCCTTGTTTTAAGATATCTAATATCTCTTGCATATTTTCATTAAAGGTATTACCTGCTTTTTCCATTATCTCTTCTATTTCTAGATTATTTACCATATCTATATAATTGACTATTTTTTTATAGGCTAGATAATTCCAATTAAACATATCTACTAAATAATCTAAATCTTTGTTAGAAATAATATCTGGTACTTGTTCATAATTCATTTTTATCATCCTCCAATATTATTATTAATAGTTTTTTAACTTTTATACAAAAAAGTATCAATTATAATTAACTGATACTATACACCTGTTTTAGGTGGAACTATTTCATCGTTTTTATTTTCATCTATATTAATAGTTTCTATTTCTTTGGTTTTTTCTTTTGTTAGTTGAAATTCCATATATGCTCCAAATTCATAATTCATATATGCGTTTGTTGTATATGGTCCATTTATATAAAAATTCATTGTTGTTAAAATGTTTTCACTTAATGGATTAATTATTCCTAAATCTTTAGTAAAGTAGTCATTACCTAGTTCTTTATTTCGCATATAACTACCGATTGCTGATAAGTTACTTGTTTTATAATCATATTTTTCATCACCAAATAAGACACTAAATAGGATATTATACCAATAGTTATAACCAAGTTCTGCTATTTCTAAATTACTTTCTTTAATAGGATAATTATTTCCATTAAATATTTCACTTATTACATTTGCTGGTAAATCTTCTAGATTTTTACACTCTAAATTATACTTTTTATTATAGAAATCTAAATAATATTTATTTAATTCTTCTATTCCTTTATAACCTGTTTCTTCTAGTTTTTTCCCTAAAGTTTCATCAAGCATCATATCTTTTTTTATACTTTTTCCATATAATGTTCTTATTGCTGTATTTGCTGTTCTATTAGGTCCAAAAGTTCCTGCTATTACTTGTCCATCAAAACCTTTACTGTTTTCTAATCTTTCTTCATAATTACTAATATCCATTGTAGATAAGATAAAGCTTTTATCTTTATATAAGTATTTATTATTTGATTTATTAATTATTTGAATATTAACTTTAATTCCATCTCCTGGTACATAGCCATCACTTTCGCTAATTGCTTTAAAAATAGTTGGCACTATATCAATGGTATCTTCATTATAATTTTCAGGAATTGTATAGGTTGCTGTAACACTATCTATTACTCTCTTAGTTATATTCACATCTATTTTTTCCACAATACCTGTGGATAAAGTTTTTTCTTTTATCTTTACTGTTTGATATTTGCTTAAGTTTTTAGCAGACACTGGTATACTACTTATTAGTAATAGAAGTGCTATTACCATAATTAAAAATAATTTTCTTTTCATAATTTCTCCTTTAATTTTGCCCCTATTACCAGATAAAGTCCATCTTCATCTTGGGAACAAGTCTGTAGTATTAATAGTTTATTAGTTTTATCTATATTTATACCTGTATCATATATAGATTTTTCCTTAAGTTCCTCTAAGTGCTTTATAAATGTTTCATCAGTAAACTCTAATCTAGTATAAAAATAATCTTCTTTTAATAGCATAACAGTAAACACTTGATATATTTCTTTCTTGTCTTTGTAGTTAAGTTCTATATCTTGATGTTTTAAAAAAAAGTCTTGCTTTTTATACCCCAACAGTTTAGTAAATGGTATATCTACTGTAGAAGAACTATGTCCATAAATAATTATTTTTCTAGTACTATTTAGATTAACTCGATAATCAACAAAGAGACTTCCACCAATAAACTCCTCTTTTTTATTATTATGATTCATATAGAACTCATTATCAGTAGTTTGCATTACTGGTTCTTTTGTTATTAAGTTATTAATTGATAGAGTAAACTTTTGATCTGTATTTTCTTGATTTACTACTGGAGTTGTTGTTATTTCTTCACTTTTTATCTCTTGTTGCTTATTATCTACTATCTGTTTTTCTTCCTTACTAGGAATCATAATTATTAAAAGACATATTATTATACTGACAACTGCTATCTTTTTTCTCATCTTCCCTCCTTTTCTCCAATATAGCAGTTTACTAACATAAGATTTGTCGAAAGAAAGGCATAAAAAAAATTAATCTATAATAGACTAATTTTTGACTAAGTTATATATTTTTTCATGAATATTATTTATATCCTTCATTTTACCATTATCACTACATTCTACTTTTTCCCATGAAAGATAATCTGCTACAAATAAGGCGTTATCATAAATTTTCTTCATAAACTCCAAGTCTCTTTCATAGACATCATTTATTATACCTTCATTATCTGGTCTTTGTTTTCTAAGTTTTGTAACTATATCAAAAGGGGCAGTTAAAAAAATAACTTTATCTGGTTTTCTAATACCTAATTTGTTATATTCAAGATCACTTATATAATCGATAAATTTCTTTTTTTCTTCTATATCATCAATAAGTGCAGACTGATAAATTAAATTAGAAGTAGTATATCTATCAAATAATAGGATATCTCCATGATTAAATGCTTTTTCTAAAACTGTATGCCATGTAACTGCTCTATCATTAGCATATAAGTTACTCACAAAGTATGGTGATAAATCACTAGGTTTTCCATATTTACCACTTAAATATTCTTCTACTGGTTTTCCTTGATAAGTATTATAACTTGGAAAGTGATGTGTTGTAACATTATATCCCTCTTGAATAAGTCTATTATGTAACAACTCATATTGAGTAGTTTTACCTATACCATCACATGCTCCTTCGATAACTATTATTTTCCCTTGATTCATTTTATCCTCTTTCAATTATATAAAATCGTACATCTTAAGGTGTACGTTTACTTACATTATGGTGGAGATGAGGGGTATCGAACCCCTGTCCAAAAATAGAGCTACATAAACTTCTACAAGTTTAGATTATTTATTAAATTCGAATTATAGTAAAGAAATAATCAACCAAACTATAATTCTAGTCTTATAATATTCAATTATTTACTAAGACAATAAATAATTATATCTTACTAAATTGAACCGTACATTCTTAACGTAAGAAATTAAGAAAGACAGCGTACAAGCCTATTCTTAGGCAAATGCAAACTCAGTGTCACCACTAAGTCTTGCAAGTACATTTTTAATTTTGTTTCCAGTTATTCTGGTTTAATCTGTGACGTAGATAATTCGACTTGCTATCTATGCTCTACTATTCCTGTCGAAACCAAGACATCCCCAAGTAGCTATATTATAACACACTAGACTCTAATTGTCTATTAGTGATACTTTATTTGTTTAGCTATATCCCTGTTAATATCTCTTTCTTTTATTGTTTCTCTCTTATCATAGTTTTTCTTTCCACGGCAAACTCCCAATTCAACCTTTGCTCTTCCTCTTACAAAGTATACTTTTAGAGGTATTAAGGTATAACCTTCCTGTTCTACTTTAACGGCTAATTTCTTTATTTGTTTTTTATGTAAGAGAAGCTTTCTACTTCTTGTTTCTTCATGATTGAATAGATTTCCTTCTTCATAAGGTGCAATATACATGTTAACTAAGAATACTTCTCCATCTTTAATTCTAGCATAACAATCTTTTAAATTAGCACTACCTTTTCTGATAGATTTAATTTCTGTGCCTTTTAGTACTATTCCACATTCTAAAGCTTCATCTATAAAGTAATCGTGTTTTGCTTTTCTATTTAGTATTTCCATAATGCCTCCCTATATATCTTTCATTTTAACAACATCTGTTTTTGATAAAACTATATCTTTATATTTATTATAGTAGTCTCTATATCCAGCTAACAGGTTATCATTTAGTTCACTATAAGGATATACTTTAAAATCTCTTTTCTGTGGATAACTATTAGAGTAAGTATATATTAATTCTGCTACCTGATTCTCTAAACTTATAGTGGTATTATCTTTTGCCACAGTTTTTTTAATATCTACACTTACCATTAGACCAGTTAAACATTCAACTCCAACTTGATCAGAGATAAAGTTTCCTAATGAATATATTACCATAGTCTTTCCAATAAACTCAATTGGTTCTACTACATGAGGATGACTTCCTATAATGATATCAACCCCAAGATCTGCTAAATAATTAGCTATTTCTACTTGAGTATCACTTATTCCGGTTGAGTATTCTGTTCCCCAATGCATGGCTACTATTATAACATCTGCTTCTTCCTTTACTCTTTCTATATCAGCTTTAACTAATTCTTCATTATAAACATTATTTAAATATTCTTTGCCAGTTGGCGTAGATAAACCATTTGTCCAAGTTGTGTAAGAGAAAAAAGCATACTTTATTCCATTTATTTCTTTAATTGCCTTTCTATCTCTATCTTCAAATGAACTATAGCTACCAGCAGTTAAAATATTTTTCTGTTTATTCCAATATGCTAGAGAATTTAAAACTCCTTGTTCTCCTTTATCCATAGTATGATTAGTAGCAATGGAAACAAGATTAAATCCGGCATCTATAAAGGCATCTCCTACTTCATAAGGTGAATTAAATCTTGGATAGTTAGAAAGTCCTAATTCTTCACCACCTAATATAGTTTCTTGATTATAGTACTCTAAATCATATTTACTAGCTATTGGTTTTATTCTTTCTAGCATTGGTTTAAAGTCATAACCATCATTAGTCTTAGCATCTTGATATAGAGTACTATGAATAAGGGCATCTCCTACCATAAGCAAGGAAGCTTTCATTTCCTTTTTAGTTTCTTTTTTTAAAACTTTTTTGATACTCTTATTCTCTTTTATTTCTTGTTTAGGGATACTTTTAAAAACGAAAAAGGTCGTAAGAAGGAAGAAAAATATGACTATTACTTTTCCAAAAATAGTTAAATTACATCTTTTCTTTTTCTTCTTACTACGCATTGTAATCACCTACATTTTTTTAATAATTTTAAAGTCAATTGTTTTAGCTTGTTTATTAGCAGCTACTACTTTAATTTTTACTCTGTCACCAATAGTATATCTTATATTTGATTTTTCACCAGTTAGAGTCATTCTTTCTTCATCATAGATAAAATAGTCATCTAATAAACGAAGTGGTACTAATCCTTCAACTAAGTTATCTAGTTGAACAAACATCCCAAAACTCATAACAGAAGATATCATACCTATATATTCTTCACCAATATGTTCTTCCATATATTCTGCCATTTTCATATCTTCTACTTCTCTTTCACAATCAATAGAAGCTCTTTCCATAGCAGAAGAGTGATCTGCTACAAAGATTAGTTTTTCCTCCCAATGATGAAGAGTTTGAGGAGACATATCATGATTAAATAAATAAGTTCTTAATAGTCTATGAACTGTTGTATCAGGATATCTTCTAATAGGCGATGTAAAGTGCGTATAACATGGACTTGCCAGACCATAATGTCCTAAGTTTTGTGGTAAGTATACAGCTTTTTGCATACTTCTTAATAATAGACTTGATAGTATAGGAAACTCTTTTTTATCTTTCAAACAATTTAAAATATGTTGAACAGTTGTAGGTTTATTATCCTTAATATTTCCAGTTACGTGATAACCTAAATTACTAACAAATGCTAAAAAGTTTTGAATTCTTTCCTGCTTAGGATATTCATGTACACGATAAATAAATGGTAAATTCATATAGAAAATATGAGTTGCTACACATTCATTAGCTGCTATCATAAAGTCTTCAATTAAGTTTTCTCCTAAACCTCTTTCTCTTAGAACTATATCAGTTGGTTTACAATTTTCATCTACTAATATTTTAGGTTCATCCACATCAAAGTCTATATAACCTCTTTTAGTTTTAGCTTTTCTTAAAATTGTTGCTAGCTCTTCCATTTCTCTTAAATCATCAGCAAATTCTTCATAACCTTCTGGAACAATATTCTTTTCTAAAATACTATTAACTTTCTTGTAAGTCATTTGTTTTCTAGATTTAATAACACTTTCAAAGATATCATAATCAACCAATTTACCTTCATTAGTATATTCCATTACACAGCTTATAGCTAAACGATCAACATTAGGATTTAGTGAACAAATACCATTAGATAATTCATGAGGAAGCATAGGAATTACTCTATCAACAAGGTAAACAGAAGTTCCTCTATCCATGGCTTCTTTATCTAGTGGGCTACCTTCTTTAACGTAATAAGAAACATCAGCGATATGAACTCCTAAAACATAATTACCATTTTCTTTTTTATCAATACTAATAGCATCATCAATATCTCTAGTATCATCACCATCAATAGTAAATATTACTTTATCGCGTAAATCTCTTCTTCCTTTTAAGTCTTCTTCTCTTACTTCCATAGGTAAAGTTTTAACTTCTTCTACTACATCTTCTGGAAAACTACTATTTATATGATACTTTTCTACAATTGATAAAATATCAACCCCTGGATCATTTTTATGTCCTATTATTCTTAATACTTTTCCCTCCGCTTGATGATTACTAATTCTTTTGATAATTTCTACAACTACTTTATGTCCATCAACAGCATTTAAAGAGTTTTCTTTTTTAACGATTATTTCTAAGTTAACTTTATCTTCATCTAATTTCACTTTTCCTATATTATTAAAGAAGTTAATCTCACCAACAAACGTATTAGTTTGATGTTTTAAAACTCTAATTATTCGTCCTTCTAATCTACCTAAGTCTTTTTTAGAAGTTAATTCTACAATAACATAATCTCCATGAAGTGCCCCATTCATATTATCAGAGCTTATATATACATCATCACTTAAAGAATCTACATCAACAAAACCAAATCCTTTTTTATTAGAATGTAAATATCCTTTTAATAAATGACTATCAGAAAACAACATATATTTATCTTTATTAGTATGATATATACTTGTTTCTACTTCCATTTCATTTAAGATATGTAAAAGCTCTTCTAAATTACTAGTACCTAGTTGTTCTTCCAATTCAAAAACAGTTAAGCTTTTTTCTGATTTTTTTAGTATTTCTAATATTCTATCTTTCATATCATTACCTCACTATATCTTTATTTTACCACACTAATATAAATTTTAATAATTATTTTTGACTATCTACTTTCATCTCAAATAAAATATTTCTTAATTCCATTGCTCTTTCAAAATCCAACTCTTTAGCAGCTTTCATCATTTCCGTTTCAATTCTTTCTATTTCATTTAATTTTTCTTGCTTAGTTAATCTCTTAACTTTCTTGCTACTTGTCTTATTGTCTATATTACTTACTACTTCTCTAATCTCTTTAATTATTGTTTTAGGTACTATTCCATGGTCTTTATTATATTTATCTTGTATAGTTCTTCTTCTTGCTGTTTCATCTATAGCTTTTTGCATACTATCAGTTATCTTATCTGCATACATGATAACATGTCCATCTTTATTTCTAGCACAACGGCCTATTGTTTGAATCAAACTTCTTTCACTTCGTAAGAATCCTTCTTTATCAGCATCTAGAATTGCTATTAGTGATACTTCAGGAATATCTATACCTTCTCTTAAAAGGTTAATACCAACTACTACATCATATTTACCTACTCTTAAGTCATGAATAATTTGTAATCTTTCTAAAGTTTTAATCTCAGTATGAAGATAAGCTACTTTTATATCAACATCTTTTAAGTAATTAGTTAATTCTTCTGCCATTCTTATTGTTAAGGTTGTAATTAATACTCTTTCATTTTTTTCTTTACGGACTCTTATTTCTTCTATTAAATTATCTATTTGTCCTTCTTGTCCTCTTACTTCAATAGTAGGATCTAGTAAACCAGTAGGTCTAATGATTTGTTCTACATACTCACCATTTGTCTTAGAAAGTTCATAATCACCTGGTGTAGCTGATACATAAATAGCTTGATTAATTTTCTTTTCAAACTCTTCATATTTTAATGGTCTATTATCTAAGGCACTAGGCAAACGAAAACCATAATCAACAAGATTCATTTTTCTAGCTCTATCACCATTATACATTCCTCTTACTTGTGGTAGGGTGACATGTGATTCATCTACCATTAGTAAATAATCATCTGGAAAGAAATCCATTAAAGTAGTTGGTGTTTCCCCTTTATTTCTACCAGCCATGGGAGCAGAATAGTTTTCAATTCCATGACAAAAACCAGTCTCTTCTAACATTTCAATATCATAATTAGTTCTTTGTTCTAATCTTTCAGCAGCTAATAATTTATTTTCTGCTTTTAATTCGGTTAATCGTTCTGCAAGCTCACTTTTTATTCTCTTAACTGCTGCTTTCAATTTATCATCACTAACTACAAAGTGACTAGCTGGAAAGATACTTATTGTCTTTTTATTAGTAATAACCGCTCCTGTTAAAACATCTATTTCACTAATTCTATCTATTTCGTTACCAAAAAACTCGATTCGGTAACCAGTTTTATCTTGATTAACAGGAATTATCTCTACTATATCACCTCTAACTCTAAAAGTTCCTCGATGAAAATCATAGTCATTTCTTTCAAATTGCATTTCTACAAGTTTAGCAAGTACCTTATCTCTTTCTAGTTCATCAGTTACACTAAGAGTTAACATTTTATTCTTATATTCTTCTACTTCTCCAATACCATATATACATGATACTGATGCTACTACTATTGTATCTCGATAAGTTAAAAGAGAAGATGTTGCCTCATGTCTTAACTCATCTATTTCATCATTTATAGATGAATCTTTTTCTATATAAGTATCAGTACTTGGAACATATGCTTCCGGTTGGTAATAATCATAATATGAAACAAAGTAACAAACATGATTATTAGGAAATAACTCCTTCATTTCAGCATATAATTGACCAGCTAAAGTCTTATTATGAGCAAGTATCAAAGTTGGTTTATTAGTTCTTTTAATAACATTAGCCATAGTAAAGGTTTTACCTGTACCAGTTGCTCCTAATAATACCTGTTCTTTTTTACCTTTTTCTATACCATCAACTAACTTTTCAATTGCTTCTGGTTGATCTCCACTTGGTTTATATTTACTAACTAATTCAAACATTTTTACCTCCGCTCATTTATATCGTATATTTTTATTATAAACAATTAATCAAATTTTTTTCACTTGTTTTTAATTATCTCTATTATAATTACCAAATATACGTTCGTCAATGTTTTTTTACAAAAGAAAAAGAAAATCACTAAATTGTCTTTTCTTTCTTACCAGTATTTATTCTTTCATTAATTTCTTTTATCTTAGCTTCATTTGGTTCAAAATGTTGCCAGTCGCAAGAAAATTCATCACTCTGCAATGGCCAAATACCTCCACACTCATAACCGACTGATGCAAACACCTTACAGATTGTGTCACCTAGAGTAATTATATGAGGATTATGTTTAGCTTTTTCTTCTCTATCAATAAGTAAATTCTTTTCATAGTCTGTCAATAAACTATCATCAAAACTACCATCCTTATTTCTTGGAGTATAAGGATTATCTAGAGGATTGATATCAATAGCAAGTCCTAAAGCGTGCTTTGACAAGTTAGTTTGATTAGGTATTTTTCTATAACAAAAAGAACTACTATTATTATGAGAAATACTATTTCTATCACTTTTAATTGCACTTTCCACCCAAAAGTCATCTATTAACCGCATAGAATTAATCTGATATTTTAACATAAATAATGAAGAAAATACTTCTCTTACTTCATCAAGAATAACTTTATTAACTATCATTTCCCCTACTACTACATCATCATCATAATTATAATGTAACATTTTTATATAAGTTAAATCACTCAAAGAAATATCATCATTCTTTTGATAACTCTTACAATTTATTCTTTTATATACATCATCATTTTCTACTATATCTTTATTCTCAAAAAGGAAATCAGAACAATTAACTTTTTGACCAACTTTTGTATTTTCTAACATAATATCAATCCCCCTTAATTATATGCTTTACTTTAGCTCAATAGTAATAGAATCAATATCTGGATTGAATTCTCTATAGGTAACTCCACATTCATCAAACAATCTTCTAGAAGCTATACAACTATCAGTATCTTTATATTTATTATCTAAATAAATAATTTCTTTTATACCAGATTGAATTATTGACTTAGCACATTCATTACAAGGAAAAAGTGAAGCATAAAGTTTGGAACCTTCTAAGTCTCTTTTGTTTCCTCGAAAATTTAAAATAGCATTTAATTCTGCATGACAAACATACATATATTTAGTATCTACTGGCTTTCCATCTCTTTCCCAAGGAAAATCACTATCATGAAATCCATTAGGTGCCCCGTTATAACCAATTGATAAAATTCTATTATCATTACTTACAATACAAGCACCTACTTGAGTTGATGGATCTTTACTTCTTAAAGCTGATAATTTAGCAATACTCATAAAATAACTATCCCATGAGATATAATCTTTTCTATACATATCTATCACTTCCTAATTCTTTTATACATTTTTTTATTTTTAGACTTAACTACCACTTGATAATTTTTATCAGTCTTTAGATAATTATACAAGAAATAACTATCTTTTCCAACTACTAAGTAATCAAAATCATATTTTTCTAAGAATTTAGCTATATCAGTTTTTCCATAATAAACATTAAAATATTCATCTAATATATCTTCTTTTTTATTATTACTCTTTAAAAATATTTCTGCTCTTCCATCTATATAGGGATGATAACCACTAAATTCAAAATAAGATCCATCATTATAACCAGCATATAGCTTTATCTGTTTATTAGCATTTTTATCAAGATAATTAATATACTTTTGATTAGTATTTTTTAAGATATAACTACCATTATAAGTGTTCATAGAGATAGTTAAAACTATCATAGCTATAAATAAGATATATAACTTAACAGGTATTTTTTCTTCTTTTCCATCCTGAAACGGTAAATAAATACTAAGGAAAGG
>ENA-OPVK01000127-OPVK01000127.1-human-gut-metagenome-genome-assembly--contig:-NODE-127-length-61192-cov-4.642688_pt1 | contig 61192 bp, 54 predicted proteins | sample MGYA00241495_ERZ501982 | MGnify/ENA primary metagenome ERZ501982 (study PRJEB25962, sample SAMEA2042002) | human gut metagenome | biome: human gut; feature: human-associated habitat; material: faeces...
TTAATCAAATTGAAAATACAATCTTTGCACTACGCTCACACTTTGAAATTGCAGTAGATGGCTATGATAGACTTGACAGAGAGCTCAAAGTATTAGAATTGAAATCATTCTTGGAGTTCTATATTCGACGTGCTATGCGCTATGGTCAACTTGACCCAGAGTTTGCACACGAGTATTTAGTGTTCATGAGTAAATTGGCTGATGGCTATACAATCAGATTCAAGCAGTTAGGGGTTGTATTTGACTTTACTCAAATGGAACGTCAGAAGAAGCACTTCTATGGAGATGCACTCATTTACTCTATGGGAGAACCAGTAATTGGCGAAATCCTTAATACCGAAGGAACTCTGAACACTCAGGTACTTGAAGCAATGGACAAGGAAATCGTGAATTTCTTTGAGCCGACCCTAACTCCAAGGAAAGACCCTGACGGGGAAATAGTTGCACCTGTACAACCTATAGTTTCTTCAGAAGAGCCCGAACAGGATTCTGATTACGAAGTAATAATTCCAAAGAAGGCAATAGTTAAAACAGGAGCAGAGAATCCTATCTCTGACATTCAGGACGAGCCAATAAACCCATCTGTGGATCAACCTTCTGTATCATTTGAGCCGCAGGAAGAGCCTGAACATATCGATGTAGATGAAACTTCTCACACCACCGAGTCTGTAATTAAGCCGTCTGAAGAGGTGCAAACTCCTTCCGAGTCGGAATCTGTTTCTGAGCCTGAACCTATTGATCCAAACTACGAGAAGCCGTCTTGTGATGTTATCATAGGTAAGAATGGCGATAGCCCTCAGTTCGGTATCATTGGTAAGATGAATAGCAATGGTCGTGTAATCGGTCTTGACTTAAATGAATGCAATACAATCAGTTTGTTTGGCGTTCAAGGTGCTGGAAAAAGTTACACAATTGGTTCTATTACAGAAATGGTACTCCGTCAATTCTCTAAGGTAAACTTGTTACCTGCACCAATGGCCAGTGTTATTTTCCATTACAGTGATAGCATGGATTATGCTCCAGAATTTACATCAATGGTATATCCAAATGATGAAGCTGGTCAGTTAGCAAAGCTCAAAGCTGAATATGGAGCAGAACCAGGCTGTATCAAAGATGTTATCCTTCTTGCACCTGAAAGTCAGGTGGAAACCAGGAAAGCAGAATATCCTGATATTGAAGTGCATCCAATAGGATTCGATTCATCAGAATTGGCCGTTCGTGATTGGATGTTCTTGTTAGGCGCAATGGGAAATGACTCAACCTACATCAAGGAGTTGAAGCAGATTATGAAAGCCTGCAGAAATGACATGAGTCTTATCAATATCCGAAATGGTGTAGCAAATAGTAATCACATGAGCACATCCCAGCGATCTCTTGCAGAGCAGAAACTGGATTTCGCTGAAGAATATATAAGCGATGGTAACAAACTACAGCAATACATGAAGCCAGGTCGATTGATTATCGTTGATCTTCGTGATGAGTTCATCGAGAAAGACGAAGCTCTTGGTCTGTTTGTTGTTATGCTCAATATTTTCTCTTCGGTTTTGAAAGTGGATGGACGTGCATTCAACAAGTTTATTGTATTTGATGAAGCACATAAGTACATGAATAATAAAGAACTTGTAGGTTCTATCACAACTGCTATCAGAGAGATGCGTCATAAAGGTGTTTCTATAATGATTGCGAGTCAGGATCCTATGAGTCTTCCTACAGAGATTATTGAACTTAGTTCTATTGTTGTAATGCATAGATTCAGTTCACCAGCATGGGTTAAACATGTCCAAAAGGCCATCACTCCATTACAGACTCTTACTGCAACCGAAATGGCAACTTTGGGGTCTGGAGAGGCATATCTATGGGCAAATAAAGCAACGGACAAAGCAATTACTCAAAGACCAATAAAGATTAGTATTCGTCCTCGCGTTACAAAACATGGCGGCGATACAATTCAGGCAGTTAAGTAATGAAAATATATCAATATACAAATAAAGGTAATCGAGAAGAGAACCAGGATTTTGTTATCCACGGTTCCCTTCCCGATAACGCTGCCTTTTTCGTACTTGCGGACGGTATGGGTGGCTATTCTGATGGAGCTGCTGCTTCAAAAGTAGTTTCAGAAGCCATTTACGACTTTCTTGATATGAATTATCAACACTATACTCCAGTAGAACTTCTAAAAGAAGCTATATCATTTGCGAATGATGCCTTGATGCTAAAACGAATGGCTATGGCTGCTCAGAAGATGGGGTGTGTTATAACTGTTCTTCTTATTTCTGAAGGATATGCCTATCTAACATGGCTTGGTGACAGCCGAATATACATGTACAGGGATGGTCAAGAAGTTTATAGGACTGAAGACCATTCTGTTGTTAATGAACTGGCTAAAATTAAAACATTGCGAGCTTCAAGTTATGAGAAGTATTCTTCTATTGTGACTAAATCTATTATGGGAGTTGAAACTGTTGATGATGCACCTGTCAGAAAAATAGAGATAGAAACTGGCGATATGTTTATTCTCTGTTCAGATGGCTTCCATAAGGAGATTGATATGACAAAGGCATTATGCTATGATGATTCTAAGAAAGAAGAATTGGATGCCATTGCAAATTCTATTTCTGACAATTTTTCATTCATTAAGGTTGAGATATGATATTGAATAATGCAATTATCGAGGATATAAAAGAAAAATCAGGTCTCTTGTTTGACAAAGCAGGAGACTTTAGCATTTTATCCTCTCTCATATTTAAGGAAACAGGACGGACTATAGGCATAACCACATTGAAACGGTTATTTTGCTACATCAATGATGATAGAAGAGCAAGCGAATATACATTGAACACTATCGCACTATATGTTGGTTATAAGTCATGGCAAGAGTATTCTTCAACAAAGAATCTTATTAGTGACTGGGGGTATAATGATGAGACCCTATATATTCATGCCCTTGATATAAACACAAAAATCTTCATTCAATATCTGGATCGGAAGATTACCTTTATTGTTGTTAATCACGAAGGTGAAAACTATTTGAAGGTTGTTTCAAGTGAAAATAGTAGTCTAAAAACAGATGACCTCCTTCTTGTCTATAGAATACGCAAAGGTGACATTCTTGAAGCAGAGAAAGTTATTCGAGGTAACAATATCGGTAACTACAAGACACATGGTGAGATTATGAACTTTGAATTAACAAAGGGGTAAATATATGATTGACATAACGAAAGAAAACTTCATCACAGATGAAAGAACTAATACGGTTTGTTATTCCAGTCTTCTACCTACAGAAAGTAGCGGATTAGATTCTCTGTTAAGGAAAGAACTGTATGCAGCATTGAAGGAAACTGTCAAACCTCTGAAAAATTACGAACTTTACAATACTCGTGATATATGGGCAAGAGACTACATGCCAGTACAATTAACGCCAGCTTTGTTCCTGAGCTATACGTATAATCCAGATTATTTAAGTGAACAGAAGGCATATATTACCAATTGGCTTATTCACAAAGTTCATATTCGTCAGATTGAGAAGTTTGACTTTGACGTTGTGACTATGCCAATCGTTCTTGATGGAGGTAATATTATAAAGGCTATCGACAAATTTGGCCAGCCGACAATTATCATGTGTAGTAAAGTACTTACCGAAAACAATCTATCAAAAAAAGAATTAAATGACTGGTGGAATATATTCTTTGACGGAAGGATTCGTCTTATTCTCATAGATTGGGAAGGAAAAGAAGAAAATCCAATTGGACATGCAGACGGAATGGTTAGGTATATATCTGAGGGCAAAGTTCTTATCACGAATTACTGCGATTTTGATGATGAAGAACGTCTAACAAAACCATTGAAAGAATACTTTGATATTGAACGTCTTCATTTCGGCGATATAGATGGAATAAAAGACACTAAGATGTGGGGCTTAATGAAATCAAAGAGTTGGGGATATATTAATTTCTTACAAGTAGGGCATCACATCGTCATACCTTCATTAGGATGGAAAGAACTTGATAACGTTGCTAAACAACAAATCAAGGACGCATTTGGTTCATCTTATGAAATAGAGTCAATTAATTGTGACATGACTGAAATCCTTGAAAATCCTAATGAGAACACCAATAGCGGTGGTGGCTTAAATTGTCTAACATGGACACTATCAAGTTCTGAATAGATTAAGAATTATGGCTGCCTACGACATGTATAGGCAGCCATAATTGTACTATTTTGAAGCTGTATTCAAAAGTTTATCAATATTGAAAGTGAAAGTATAATCATTCTGGACATTTTCAATCATGATAGGCATCATAACGGTCATTGTCTTTCCGACATATCCAGAAGCTTCCGCATTAAATGCTTCAGGGGTTTTATATACACACGGTATCAGGTAGCTTTCTCTCCAACCTCCATATTGACCTGAGACATAATATACATTGTCGGTCGGCAAAAGAATATCTGAAATACTTGCACCTTTTGGTACCGTAGTAGCTGGCTGAGAACTATTTCTTTCAGCATATTTTACACCAGAATGCATAACACGTCCAACTTGACCTTTTGTATCTACATAGCTTACATCATCCCAGTTGATTTTAAGTGTATGGCCTGATTTATTCTTCAATGTAAAGTTGAATTGTTTGCTACTAACATACCATACAATGTCAATATAATCGTCCTCATAACGATATTTGCTGATACCTTCTTCATCAAAAGTGACAACTTTGGTTTCGCCAAACTGTTGTTTAGCATCCGCAGGACTTTCAACTGCACTGAGGCCAACCGAATAACTTGCGACATAACTTTTGAAAGCGCCGCATGAGCTTAATAAGAATGTTGCACAAAGTAATGCGATAAAACTTAATTTCTTCATGTTACCAAATTTTTATTAGTGATAATGATTTTGGCACAAAGTTACTGACATTTTTGTATTTATGTTCAAAATCACTTAAAAGTGGACTAACATGGACAAGTGCAAGCTTGTTTAATCATTTGTATGATACAAATTCACTATTCTCGTATTGAACGAATATAATTAAGGAGAATGGTCGGGTCAAAAGCCTTGCCATCCTTTTTTGTTGTCAGATGCAGATGTTCTCCAGTGGATGCTCCAGTACTACCAGTTAATCCCAATGCCTCTCCTGCATGAAGATAATCATTGGGCTTTACGTATTGTTCTGACAGATGACAATAGCTGACTGTGTAGTTAGCGGTTTGTACGGTTACGTATTTCCCGGAACGGCTGTCATATCCTACCCTAAGCACCTTGCCTGGCAGCATCGACAGGACATCCTCATGTCGAGCATGAAGGTCAATGCCATTGTGCATGATATACTTATGATATACAGGGTGCATCCTCATTCCGAACTTTGAGTTTATCTGTATCTTCTTCAGAGGAAAGGACACACTGAGGTATGTCCTCAGTCTCTCTTCTTTCCCTTCTATCCTATCGGGAATCTCAGTGGAAGCGGAATCACTCTGAACACTATCCTTCGGAGCAATTGTTTGTTCTGAAGGATTTTTTATTGAAATGACTGATGGGCGACTTGAAACATCACCGATTGTATTGAACTGTGCGTAACTTACAATCGGAACAAATGCCGATATGAGTATTACGAGTATTGATTTTTTCATGGTGCAAAGTTATTGTTCTTATGCCACTTGGAAAAATATCATCGAACAATACTTCACGATTATAACATTTGATAAGTTTTGAGTATGATTTCTTTTGCAAAATTATACTCAAATGTTATCAAGAATCAAAATCGACCTGATTTAGTATTTTCTTCAGCTCAGATGAATAATTATAGTGTACCTTCGCAGCCAAAATTGTTTCATCAACTGATAAAAATTGAAGAAAATGCAGTTTACCGAGAACGAAATTCCATTCCAGACCCTTGACCGCTTGGGTCTGACCCGTGAAATGATTGAAGACCTCCCTGTCAGGATTACCAATGACATTCTGGAAGGAAGACGCTCGCCCGTACTTCCTATTATGGTTGTTGACTGTGACGGCAATGAGGTCAAGAGTCGTAGCCGCTTCAAGCTCATCCGCAAGGAGGACGGCGATGTTGATGCTCTCTTCTATCCTGAGATAGAGAAAGCAGATCTTAGACTGTTCTCAGAACAGAGCCGTACTATGTTAGAACAAGGTAAGGTTATCGTTGGAACCATTCCTGACAAGAACGGCAATATGGTACGATCCTTTGTACAGATTGACAACGAGACCAATCAGGTATTGTCTGCTCCAGTTCAGGTTATTGCGCGTAACCTCCAGTTCATTTCAGAGGATATCCACCTGAGCGAAGCCGAGTTCAACAACCTCCAGAATGGTGAGCCTGTCACCTTCGTCCGTGACGATGATGATGAGCCAATCACTGTTGGTATCGACCTTAACAACCGCACTGGAGTACGTGTTTCTTCAGGCGATGCCAAGATGTGGAGCGAACAGCGTACCCGTGATTGGGACAAGTTCACTTTCGGCATCTACGGCTGTTGGGTCATGGGTGAAGACGGCAATCTTGATTACGTCAAGGAAGAAGACTACACTGATGAACTCTGGAATGAGCAGAAAAAGGCAGGTCTCAGAAGCATGGGACACATGCGCTAATCAGAAACGATAACCCTAAACAGAAAGGACAATGGCTACAAACAAGTATTATCCCGAAAGCGAGTTGGTTCAGAAAAAGCAGAGCGGTGAGTTTGGCTGGCTCGACTATGTGAACCATCACTCTAAAGAATGGCAGAACGAATATGCAGACTTCTGCAAAGAACGTGGACTATCTGTTGGCGAAGAGTCGGCAGAAAAGTTCGTTGACTACAAAGGAGAAGAACTTGAAAAGGCACTTGCAGACGGCAATGCCTGATTGTTGAATCTAAACAACACTATTATGTCGATACGTTCCAATTCTCTACCACTGAGAGGCGATTTGTCGCCAGAGCTGCAAGACATCCTCAGACGGAATGGTATGCAAGCGCACATCATCCGTCAGGGCGATGGCTTCCAGTTGGCAGTTCAAGGGCATGACTCTCCGCTTCTCACCTATCCCATCTCTGTCCAGCAGATGAAAGCCATGACAGACTGGGGTACGAATTATGCCAACAAGAATGCCTACAACACCTTTGCGGCTCTTGTCGGCAATGACTTTTATGTTCCAAGGAACTTCGTACACGCCCGTAATGCCAACGGACGTGTAGCCATGGGACTTCACGGCTATAGGATTGGTGTCGGTGAGTATGGCCGTATGGCTTGGGACAGACGTGGGCTGCATCCTATGTGGGGTATGCACGACCGTTTCTTCTTGGGCTGGACACCTCGACAGCAAGCAGGTTTCCACATGCGACGTGTCGGTGGTGCGCTCTTCATGCAGGGTGCTCCAATGGTTCCAGACCGTCCAGATGGACGAATTAAGCCAGGAGAGTTGCAGAATGGCGGTTATGGTTTCTACTACAAAGGACAGCAGACTACCGTGCAGCCTCCAAAACAGGATGTGCTTGCCAACCTTCAGACCGTTATCACCCCTATGGAGGTTGCTCCACGTAAACAGGAACCAGCCAAGCCATATAATGAGCTTATCACCTCAAAGGTCTATTTCTCAAATGAGAAGTTCAAGGAATGTCTGGACAGTCACGGCATCGTGATTGATCCAGAGAAAAAGACGCTCACCATCCAATCCTCCGCCACCAAGCAGGATTTTGTCTATGACCTGACTGAAGAAGAAGTCAAGAAGCTGACAAGCAACTCCATCAAGGAAGTGCCTGTTCAGCAGCGTCTCGATATTCTCAATAATGTCATCAAAGGCGACTTCAACGAGAAGATTACGATGGATATGCTCAATTCCAAAGAACAGATAGGCATCAAGCTCAAACCAGAGGTCGAGGCAGAGCTGAATGACCGTCAGACTCAGATTCTGGAACAGGCAAATATTCCCCTGACAATGGACGGCAGACAGGTTCAGTTGGAACCAGAAGACCGTTCTGTTGCCCATGTTGACGGCAATGCCCTCTATGAACTTAATGAGGGCAAGGCATGGTATCGTGAGGGAAAGCATGGTCGTGAAGTTAACGTCGATGACATCAAGGTTGAGCCAGTCAGGAATGAGCAAGGCGAAATCGAGAAGAATGAAAAGGGCGAAGCCAAATACCGCATGACGGCTGTCATCAATGGTGAAAGTATCAGCCATGAGATTACTCAGAAGCAATATGATAAGTTCATGGCCATCGATGACTATCATCGTATGAAGCTCTTCTCCCACATCTTCAGTGAGGTGGATATGAAAAACATTCCTGGTATGCACACCAGCTTGGGAGCAAAGATCGGTGGAGCCTTGCTTGCCGGTCTTGCCATCACGCATGAGCTAACCCATGACTTCCACCATCACAGTGGCCCTTCTGTTTTCATGGAGCATCATGGGCCAGACAGACCACATGTGTATTTCAAGCCTGGTGTTGACTCACCGCAGGAGTTGGCATCGAGGGCTTTTGATGCAGGACTGAATGCTGGAGAACACGGTGTAGGATTAGGACACACAAGGTAAAAGGATTTATTCAGGATAACAAAATGGCAGAACTCACCTACGACGATTTCAAAAACAAGCTCAGTATTCAGGATGTGCTGATAGACGCTGGCTACACGTTGAACAGACGTGACGGCTTGCGCTATCCGTCGTATGTAAAACTGGACAGCGAGGGCAGACGCATTCGTGGTGACAAGTTCATCGTCACTGCCAATGGCCTTTGCTGTTTCCAGCCGCCTACGCGGAAGAACTACAACGTCATCAGCTTCATTAAGGAGCATCCAGAAATGTTCTCAGACTACACGGCTGGTATGGATAAGGATAGACTCGTCAATCTTGTCTGCAACAGGCTTTTGAATAATCCTATCGAGGAAAGGGAAAAGAAAATTATCAATCCACAGCGAGACCTTCCACCTTTCAAGATAGACGATTACAAACTTCATCGTTTTGATGGCAATGACAGAGAGACACAAAAGCCATTCTATCCATATTTCCAGCCAAGAGGTATCAACCTCAGTACGCAATATGCCTTTCATCATCATTTTGTTCTTGCAGAACGCACAGTAGGCGACCAGACATATAAGAACCTCTCCTTCCCCATGACCATTCCTGGTTCAGCGGATGGAAAGATTGTCGGTTTGGAAGAAAGGGGAAGAAAAAAACAGGATGGCACATCCTACAAGGGTATGGCCAGAGGTTCCAATGCCAGTGAAGGACTTTGGATAGCCAGTCCGTTAGGCACCAAGGTACAGGAAACCAAGCGAGTATTCGTCTTCGAGAGTGCCTATGATGCAATGGCTTTCTATCAAATGCTGGCAGGTAAAGACAGTAACCTTACAACACAGGAAAAGAAGGAGCTTGTCGGTGGTGTATATGCTTCTACGGGTGGGAATCCCTCAGCAAAACAGTTTGAGGGATTGCTGAAGACTGCCAAGGAAGCCACGTTTCACTTAGGCTTTGACATGGATGATGCAGGAATGAAGTTCGCGGACATGTTCAAGGACTTGGCAGATAAAGCCAACATTCCAAGTAACCGTATCGTCCGTGAGGAAACCAATGACGGCTATAAGGACTTCAATGAGGAGCTGCTTGCCATGATCGAGCGTAAGAACCATCCGCTGGCAAAGGGCAATGTCCCTGAAGAATACAAGGCTTACGTGGATTCCTTCAGAAAAGGAACGGATGACATACCATCCACGAAAGATGTGCTTCATCCGAATAGTGAGCAGATTGACCTTCTTCCGAAGTCAGTCCAGAAGCTCTACGCCAGATATGAAGCCCTGTATGAAGATGCCTACGAGATGCGTTCTTCCAGACTTGTAGCACCATGCGACAAAGAGGAAGCCATCAACCAAGCATCGGAGGCATGGAAGACTTTCAAGGAGAGTCTTTGCAAGGCTCTTGACATCAAGGAAGACACAGCAGCACTTGACGTGGAATCCGAAGATGTTGGCAATGACAAGAAGATACAGCATGACGTGGATTATACCACCAGTGTTGACGAGCAAGGCAACGTTGCTATGGAAGTAGAGACATCAGACCAGGAAGAGCGAAGACATTATCATCGGTAACTATGGAACAGGTAATCAGACGCTTCAACATCATCACGCTTCGCCCACATTGGGCGCAGTATATCATCAGTCAAGGATTGATGTTCCTTGTCAGTATGGTACTGTTCCTTGTTGCCGGACATGAAGCCATCACCTTCAAGGCTCCATTCCTGATACTTGCTACCATCACGACCCTTATGATGCTTTACGGCTGTCTGTATCTGTGCAAGCTCAGGTTCATTGTTTCCTCTGAGCAGCTTATCATCCAGCATGGCATCTTCCATAGGACAAGCGACTACATTGAGCTTTACCGCATCGTGGACTTCAGCGAGAGCAGGGATATACTGGAACAGTTGTTCGGGCTAAAGACCGTCAGCATCTACAGCGGCGACAGAACCAATCCAAAGCTCGACATCTACGGAGTGAAAGAAAAGCTCGATGTGGTGGCTATCATCAGAGAAAGAGTTGAATACAATAAACGCAGAAAAGGCATTTATGAAATCACCAATCGGTAACATCTATCCTATGAACAAAGACCGATGGCATTTTGACCAACGGTGGTGGACAGTCGCATTCATGGCGTTTGTCCTTTTGTGGTTGAGTTTCGGGAAAGCCCATGCCCAGATAACTTCAAGCAATCCTTTGGAATATGTCGCACTGGCAGAAGGAAACGAACTTATCAATGGTCAAATCAAGACCCAGATTGATGACCAGCAGAAGACCGCACTGCTTCAGAACGGCATTGCAGCCGAGTTTACGATGATCCACAAGTGGGAAAAGAAGTACAACTCCTATCTGAAGACGGTGGACGGCTATGCCAGTACACTGAAAGCCTGTACCACACTATATGATGACGGTGTACGCATCTTCATCAATCTCTGTAACCTGAGAAAAGCAATGGCCGACAATCCGCAAGGTATCGTTGCCACCATGTCGATGAACAACCTCTACATAGAGACGGCCACGGAACTTGTGACCATCTACACGACATTGAGGGATGCCATTGCCAAGGGAGGTACAGAGAATATGCTTACTGGAGCCGAGAGAAGTAAAACCCTCTGGGCACTCAATGACAGGCTCGATGCTTTCAATAAGAAACTCACCAAGCTCTATCTATCCATCCGCTACTACACCATGACCGATGTATGGAATAGTGTGACCGCCGGAATGCTTGACCGTTCCAATGGGGAAATAGCACTCCAGGCCCACAGGCGATGGATAAGATGTGCCAGAGCTACATACTAAAACGAAATGAATCATGTTGAATAAGCCATTCTTTGTCATAATCTTGTTGACTCTCACACTCCTCTTCGGAGGAGCTGGTGGGAGTATGCTCCATGCTCAGGGCAATGACCTTGTACTGGCAGGAATGATTGCACTCTATACAGACAAAGCCAAGAAAGAGCTGAAGCAACAGGAAAAGATGATGCTGCTGGAGGCAACAGGCCATATCTGGATTACCGAAGAGGTCAATGCTACCACAGACCTTCAGAAGGAGTTCAACAAATACCTTGATGACTTTCACAGCATCATAGCCTATGCAGCACAGATATACGGCTTCTACCATGAGATTGACAGGATGATTGACAACCTTGGAAGTTTCAGCCATCAGCTAAGTGCTCATCCCACGAATGCCCTTGCAGTGGCACTTTCCGCTAATCGTAACAAGATCTATCGGGAGATTATCATGGGAAGTGTGGATATTGTCAATGACATCCGTCAGGTCTGTCTCGCCAATACCAAGATGACCGAGAAGGAACGTCTGGAGATTATCTTTGGCATCCGTCCCAAGCTCAAACTCATGAATAAGAAACTCCAGCGTCTTATCAAGGCGGTGAAATACACATCCCTTGCTGACGTGTGGGCTGAGATAGACTACAATGCCAGGAGTGAAGCGGACAAAGCCAGTATCACAAGGCAATGTATGGAACGCTGGAGGCGAAATGGCAGAAGATAATTGATTGTTGAACTTAAAGAGCATAGAATATGAGTTGGAGTTCATTACTCAAAGCAACATTTAAGTACGGTGGCCGTGCAGCCAAAGCAACGGCTTCATCCGTTGGCAGTGCAGTCATCCATCCTCAGAGAACCATCAAGGGACTCGGCACAGCCACCAAGACCGCTGCTGTCGGCGGTGCTGCCGCATACGTCGGCTGGGAAAAGCTGACTACAGACAAGAGTGTCGCCCGTATTGTTGGCGATGCTGTTGTGGGTTCAGATACCATTGATACGGTCACAGACAAGGTTGATGGCGTAGCCAATACCGTAACTGAGCTGAAGGATTCCGTAGGCGGTGCTGTCGATACCATGAACAATGCCATGACCAGTGTGGATAGCAAGTGGAGCGGCATGTCAAACTTCCTTCGTGGCGTGTTTTCTGGCAACGGAGGCGATATGTTCAGTAACTTCTTCAGCAACCTTGGCAAAGGCAACGTGTCAGGTCTCAGCCTTGCAGGACTGGTACTTTCAGCCTTGCTTGTTTTCGGACGTTTCGGATGGCTCGGAAAGATAGCCGGAGCAGTACTTGGCATGATGATGATTGGCAACAATGCCAATATGAGTCAGGTGCTAGGAGGTGGACAGCAGAAGCCTTTGGCACAAGACACACCACAGAGGGAGCTACCGAAGCCACAGGCACAGGTCATTCAGGTGGAAGAACCGCCAAGGGAACAGATTCACAGAGGCAGATAATCAAAGAATAACTTTCAAGGATAACAATATGCAGTTTACACATGAAATGATACTCCAGTCAGACAGCGGCTACTGTATGCCGTTTGAGGAGAAGAACAAAGATGTAGAGATGTCGCTCGGTTACGGCAAGCAGAAGCATCCTAAGACAGGAGAAAAATTCTTCCATCACGGGATTGACTTCGATGTCAAGCACTACCTCCTTTCAGCCGTTGCAACAGGTAAGGTGTCAGGTTTGGGGAATGATGCCATTCATGGTATCTATCAGGTCATCCGCTACGGCAACTATGAAGTGACCTATTCCCATCTGAGCAATGTCTTTGCCAACTACGGACAAGTGGTAAAAGCAGGTCAGGTGGTTGCTGTAAGTGCCGACATGCTCCACATGGAAGTCAAGTACAATGGCGAGGAAATGAACCCTTTGGAATTTCTCACCATGATTTACGGCAACCTCAAAACAATGGAACAACAAGGTCAGGTTGGTGCTGTGCCTCAGTTCGTCACCATCGACATGGACGTGCATACCATGTACGACAAAGACCAGAAGGAGATTGAAGAACTGATGATGCGCTTCTTCCCGGACTACATGAGTGACATGAGCAATGGCCTGTATTCCATTCCTGAGCATACGGAACTTGCGCTTCGCAACATCTTCACGATGTCAGCGATGAAGAACTACTTCTATGAGACCCTGCCCAGCATGGCAAATCCTTTGGGTATGGGTGCCAGGAGCATACCTTTGGCTGAGAAAGTGCAGAACCTGCTGATAGCCGATTTCCTCAACTATCTGGCATTGAGGCATCATGTCTTCCTCAGTACGATGTCCGCACTCGAAAAAAAAAAGCTGAAGACAGAGCCGTAGCCAGTAGCGGACTCATCGATCCGCTGGCAGAGCTGGAGATTGACGTGCAGAGCTTCGATATACCAAGACTTGTGAGTGTCTATCCAGATAAAAGCGGAATCCGATGGTGGACAAAGGCATGGTTCAACAACAGCGAGGCAGGTGAAGCAGCCATAGAGATTGACCGTATGCTGGCAATCAAGTTCATCAATGACAATGTAGATAAGGACGAATGGTTAGAGGAATACTTTCCAAAACAGATGGAAGTCTATCATCACGCCATCGAACAGACAAAAGAACAGATATTAAACCAATTGAACTTATGATAACAAAAAGATTGTTTTCCATAATTTTCGCTATGCCAATGGCAGTGTCCTCATTCGCAGACAGTGGCTTGTCTGGTTTGAGCGATGCTGCTGACGGCGTAGGTTCTTACCTTCCTTATGTTCAGGGAGTGTGTTATGTGATAGCTGCCGTGATAGCCGTTGCAGGTACCATGAGCATCTATCTGAGTATGCAGACCAATCCTAACCAAATCAGGAAGAGGATGATGATGACTGTAGGCAGCTGTATGTGCTTCGTATTGATGGCTACCGCCTTACCTCAGTTCTTCGGAGTTGATGGCAGTGGTTCTTCCACAGGAGGAAGCAGCAGTTCATCTACAGGTAGTGGAAATTCAGACGGTTTCCTTGCCTCAGACCAGGGAGGAATCTCACAGACTGGCATCAACACGGAAATCCCATCCTTCCATGACAAAAGCGGAAACTGGATATCTTTCCCTCCTGAAACGAATATGACAGTAGCAAATCACCTGATGGACATCTATGACCACTTCGGTTCAGGTCAAGAAGGGTCGTATGGACGTACTCTTGATTACATTCACACTGCCTATCGTCAAGGTCAAATTGGCCATGACATGTTTGAGCAGCTGATGAGAATATCGGGGAATCTCCCCCACAACTAACCTGTAACATCACTTCAAGTAATGGCAGAAACAAGCAACGATAAGTTATTCAAAACGAAAGTCTTGCCAATAATGGATAAAGTAATGCGAGACCTTCGATTAAAGCAGTCTGAAGAGATAGCCATCCATACCAGTAGCTTGCCATACATCATGGCTGGAGCTGCTGGGCCTGATGGTGGAATATCGGCACAGGCTGCCAGTCTTGACTCACTCAGATACACGGGAAAGTGGAACTCCAAGCATACGGAAGATTATATTCAGATGGTAAAGGATGAGCTGAAAAAGCAGCACATTACCGTCACTCCAGAGATGGAGAAGATGATGATTGAAAAGATGATTAAGGATCAAATTCCAAAGTCATCCATCGATTATATCCTACGCAAGGCAGCAACCAATACCATTTTCTATCTTCCCCAGGCACTTAACAAGTCACCATTAGAGAACCATATTTCGGCACAGGCAGAGAAGAGGTATAATCCATCCACCTTGGAAAAAGGAGCTGGCTATGTCTTGGGAGCAGCCGCAGACTATATGACAATGGGCGGAATTGGTGGCAGTTGGTCAGGTGCAGCCAAGTTCGTTGGTGTTGACCTTGCCTTGAACGCTGCAATCGACAAGGTGGGAGCAAAAGATACCGATGATGTTCCTTTGATTATCGCGCCCGAACATAGAGCCGAATACAAGGCTACTCAGGTAAAAAAGAATCAAGAACAACCTAAGCCAACTCCAAAACCAAAAGAAAATGCTCCAACAGTGGATCGAATAACGGAAACGCAGGAGCAGCAGCCTGTAAAAGAGCAAAAAGAAGACGCTCAGACTCAATCAGAGACACAGCAAGGTCAACCACAACAAACCAATCAGAATGGCTGGAGCGGTTTACTCAGTTCTGTTGGTCTGAACGGCATATCCGACATAGGTCACAATCTCGGATATGTACTGGCCATGTTACCAGATATGCTTGTGGGCATCTTCACAGGTAAGACGAAATCCCTTGGTCTAAAGGACAATATGCTGCCTTTAGCCAGTATCGTGGCAGGTATGTTCGTCAGGAATCCCATTCTGAAGATGGTTCTTATCGGTATGGGAGGACTCAACCTTTTGAACAAAGTGGGACACGAAGCCTTGGACAATCACAACGGAATGAGTTACGGACAAGGTGGAAATACCAATGTCCGAAGCAACTACAAAGTCTATGAGGATGAAGCCCTCAATGCCCGAATCTCGCAACCGCAGATTAAGGGCAACTGCCTGATAGCAACCATCGACAAGGTTCCATGTACCATCGCATTGCCGGACAGAGTGGTTGACGCATACAATCAGGGTGCATTGCCACTTAATACTCTTGCCAATGCCGTGCTTGCCAAGAACGACCAAATGCGACAGATAGCAGCTGAGAACTATGCAGCCAGTGAGCAACAGGCTCAGACCAGGACACTTGCACAACGATAACAAACCCATTAAAACAATAGATATATGCAGGAAAAGAACCCACAGGAGAAAGCAGCAGCCGAGAAACAGGCTGAACTTCTCATCAACGCAATGGAAAGAGCCAAGAAGAATGGCGGTGTATGGTTGAACCCATCAGAGAAGACGGCACCACGTTTCTATCCACGAGGTGTCAATGTCTCAGCCTTCAATGCCATGACAATGGCACTTCACAGTGACCAGAACAACTACAAGACCAACGAGTACACGCTCTTCAGCGAAGCCAAGAAACGCGGCGAGTCAGTACAGTCCAAGGAAAAGGGAGTACCCTTCAACTGGTACAACTGGAAGGAATATGTCAACAGACACAATCCTGAAGATGTCATCAGCCGTGAAGACTACAAGGCTTTGGACGAAAAACAACAGGCCGAATACAAGGGAGTCAGAACCCGTGAAGTACGAGCTCTCTTCAACATCGACCAGACCACACTTCCTTTCGTTGATAAGGAAAGCTATGAGCAGGAAGTCAAGGCACATGGCACATCTGAGGATCGTGAGCACTCCAAATCTGAGAGTGACCACCTCCGTATTTCTGTTAATGACTTCATCCTGAAGACACGCGACAACCTTGTACCTATCCGTCTCGATGGTAGCGGTGTTGCCCATTATGATGCCAAGAAAGACACGGTATATATGCCAAGTGAGAAGGATTTCGAGTCTTATAAGGACTTCACCAACGAACTCATGCGTCAGGTGGTCAGTGCCACAGGCAATGCACAGCGTCTGGGTCGTAACGGCATGAACAACGGAAACACCTCTCCTGAAGATGCAGCAAAGCAGGAACGCCTTATTGTGGAGTTAGCTGCTGGTAGTAAGATGCTTGAATTGGGACTTCCTGCCAAACTCTCATCCGAAAGTATGAAGATGGTCGATTACTGGCAGCGTGAACTCAAAGAGAATCCATGTCTCATTGATGTCGTGGAGATGGATGTAAACAATGCTTTGGATATGCTTCACAAGGCAGAGCGTGGTGAGAAGGTTGAACTGTCATCCCCACAGCAGAAAGAAGAAACTCAGGTAGAACAACCTAAGCACTACTTTGTAGCAGATGAGCTGAAGAACCTACCCAACAAAGACACCAAGGAATTTGTTGTTGTTCGTGACTCAGAGGCAAAGAAAGCAGATGTCGTTCTCCCTGCAGGGGCATCCTTGGAAGTGGATAATGAGATACCAGGCATGAACAAAGGCCGAATAGAGAAAGCCTTGCGTAAAGAAGGCTTTGAGACCATTTCCTTTTTTAATATGGATGGCTCGCTGGGCTATCGTCCTGATGACAGTTTCTTCGCTGGTAAGGATGTTTCCGTTTCTAAGCTCAACAACTGGGAACTGCGAGACCTTGCCAAGCTCGATGTTGCAGAAGCCGTCAGCCGTTCCAACTCTGTTGCTTTCGACAAAGTGCTTATGTTGAGGGATGACGCTGGCAAGTGGGCAATGTTCCTGAAGCCAGAGAATGAGCCATCCTTTGCCGTTTATGCTGACAAGGCAGATGTCAACCGCTTTTTCGTGACCATGAAGCAAGGCAATGAAGAAGCCAGTGACCACATGCGTCTGGAGATGGCTTCCAGATACTATGCTATGGCGATGGAGAAACCTGAGTTGAAGACAGACCTTTTCAAGAGTCAGGCTACTGCCGAGGATTTGGCACGTATCGAGCGTGTAAACATCTTCAAGACCAAAGCCACTGACAACAAGCCGAGTGTCATTCTCTGCGTACCTACCATTGACGGCAACAGGCTCCAAGCCCGTGAGGTCAATCAGCAACAGTGGCAGCGTATGTGGCTGGCAGATGACAAACAGGACTATAAGACCCACCTTGCAGCATCCCTTTTTGCCGATGTGCTCCGTAAGGAACGTACAGATGCCGTAGCCGTTGGTACCGACAAGACAGAGCAGGAAGCACAGTCTGAGACCAAGGAGCAGACCAAGAATGTCGAAGTCCATGAAGAGGAAGACAAGAAGGAGGAACAGAAGGAAGAGCAGACGCAATCTGAGAAGAAACAGGAGGAAGAGAAGCGTCGTAACTCTCCTGAACAAAAGGAGAAAGAACGTAAAGAGGAAAAAGCCAAGGAGGAAGCCACCAAAGCAGAGACCAAAGCCGTAGCTGCCGTAGTCCTTTCTCCGATTATGAAGCAGTTCCTGGACTTGAAAAGCAAGCATCCAGACGCTCTTCTACTGTTCCGCACAGGCGATTTCTATGAGACTTATCAGCAAGACGCTGAAAAAGCCTCTAAGATACTCGGTATCACTCTCACTAAGAGCACCAAGCAGAAAGGGCCTGATGGAAATGCTGTAAAGATGGCAGGTTTCCCTTACCATGCCCTTGATTCCTATCTTCCCAAGCTCATCCGTGCTGGAGAGCGTGTAGCCATCTGTGACCAGTTGGAAGCTCCCAAGCAGACAGCAAAGCGAGGTATCTCAGAATTGGTGTCACCTGGTGTTGCCTCTGAAAAGGAACCAAAGGCTGAACCAGAGAAGCACCAAGCCTTTCATCGATAACAAAAAAGAGTAAAGAACGTGACAGCATCAAGACAACAATACATTGAGCAGTATGCAGAGTATGCTATGGAGCAAATGCGCAGATATGGCATACCTGCATCTGTTACCCTTGCCCAAGGCATCATTGAGTCAGCTGAAGGAAAAAGTATGCTCTCCAGAACCGCCAATAACCATTTTGGCGTAAAGGGTGAGTTCAACGGTGCATACGTCCGTGCCGACGATGACAAGCCCAATGAGAAGTTCAAGAAGTATGATAACGTTGGGCAGAGCTATGAAGACCACAGTAAAGTCCTCATGGGTGAACGCTATCAGAAATACACCAGGAATCTCTCTGCTGACGATTACAAAGGATGGGCTGCTGGCATCAAGGCAGGTGGTTATGCTACCGACAAAAGATATGTCAGCACCATCGTTGGAGTCATTGAAGGTGCAAACCTGCAGAAATACGACCAGATGGTCATGGAGCAAGCCAAGAGAGAAGGAAGGAAGATTGGCACCACAGACTACCGCAAGGGGGATGTGTCTGCCACTCCAGCCCCAAGTGTTTCTACAAAGCCTACTCCCAATGGTCTTTATTCCCTTCCGTTGAAACGAGAAGAGTTCATGCTTGTGACATCACCTTTCGGCAACCGTCGTGACCCTATGAACCATAACAATACACAGTTCCATAAGGGAATCGACATCAGTTGCAAGAATGAGACACTTCTTGCCACTGAGAACAATGGCAAGGTAGTAGGTGTGAATCACAATGCCAACACTGGCGGTGGAAAATCAGTAACGATTGAATATAACCGTGAGGATGGCAGTAAGGTACAGGCCACCTATATGCACATGTCGAGTATCGACGTGAAAGTTGGCGATACAGTCAATGCAGGTCAGAAAATTGGCGTATCAGGCAATACAGGCACCAGGACTACAGGGCCACATTTGCATTTTGAGGTCAAAACCATTGCCAATGATGGCACAAAACGCAACATAGACCCAGCTGCATATATCGCAGAGATAAGCCAGAAAGGTGGACTTCCTCAACAGCTGCTTCATAACGGAAAGGATTTGCTGACCAGTTATAAGGCTGTTAATCCTGTTACTCAGGAAACAGTAACTACGGAACAACAGATCGATACGAATATGTCGCCTGACGAATGGATGAAGAAGATCTTGTCATCTGAGGACAGCGGTATGAGCATGAACCCGAATGGTGACCCTGTGATAGAGATGGCCATGACACTTTTCACTTCGCTGATGGCACTGGCAATACAGATTGACAACAAGAGCGAAGAGGAAAAGATGCAAGCTGTCACTGATGCAGCAGCAAACAGGCAGATAGACCTAACGCCTCTCCTCCCCCACATGAAAGTGTGCAATCTCATCATTTCCGATAGCAGACCACTTCTTCAGGTGGATAACGGCACAGTGAATTTCACTCACGAAATCACCAATGCCGAAATGGCAAGACTCCAGCAAGCCTTGGGAAACAGCAACCTCACAGAGGATGACAAACGTCGAGCAATAGCCAGTGTGGTAAATGGCATTGTTGTTTCACAGCAGATGTCCCAGAACTATCAGCAAGGCGTGGATGCACAACAGAATCAGGAACAATCGATTCAAAGAAAGTAAAATGAAAGAAAGATTCTTCGATAAAGTATTGACCTTGCTGATAGCCGGAGCAATTATCGGCAGTATCATCTATGGACTTTATTGTCTGTTTGGTCTGGTCGGATGCATTATCTATTGTTCCGTCATGGTAGCCTTACTGTGTTGGATAGCAGAAGACATCAGACATGCAGCAACAGAAGACAAGCAACTATAACTTTTTCTTAATATCAACTTCTAATTTCAGCTTTTATGATTAAATGTAATGTAACAGTTTGTGGTACCATCTCACGCACAGCGCAGATGCGTACAGGTAAGGAGGGTAAGCCCTTCATGTCATTGGGTGTCAACGTGGTCATTCCTGCCAAGTCTGGCATCAACAAGACCGTAGAAATCAGTGTGGCCAAGGATGGCGGTTCACAGGAGGAACTTGCCAACTACCCAGTAGGAAACCGTATCGAGTTGGTTGGCACTCTCACTTTCCACAAGAAAGGAGAAGCTTTCTATCTGAATCTCTCGGCTACAGGTATCAACACCTTCAGCGCAGGTTCTGAAGACAGCATCAAGGGTGATATCGAGTTTCGTGGTACACTCGGCAACAAGATTGAGGAGAAAAAAGACAAGAAGGGCAATCCCTTCTGTGTTTTCTCAGCTTTCAGCAGCGAGAAGAATGGCGAGAACTACGATTACACCTGGATCCGTTTCCTTCAGTTTGGCGAGAACCGTAAGGACTGGATGCAGCCCAAGACAGGCATCAGTGCCAAAGGTGAACTCCAAATGTCTGTCTATAACGACCGTCTTGACATCGCTTGCCGTGTCAGTGAGGTGTCAAAGTGGGACAAGACAGCCAACAATCCAAACACCTAAAGCCTATGCGTAAGGATAACAAATACAATCATGGAGGGCCATCAGCCGAGGACAGAGCTTTGGAAAAGTTCGCAGAAATGATGATTGAGAAAATCTCAACTCTTCAGAGCGACTGGAAGAAGCCTTGGTTTACGGAGGGTGCCCTCACATGGCCAAAGAACCTCTCAGGCAGAGAGTATAACGGCATGAATGCCATGATGCTCATGATGCATTGCGAGAAAGAGGGCTTTAAGTTGCCTGTATTCTGTACCTTTGACCGTGTAGTTGGACTCAACTATGGCAAGGATAAGGAAGGTGGCAAAGTACAGCTTACCGACGCAGAGGGCAATGAACTTCCCAAGGTGTCCATCAACAAAGGAAGCAAGTCTATCCCGGTCTTCATTACCACTTTCACCTGCGTTGACAAGGAAACGAAGGAGAAAATCAAATACGATGACTATAAGCGACTGACGGAAGAGGAAAAGGCAAAGTATAACGTCTATCCGAAACTGTCCGTCTATAACGTCTTTAATGTTGACCAGACAAATCTGAAGGAAGCTCGTCCAGAACTGTATCACAAGTTGGAGGAACAGAATCAGCAGGTGCGTCCACAAGTGGCAGAGGGCGAAGAGTACAATTTCAAGCCTGTTGACCACATGATTGATCATAACGAGTGGATATGTCCCATCAAGCCTACTCATGGTGACAATGCCTATTACAGCATTTCAAAGAAGGAAATCGTCATACCAGAGAAATCACAGTTCAAGGATGGCGAGTCTTTCTATAGCAATCTTTTCCATGAGATGGCTCACTCTACAGGAGCTGAAGACCAGTTGGACAGGCTCAAACCAACATCTTTCGGCAGTAAGGAATACAGTACGGAAGAGTTGACGGCAGAAATGACGGCTGCACTTGTCTCACAGCGTTATGGCATAACCAAACATCTGAAGGAGGATTCAGCAGCATATCTCAAAGGGTGGCTGGAGAGTCTGAAGGAGGAACCAACCTTCATCAAGACCATCCTGACAGATGTGAAGAAAGCATCACAGATGATTACCCAGAAGGTCGATGCCATTCAGCTTCAGTTTGACAAAGGTATTCAGGAAGCCAAAGACGAAGACAACGGTGTGAAAACTCCTGAGAACAACGAACAGAAGGAAAACAAGACTGAGGCTAAGGTGTCGGAGTCTTTGGCAGCTAAGGCTCCTCCTAAACAGGAAGAGAACACTGGCTATAGATTCCATCGATAAGTAAAAACGTAAATGTTGAAGGGCACAGCTCTGTGAGTAGTGCCCTTCAATCTATCCGTTATTCTTTAAGATACAAATGAGGCGGAACATTTAATGGAGGGAGCAATGTCTGTGTAGAATACAACACATACAAAGTGCGCATTGTGCGAGTCATTGCAACATAGAGAGCTTTCCTTGATTCATCATCACTAGCCCCACTATAAAGAGGAAGTATTACCATATCAAATTGTAGTCCTTTAGCACTATGATATGTCATAATTTTAGGCAATGTCGTTTTGAAATTTAGGTTATCTACATAATCAAAGTCGTTGTCTCCTTTGTTATATTTAAACTCACAATCAACATTGTTGTTAGAGAACTCCTGACTCACCCTAATTACTTCAGGGTTATTAGGTAATAATATGCCTATGCTTCTACCTTCATTATCTTTCACCAACTTCAAAAGAGTATCAATCTGCTCTTGTTCAGAGTTGAGGTGGACAAAATGAGGTAATTCGGTTTCCTTATTCTGATATACCTTTTCTTTATACTCTTGCACATCCACACCAACGTAATTTTGAGTAATCTTGGCTACAGGACGTGGCAATCGATAATTGTTGAACAGTTGTAATGTGTTTAATCCTGTCATCTGAGCAATCTGAGCAATTGTCATTGTCTGTTTACCATATTGTCGGTAGATAGATTGAGCAGTATCTCCAAAGAAAAGGAAATGCATCCGTGCTGCACTAATAAATTCTTGAATTTCTTCTTTGGTAAAATCTTGAATTTCATCAACGATAATATAGTCAGCCTTAGGCATTTTCAGCTTATATTTCCAAAGATAATGATGATAAAATCTAAAGGATGAGTCAGACTTCCCATTTCTCATAAATCTACTAAGCGATCTTGTATAGGCAATAAGGATTACGTCTTTGCCATCTTTGTAAAGCTGCTCAGCCTTGTGCATGGCAATTACAGACTTACCGCTACCGGCACAACCTGCGACAAGCATAGATTTGTCATCGGTATCTTCAATCAAGTCAAGTTGATCATCATCCATCGACTCTTCTATGACATCCCAGTTGTTTACTCCTTGAAGAATTGCCCTAAAGGAATGAAAACCAGTTTTTTCACTTGGACTATTTGGACGTTCTTCAGGTTCTACCTTATCTGAAATATCATTCTCTTCAATTTCATCAGCAGGGTCTTCTGTGTCTTCCTGATGTGAGTCTATTATAACTGGTTGACTTTTGATTATTTCTTGAAGTTGTTTGATTTGTTCTTCCAGTTCCTTATTTCGTTCTTCAATTTCAGCAGTTCGCTGTTCAGCAAGCAGTTTACTCTGCTCTGCTTCAAGCTGCATCTTCTTGGCTGTCAATAAGGCTGCTGCCTTTTCTTCCGATTCTTTAATCAGACTTTCAATTTGGCCTTGATATTCTGCTATATTATCTTCTTCTCCAAAAGAAAACACATCAAATCCGTCCAAAAACTTGATTGCATCTCCGCTTACGACTCGGTTGCTTTTAAGATAATCCAGGAATCCCATAAAGAACGCTGCACATCCACGTGCCTGTATTGCAATATCCATGTTTGTTCTTCCTGCATGTGAGCCGATCTCACTTGCTATACTATAGTAGCGGCACAATTCGGCACTGCAACTGTCCAATCCACGTCTCAATCGTTTTTTTTGCTCATCGAATTTAGAAGTTGTCACATCCCTGTGTTTGTAATAATACACTTTAGGAAACAAGTCAGGGAAAATTCTTCCTGTTGGTTTGATATTAGGAGGGTATTCTGAGTACGAATATGTACTATCTTCACGCCTCCAACTAATTGAGGCATCACCATTTATCAAATCCAAAGCTTTTTCCTCATTATCCATGAAGTCAAAGATGAGATACTGCGACAACAATTCTATTGCTGGTCGAATGTTAAGAAAGAATGATCTATAATCCGCATCGTTAAATGATTTAACGGCAAGATTATATCCATGCTTTAGACTTTCTTTTGTTTGTTCCATATTCTTTTTAGTTTTATGGATTTGGTGTACCAAATCCTGCTATTTGTACGATGTTAATATATCCTTGACGTATTGCCTCTGCTGACCATTTTTTTGCAAAATCTGTATTATTGGCTTTGTCTGAAGCAAGTGTATCTTCATATGTCCACACAAAAACATTACTAACAAAAAAATCTTTCAATAATTTCTTTTCATCTTCTTCCGCCCTATGCCTAATTGTGCTCCTACTAGAAAGGCGGCCAATGTAATGTCCGTTATGAACAATATAATAATTGCCATACTGATCGTCGACCTTAATTTCTACAGGATCGTCTTTCTTAATGTTATTCAGAACATATGAATCGACACCTTCGAATATTCGAATTTGAGCAGTATAAGACAAATAATACTTATCCATACCCGGTTTTGGCTCCGTATACCTGAGTGCAGGATAGTCTGGCGCAAGGTATATTTTGCTTTGGGACAAAGCACGTTCACGTTCTGCTTTATAAATAATCAAACGTTTCTTAGCACGAGTATATGCGACAAACATTAGCCTTCGTTCCTCATCCATATCAGCACTATCATCCACTTTGGGATTTTCACCCTCTTCATATTCGCGGTGTGGACGTAATGGCAAGCCTGCAAATGAAGGAGTGGTTATAACAACATCAAACTCTAAGCCCTTTACTTTATGCATAGTGGTTAAAACAACTGTTAAAGGAGTATTTTGAAGAATCCGTTGGTTGCGATAATTTTCATATATCTTGTAAACCTGGCCTGCATCATCACGACTTGCTATATCGATTAAATAATCAGCCAACTCTTTCCATGTATGCGAAGCAAAGTCGGAACGAATTGAATCCATATAGTTCAGAACCAAAGTATATGCAATATCTAATGTGTATGCATCCCATGAAGGAGATTCTTGAATCTTCTTATTCAAGAATTCCTTTATACCATTGGCAGTTTTATTGTTTCGCAAATCAATTTTTTGATTTGGATAGCGATTAAGAGTATCTACCAAATAATACATTTCCCTCTCTCGCCAGAACTCTCCAAGACTTTCTCCTTGAATTCTTATTCTCACATCTTTAGGAAGAGAAGTCTTGATTTTTGAATAGCCACGATATACTTCGTTATTTGTCCTGAAAAATACAGCGATAGTATCTATGTGACGTATTTTTTTCAAAACATCATTGTCTTGAATTTGTTCTGCCTTATTATTCTGTTCCTTTGCCCAATTAACTATGTTGACGATATCATTAAACCATACACGTCCTTTATTTTTGATGCTATCATATTCTTCAACATAAGGTTCTGTTGGCTCATATTTCATTATGGATGGAGCAGAGACGGGCATCCTACCTTCTTGTATAAACTCAGAAGCTTTATCCAGTATTTTTTGATAAGACCTATAATTGGTAAACATCGACAACTGTTCTGGTTTTATTTCTCTATCCAATTTCTGATAGTATGGCCGAGGATCAAGGACTTCTGCATACTTTTCAGGTTGAAGGACAATATTTCTTCCAAAGTTGTCCTTCGGAACCCTATCAAAACCATATATACTTTGGTTTATGTCTCCAATAGTAAAGAACCGCGCATCAGGAAATATGCGATGAATGCGTAGTAAGGAGTCCAAACGAATTGTAGTAATGTCCTGAAATTCGTCAACCAATACATATTCAATATTTGGGAAACGAGCTTTAAAATCTCGAACATGCTTGTTTAGATAATTGAAGAATTCATTCTCCCACAATTCTGTGGATATGGAATCAAGCTTTTTACCCAAGCATTCCTTGGCTAATGCATGAAATGTATAAACATTTAGTTGATGAGCTATTCTGCTCATTCCCAATTTTGTAAACAAATTATTCAGGCGATTCCTCAGTTCAACTACCACAGCTCTATTATATGCGAGTACTAGTAAATGGGAAGGATCTACATGTTCTTTGTAAATTAGTCTTGCACATCGCAAGGTTAGGACATGAGTTTTACCTGCCCCCGGGCCTGCCAGTACATTAACGTCTTTATTGGTTGGTTGTTCGTATATCTTCTTTTGTTCTTCGTTATTTTCCAGTTTTGCTTCCTCTGCCTTCAATGCTTCTTCTGTTAATTCAGACATGATGTCAGAGCCTTCTGGAACATAATCTCCGGCAAGGCTCAAATAGTCTTCATAGTTTTTGCTTTGGAAGTAGCGTTGAATAAAACTACCTTGTTCTTCCTTTTTTACATTCGTGAAGATGTCCATACAAGATAGTCTTACTTTCTTTATTCTCTCGTTATCATCGAACTCTTTACGGAATGAGAACATGCTAGATTCTTCAGATAGTCCATCTGGAATTTCTGTTATAGTTGATTCTGTCGCTAAAACCTCTATTCCATTTTTCATAAGTGGAGAATGTTCAACATATGCAAGATGGTAGAGGATAGAAAGTAAATCTTCAAAATATCGATATCCTTTCTTAGTCCACCCAAGATCAATAATAACCTTTGCCCAACAAAATTCTTCGGTTTTTTCAACAACAAATTTTATCATTGTGAGGCAATCTTTCTCTAATTGGTCAAGGTAGTTTTGCCATTCATTATTTTTGAGTTTGATTTGACATATCACATCATCATCAAGATTCTCGACTTTATAGCTTACCATGGGAAGATAATTTAAGAGAGTAAACATCTGAGATCCCATGCGAGTTATAATATTCTTTCTGAATGTCTCAAATTTTGTGACTGCCAGCTTTGGAGGATTATCCACTTCGGATTTCCAAGGCATATATTTAACGCCATTCTCATCAATAATATCATCATAGATGACATCATCCATCAAATGCTTATATATTTGTTCTCGTTCATCTTGTCCAATTAATCTAACCTTACCCTGTTTGCATTCTGAAAGCAAATTTCTCAGTCCTTCGAAGATTATATGTAAGGCAAAATCATTCCTGTCATGATTAACCATATAATTGGCCTCACAAAATCTGCGAGGGACAAGTTTACAATTCATGGTCTCGTTGAGTTCCAACAAACCGCTTTCCATGCATAAGATTATCTGGTTCATTATCTTCGGCATAGACATACGCAAACCACTTCTCATATCTTTCATAGATATAAGTGAACGTTGGCCTTCACCCTGAGCTTGCTTTTCTATGTATAGGTACACAGGATTACGTTTTAATGAAGTCGATTTGCGACTATTATCATTAACAGTAATGTCGATACAAGCCTGGGACAGATAGCGTTGCTTGATATATCCAATATGATCTAACCAATGGAATGCCAGTCGTGATGCAGTCGTGTCATTAAAGTCTTCTGCATTCTTAACCCAAACGCTAAATGGAACCACTATAGGTTCGGTTTTCGTTTGTTCTATTGTCTGGAATCGATTGATATATTCCACAATCTTATCTTTAGCGTCAGTTAAGTTTGACCAACTCATCTGGCTTTTAACCAGCAATTCTTTTAGCTTTCTAAAGTCTTCTTTAGACGTTAAGCAAAGGGCTGGAATCTTTTCCTTTCCATCCTCAAATGCCAATTTGTATTGTTTTTCATCACGTCCAGCACGACCAACCTCTTGCAAATAATCTTCCAAAACAGAAGGAGGACTATAGTGCACGATATAATGAACATTTGGAATGTCCATTCCCATACCAAACGCCTTTGTTGCACAAAGAATATAAAGAGGATCAACACCTTCTTTGCGCTTGAATTGTTCATAAACATCATTTCTCAGACCAGCATCAAGACCTGCATGATAAAAACCTATCTTATCAATACATTTATTTAAGATACTATCTGGAGCAGATTTTAGTGCTAATTCGGACAAGGCATCTGCTGTTTCCTCACATTGTCTATGAGTGCGACAGAAAACAATCATACAACTTAATGAAAAATCTATCTTTTTGTTTTCAATAAATTGTACAATCTCATGTATTCTCGCATCATCTTCATGTTCTGTTAGAGAAAATGAAATTCCAATATGTTGGCGGATTGGATTATAGTCTTCCGCACTTTGACCTAATCTTTGTATATCTGGCAAGAAAGAACGAATATCTGATTCCACCTGTGTAGTTACAGTAGCAGAGAACAATGCAAACATAAAATCAAATTGTTTCCTTAGTTCTATGCATGTCAACACTGCGTTTCGATAATCAGGACGGAACTCCTGTCCCCATTGCGAGATACAATGAGCTTCATCGAATATAACATACTCCAGACCGCCATCCATTTCCATGCGCTGGAAAAGAACATTCATAAATGATTTAACACGGAATCTTTCTGGTGTAATATAAAGTAGTGCTATCTCTCCCGAACGTATTTTTCGGTAGATATTTTCCACTTCTGGACGCTGACGGTCACCACTTAGATAATCCACATTAGTTGCAAATCCTTTCTTTTGTAAATCTTCAACTTGGTCTTGCATTAATGCTCGCAAAGGAGTTATAACCAAAGACAACTTCTTTGTTGTTGAAGCTTTGTATAGTGCTGGTCCTTGGAAACATACTGATTTACCTTCACCCGTCGGCATTGATACAATACAGTCTCCTCTCTTTTCCCACATATATGGAAGTACCTCCTCTTGTGTAGGTTTCCATTTATGTTCGCCTATAAAATGTTTGCGGATTAATTCCAAAGCGGTTATAGTGTCAATATCCTCTTCTTTTCCTCTACTATCATCAAAATATTGGCTGGAGTTAACAAGAGCATCGTTATATTCGCTATCTGTTTCCCATAAATCAACTTTAATAGATTGAGCTTGACAACTATTCGCAATGTCTTCATAGTCATCAAAATGTGGATCTATAATATAGAATTGAGTAGCTTCACTATTGGCCATTACTAAAGAACAGTATTTCTCGTATATAGGCCATGCGGCATGAATACACTGACGTGGAGTCGTATGATGAACCTTATCATCGCGCTCATCATCAGCATCTTCTTCCAAATCATCATCAAAGGGAAGCTTATCCCACATTAACATATATCTGTCTATATCCATGTTGTCCCAAACATAGCAGAATGGTTTATCCGTTCTATACGAACCTACTCCGTCAATGAATTCTTGCTTGGATATTATAACCATTCCATTGGCATGGTTACCAATATATTCGAGTTTGCGGAATCCATTGCCATTCGAAGGAATAAAGAACCCTTGGGCAACAGCATATTCTGTAAGTTTTTCAATTTCTTTCTTATCATTAATTACATAAACGATAGGAAGTTCTTTATTCGCTTCATGTATTTTACTTAATAATGCAATTTGGAACAACCAATACTTACTTCTTTGAGTTGTAGAACTATTAACACGCATAACCATGTCTGCCGTGCGGTTTCTACTAACCTGAGTCAAGTTAATATGACCATAATCTTTGCCAGAGAACTTCCATTTTATTATTTGGGGCTTGGGCTTGAAGTGATCCAAGAAACACTTTCTATAAGCTTGATATTGATAATTCAAATAAAAAGCAAACTGTCCATTCTGCTCTCTTTCCACCCAAATGTTTGCAGCAAGGCCTGGTTTTGTAATACCCAGTTTTCTTATCTCATCTCCTTTGATTGGGGCGTAATTTGTTGAAGCCATAGTAAAAGGAAGTTTACTTCCACACGCTATCAAATCAGCAAATGTCTTGTTGTCACAAACTCTACATTTGTGAACCCTGTCTTCTAACTCAGAACCAATAATATAAATATGTTTATAATCCTTGGTAAGAACTTTGTCATCTTCGAACGAGTTAACATCAATGCAATCAATATGGCTTCTGAAATATGACAGATAATCTTGTAATTCCTCTTCGGCAAAAGAGATCTTGCCACTTTCACTATCGACAACTCGGAGATATTGGGCAAGGTTTTCCAGGACAGGAGTACGAGACACCACACAGAAACGCTCTAAAATGGCTTGTCTAATGATACCATTAACCGGTTTCTCTTTAATGGCATTAATATCTATACTTCTATATGCTTCAAAAGCCATTGCTCCTGGGAATGACAATGGTATATACTGAGCTAATCGCGCCCACAAATTACTTGGAGCGATTAATAAAGTAGCCTCCGATTCGGGGATGGCAGCTATTTTGCTCAGTTGCTTAATCAACTCATCTGATAATGGTCGTAATTCTTGGAAAAACTGACGTTCAAGATTAGCAGTGATTCTGAAATACTGAGCAAAGTAATCAACGCGCAAAGAGCTGATTATTTTCTCGATGTTTTCTGGAAGCACCTCGCGTAGTTGTTCGACTAAGGAATCATCTGTGGATAATCTGTAAAGTTGATTCCAAAACAATTCATTAGTTAATTTTGTATCAGCTTCAGCATTGTGTTCTGTATGTAGAGAATATGCATATCGGCATGGATTTAGCAATATTTCTATTTCTAACGTATCCCAAACAAAGGTACTTTCTGGAATTTGCAGACCTTTTTTATTTAGAATCGGCAAATCCCAAAGTTTGATATTATGACCAACAATAATTGATGATTTCTTTAGTTTCCTAAACAGTGAATTTATCTGATCTTCGCCAGTATATGGTCGCATATTATCCTCTGCAAGGAAGGCAAATTCCTTTATTGTATTTCCATCGGATTCAAGGTCAAAGACACAATAAGGCATTTCTCCCTTTATTGAATCCCATTTCTGACCGATATAAGTAGTGAATAATTTACTGCCTTTGAATTCCTCGCCCGTTACTATTTCTATCGCCTTAGCTTCAGGTAAACGACTTACGAATTGGTAACTATCATCCGAGGACATCTTTTTTAACCCATCAAGCAATTTGTCATTATTCAAACCGCTAATAACCTTGTCAAATTCATCATCATTTAAGTTTAGATAGCAGAATTTCAAGAACTTCTTAACTTCTTGAACTCCTGCTTCGTTCATGTGGTCTATTATAATTGATTTATCCTCTATCGCACGATACAATTCAGTGTTTTCTGTTAAATAAAACAGCTCTGACTTTATACTAACATTGGATATTGAACTATCTTTCGTATAAACTACCCAGTCGTTTTTGTCATCTTCACTATGGAATGTATTTACGATCTGTTTTAGGGATATTTCCGATTTGCTATTTGGGTTGTTAATCAAAGAAATAACACTTGGGTGTTTGAGCCAATCTAGTTTTTTTGTGTATTTGTAAAGACAGAATCTCAGCTCAGCAGTTGGCTTTACACACTTTGCGTCTAGTACAAACGATTCTAGTTCTTCCTCGCTCAATTGTGACAAATAGTTATCCCATTCATCATAATCATTTGATTTTTTTGCATATATGCCGCTTAAGATAAGAATTCTGCCTTCTTTTGACGACATCAATTTATTTGACAAGTCAAATTCCCACAAACGTTCATCAGATATGATTTGTAAAGCCTTGTTTTCAGAAAGGCGACATACAAATTGCAAGCACTCATCCTCATTCATGAGTTTCATTGCATCGATAAACACATCAAAATCAAATGAGTCAACTATAGAGTCAAGTTCTGGTTTCTCCATAAATGACATACAAAAGAGAAAATAATCCTTGATTTTCTCTTTGTCATTTGATATAATAGTTGGAATAATCTTCTTGTCCTTGATATTATTATAAAAATCGATGTTACTAGTCTCTATAAACAATTCAACCAAAAGTTTATCAGAAACGTTATCTGCATTGATTACATAGTCAATCCACTCCTGTTTGTCTTCGTCAGACTTAAAACAATCCATCAGCAGATTTAGTGTCTTACGAATAACTGAGTTTGATGTAAAGCCTGCAATAAAATTGGGGTGCTTAATCCATTCGATAGAATTAAGGTACTTGTATAAATACACCCTTAGTGTCGCTGATGGCTCACTTGTATTTATATCTAAAGCGAATGATTCACGTTCTTCAGTTGTCATATTTGACAACAAGAGTTCCCATTCTTCTGAGTCAAGACTCCCCTTTTGGTGATAATAATTTATTACCAATTGACGGTCTTCCGCCTTTCTAAAGAACATTTCAACTATTGCAGCACGGATTGATTCATTGACCCTTTTCCTATTTACAATTCCAGAGATTATATAATAAAGCCCGAGATAATTCCTGCAAATATCATAATCTTCAATTGTTGAAGATAAGTATTTTGCATTAACAGCTGCATGTCTCTCACGATTGGGCTGCTTCTTTAACTCAAACGTAATCCACATATCCTCTTGTAAAGACGGAGTATCTTTCCATTGACTTTTATCTAGATATAGTTGTACAGGGGAATGTGGTGACAAGGAATTATTTATTCCGTATGCATTGGTTATTACAAATGCATAGTTGTCCAATTGACGGCATCTGCTTACTATTCCAACATATCTGGGCTGAACTTTTTTTTCTTCGATTATTGGATACGGAGGTAGATCCGACAAATCCAAATCTGTCAGTTCTATATGATTAACAATCAATTCTGATTTAATATATAGTTCCTGTCTCATTACTCTACACTATGCTTATTTAAAAAGACTTGATTGAGAAAGAAATCTTACGTTCAGCTTTTTCTATGGACGTGATTACAACATCCATTTCCTGGCCTTCAGATACGATTTCACTTGGTTCCTTTGTGCCGTCAAGAGACATTTCATTCTTATGAAGAAGACCTTGAACTCCATTTGGCAATTCAACAAAAGCTCCAAAACTCATTATTTTTGTTATTTTGCCTCTCGTCTGTTGGTTAACTTCATAGAGGGTTTCAACATTATGCCAAGGGTCTTTTGTCATTCTTTTAATACTTGACATAACTCCTTTATCCGTTATCTCAATAACAACGACTTGTACCTCAGTACCGATTTTTAACTTATTCTTGAGGTTATTGTCTCTTCCCCATGAATATTCAGATGATGGTAAATAGGCAACAATATCTCCCAAAGACAATACAGCATAGTTTTTCTGTATTTGTTTTACAGTTGCTTTCACAATATCACCAACAGTCAATTCTACTAATGAGTCCGAAGCCATATTGCAATAAGTTACTTTCTTCTTATTAATAATTCTCGAATATCTACATTCAACAAGTCAGAGATCTTTGCCAAAGTTTGCAAATCCGGCTGACTAGTATTAGTACACCATTTAGAGACTGTCACAGGATCACGGCCAATTTGTTCTGCAAGCCAAATATTTGTTTTACCTGCATCTGCTAAAGCCCCTTTTATTCTATTAAGCTTCTCCAATGTTAATAAATTAATGTTGAACGCAAATTTAATAAATAATTTCCAAATAACAGCACGAACTTTCAATAATAATAACCAAAGTTCTTATTTTTACTATTTTTTAATAAAAATGCATAGTCTAGTAAGCATGTTTTTATGATTATAAACAAAAAGTAAAGGACACTACTCATCACGAGCGGTGCCCTTCTTCGTCAAAAAGCATTAACATTAATCAATATGAAAAAAGAACAAACAGATCCATTGGAAAACCTAAATCCGGGTTACAAGCACATAGCAGTCAAAACCAGGCACGATTTCCTTCTTGCGGTCGAAGATGCGTGAGAAATCACGTTTTTTCTCTCTGATGCACTGACGGCAAAGGAGTTCAAGCACCATGCGTAGTTTGGCTACGTTTACATCGAATGTCTCAATGTATTGCTCGATGGCCTTGTCGTTCATGTTCAGTCTAAGCTCGTTTCTCTCCAGAGCTTCACTGATAAAGTGAACGCTGTCCTGTCCAATTCTCGCTTTGTAGAGGAATGGATGCGGAACACGAACAAGATCACCGACACAAAGAGGTTCCCCGTCTTTTGATAGTGGACGGCCACCAATCAAATTACTACGCAGACGGTCTGCATTTTTCAGTAACTTGGTACACAGGATGGCAATTGCGCGCTTAGGCGCATTCTTGTTGCCAAAGGTACGAAAATACTCATCGACGGGCATCAGCAAGAGTTGCTGGGGGGTTATAGTTTCAATATCAATCATAATTGTATGTAAATTGGTTGTTATAAAGATTCTTTAGAAAGACAGCACTACACAGGTGTTTCTGTTTGCTTCAACAGGAGAATACTTGTCTATACCACCTGCATAGATAGTGTATATCCGACTGTCATCAACACCTCGGTCAAGAAGCAAACGGCGTATATATTCTGCACGTTGACGGCTCAGATTATCGTTGATGGACTCTGTTCCTGTAGCACTGTCAGCAGCTCCAATTACCTTCACCTGAAGACTATGTTTGTTGGCAATTCTGGCTATCTCGTCGAGGTTCATCACCTGGTTCTTTTCCGTAAGGACATCTGTACCTAAATGGAAAAAGAAGTAGATGGGAGCACCTATGTATTCCTGACCATTGAGAATAGCATTCAGATATGCATTGTCTGAAACGCCTGAGTTATTGAGAAGGCTATCGAGTGAATAGATATCATCTGTCTCTTCTACCCCATTACGTTTCTGCATAGCCCTTGGCATCGTATTGGGATTACCGTCCCATCCTCTATTAGCCAGACGTGCGCGAAGACTGTTCAAGCCAGAATAATCATTCTTAGGATATAGAGACTTCATTTTCGTATGCCCCTTGTCTGTCAGCCTGTCTTTGTAGAGGTCAAGCAAACCTTCTATCTCCAGTATCTTACGATATTCAGCCATGCACTGCTCATCCTCATGGACACGTTTAGTCAGGTATCTGTTCCGGGATGACAGGCCATTTGCATAGTCCAGGAGCCATTCGTTCTGGCTCATATACGGCTTCGCATCGATGATTCTTTTATGGCCTACCTTGCCTATAGTCACAGACAAACCAGCTGACAATGTAAGCATATTATCCCCGAACCGACTGGAAGAACCTATGGCATCAAAGTTCTTCATGGTAGTCATGCCACTCAGCTCTGCAAGCAGATGCAGACGGTTACTGAGACGGTATCTTGCTTCGAGACCGTAGGCAAGGGCAAAGGGATGGTTAGTGCCACTTCCGTTTCCATTTGACCAGTCTGAATTGTGAGCCATACCCACACCCAGGAATGGAATGACATCCCATCGGGATAGTCCAAGTTCATTCTGGCGGATGAAAGCAGTCAAGTTATACATGAAGTCAGCATGGATAAACTGGTACTTCATAGTGGCAAACTCTGCGTTCTTGAACTGGTACCCCTGAAACTCAATACGACCACCAACGGCTGGAGTGAACCATTTACCGATACCGACCTGCAAAGCTGGAGTGAGACGGTCGAACAAGTCACCACAACCTATGGGCGAACCAAGGAAAGCAGATGTACCACCCTTGACTTCCAGGAACCAGTTTCTGTCCCAGCCAGAGCCTTCTGTGACATTTCTGAGATATGTGGGCTGCAGGGATTGCAGCATGACATCTGACGTGATGACAGGCTCCATGTAGGAAGAGTCAACTTCATTTGATTGTCCAGATGCCGTAGCAGTTAGTGCCAGGCACAACATGGACATGATTACAATCTTTTTTTTCATTCTTGTTTTACTTTTTTAGATTACTTACTTTGAGCAATGTATTGACTATAATCGAATTTTCAAGTGGCAACTTCGGCAATGGATTATCGCTTCAGTTTACGTCCAGAACCAGAGCGCATCATCTTTGTAGCCATCATCGCACATCGACGCGCCCACTCACGATCATCATCTTTGGGGTCTCGTCCCCATCCTGAAGAAGGGCCACCACCTCCTCCGTGACCCTTGGCAAACTCAGTCGCCTGTTCGACATATCCGGCAAACAAAAGCATGGCGCAAGCCACAATCTGGTTTCCGTGTTCAGCTACGTCCATCAATACGGACTCGTCCAGATGAAGCTGAACATCATCAGGCATTTGTGGAAGTCTCAATCTGAAATCACTGACCACATTCTCATAGAGTGCCTTGGTCACTTCATCGCGTACCTTCTGCTGTACGGAAGTAGCCACTTGCGTAGCTTCACCCCGCAGTTCTTCAGTACGCTCCTTGATGCTCTCAGCCTCTTTCTTCAGCTTGTCAAGTTTATCCTCCGCATCAGACAATTTCTGTTTCTTGTCTGCCAGTTTCGCATTGATGTCTGAGAGTTGTCTGTGAAGTGCAGCTATCTTTTCTTCATTGGAAAGCTTGCCATCAGCATTATCTAAAACAGCAGATGCCAGACTATCCAGTTCCCTTTCAACGCTTTCCTTGTCTTTTTCAAGATTGAGCACCATTGAGGTGAGTCCTTTCACACGACGCTCTGCCAGTGAAATATCCTGTTGAAGACCTGACAAAACCTTACGATGGTTCTCTATCTTGTCTTCCAGTGTAACACACTCTTCGTCAAGCAAACGGCGGTACTCTTCCGTTGAGCGGTGTTTGGCTCCAGTTTCGGTGATGCTTGTGCCACGATAGAGACCCCATTTCTCGTTCACCTTGGCAAAAGCATCGTGCATGGCCAGTGTCCTTGCCTTGAACTCAAACTTATCCTTTCCTGCAAAAATCTTCTTGTAGGCAAAGCGACCGTTCTCATCAATAGGCAGAAGGGTAAGATGAACATGAGGATTCATTTCGTCCAAGTGGACTACGAAAGCAGCAATGTTTTCCTCACCATATCTGTCACTAACGAAGTAGTACATATCCTTCGCCCATTGTTCTATATCCTTACTACGTTTCAGGTGGGAATTATCTGCTCCTTTTGCCAGGTTCACCTTCTGGTCACCGAAAGCGATTTCAAGCATTCGCTCACGGCTTCCACCAAGGATGAAATTCACCACTGTTCGGAATCGAGGTTCTTCAAGACCTTCATTTGGATCCTTGATACCACGGGCTGCAAGATTTGCTGCGATTCGGTCTGGGATGCTTCTGGTCTTATCCACTGGCTGAATTTTGCCTCCTTTGGTTATCTCGAAATTCAGATGCTCACGGGTCAAGTCATAGTTGCCTGTCGCCAACGCATGCTTTCGACTGTTATCAGAACGGACACGTAGATGTTCATCGCTCTGTGCTTTTGAGAAACCTTTGGAGGTTCGGAAATCAATTACTTGTTTAGCTCCATTCATACGCTTCGTATGGTTATCTTTGTTATTATCTGTGTCCTTAGCTTGCTAATTCATCTGGACACCTCTCCCTTGACCTTTTGGGTCGAGGGGTATTAGGCTGCCCCTCCCTATCGTTAAGTGGACAGCAGGCAAGCCTGATGCCCCGATAAGGGCAAGCCCTTCGTGCTAACATATCCTGCCAGCCTCCGGGCTTGCCTCGGCTTACATGAGAAAAGCAAAAGACTGTTTACAGATTAAAAGCATCATTCGTTATACTGAGAAGTAAGGGAAGAAGAAGTGTGGTTTGAGTCCGTTTGCTCGGAATCATCTTTCTCCATCTTCTTCAACTTGTAGAACAGTTCACGTAGCAGACGCATGTCCTGCTTTGAGAAGTCACAGACAAAAGCATTGTGTTTGTAAGAGTCTTCATCAGACTTATCAATATCTGTGAAATCTTCTCCCATCAGGGCAAAGTCCATATACATCAATGCTTGCATCCATTTTGTCCATGACCATTGTCCTGAACCTTTGAAAGTGGATGCAACAATCTGTACAAGAGAGTCATCGTATCGAAGATTATTGATGACTGAAAATTCCAGATGGGAGAACGCCTCCAAGACGATTTTTGCATTATCTTCTTCTCTGTTCCAATCAGGATCGTCACACATACATTTATCCGACATAGTACTGTCGTATGCTTCAAAGTAAGCAGCCAGGAACTCTGGGGATAGATTGTATTCATCCCAGTGCTGGAGAAGAAGATATGCGACTTCAAGCACTGTATCGTAAGTGATGATTGGAATCGAAAGGCTTGCATGAGTCCGCAAAGCGAAATGATAGTCACGACCATGAAGTTCTCGCTCAATGACTCCAAGACTTTCCAGTCCGTCGAGGAATGAGCGTACTGTGGCGCGATGCCAATGCCAGTCATTAGCAAGTTCAGAAATTGAGCCTGTGAAACCGCCATGACAAAGTGGTGAAACGTCTGAAGAAGAATCGCCTTTATGAGCCTTGGTTTGCTCTGACATTTTGCCAATCAAGTAGCAGAAGGCATCAAGCTTGGTGAATCGTTCTGTATTTTTCGAGCGAAGGAATTGGAGAAGAGCCATGTCATTCTCCATTCCATACAAAGTTACATTCTTGTTATCCATTTACAATCATTTAGTTGTGAATACTTGTCTGACTGTAGCAGACGTTGATTAAATCACCGAGTGTCCACTTTTAGTGGCGTTATGAGTAGTAGTTCCGAATAATGTCATCCTGAAAATCCTGATAGGTAGCAAACTCCTTATGGGATGGCTTTTCACCCTCCAGCAAACTTGATGGATAGAACCCTGTTGCCAGAAGAATATAGCCCAGAGTCACGCCGAGACTGTACATGTGTGGTGTGAACAATAGTGCCAGTGCTATAGTGAAGACAAAGACCATGACCCCACGGCTGTTTCGTATGCCATTGATCAGGGCGAGAGTACGTTTTGCCGAAAAAAGATAGAACACAAGAACTGTGGACAGCATCACTCCATATTCACCAGGTTTCATCCAGTAACAGACGAAGTGGAAGATAATGAGTGTCAGCAGCAGAATTTTGCTATAGAACAACCGGCAATGGGTACTGTAGGACATCCGCTGATAGAACAGTATCATCCGACGCGATGGGCTCTTGTAAAGGAACCAAGGTGCAAGGATTATCACGGAGATAAGCACCAAGTGAATCATTGAGAATATCATACTTACACGTTTTTAGGGTTTAACATTAAATTCCGTATTCATCGAGTGTGAGTTTTACTATACCGTAAGTGGCATCGAGAATGAGACGTTCCACGTCCTGATAGTTCATTTGCCAAGTAGTGAGCCGTTCCCAAAAGGCTGCATCCTGAGCCTTTATCTTTCTGGCAGATTTCTCCAGTACGACTTCTGGAATTATCCATTTCTGTTTTTTTGAGTAGCCATTTTTTGCTTCGATGACCTGAAGGTTCAGTGAGCAACTGTAACAAACAGAAATTGTATCGTCTATTGGTATGAGATATGGAATCTGTTTCAGACTGAGTTCTGCGTTTATCCATGTCCTTCGTTCATTGATGATATCTGCTATTCGTTTGATTAAAGCAAGCTCCATACATTAGCAGAACTCTACCAACAGATCTTCTTTGGGAACTTTATGAATGAACTTTCCACGATTCTCATGGCGGTCAAGGTCTTCCATGAGGTCTGTACACATGGCATCCAAGGAATCGTACACTGTGACTGTCAGACTCTCGACCTTACCAGACGCATTCGTACTGGCATGTATCTTGAACATGTGGCCGAACTGAGTATCTGAGTAAGCACAGCACTGGTGTCCGAAATCAGTCTGAGAAGATGGGACGAAATGATATAGGATGGTCAGTTCCATCTGATCCTCAAATTTGTCCATCACATCTTCCAGGTCGTACTGGTGTGATAATGTGTAGGAAATAGTGGCACTCTCTTCGTCGATGTCTGTTTCTGCGATGCTTACGCTGTCGAAGAGTTCTGGCAGAATGGCTGGCGCAAGCATCTTGAATTGTTCGATTTCTTCTTGTATCATTGTGGTGTATTGATTAAAGTCCAGATATGTAAAGTTTGAGAATGAGGTTGCTCATATCTGATAGTTTTCTATGATTTTTGCCGAGTTTGTGAGTCTGTTCCATACGTTGAATCTCATCAGCGTATGAGAGCAGCGTTTTCTCCTGTTCTGGTGTGAGAACAGCCATTCCGAAGGAATCTATGGCTATGTAAGGCTGAATAAGCATCCAGTAATAAGCCTCCTGTTGCTTGTCCGTTAGTTTGTCTCTGCGCTTGATGCTTTCTATACAAGATTGGGTGTTCTGTACTAAACGTCGGTTAGTGCGCATAGACATATATACCATTACAGACTTAGCATCAAGTTCTCCATCAGTCGCATATTCATAAACAGACTTACATAACTGTTCTGTTCCTTTAGTAATATCAGCAAGAGATATATCACTATATTCATTGATATGGGTAAGGAATGTGCGGAATAATCTGTCTTCAGTGCGGATGATTGATTTCAAGTCGTCGAGAGTCTTAAACTCGATATCGTTCATGCCAGAAAAGAATTTTCTGTATAAGACAAGCGTCTGCCCTTTGTCTGCCTTGAAAACTTCAAGGCTGTCAAGAGAGGCATAAAACGCTTTGGCTGAGTTATAAGTGGTATGAATGTCCTCCTCATTATTATATTGTGAGGTGGACTTCTTGACTATGAGAACGTCTTTGAGTGTTCTGTCATGTCCAACAGCAAGTCTGAACATCTCTGTTCTGATTGAGTCATGTATGCTATAGAACTCTGAAGACAGATAAGTATGCGCATAAAAAGCAGAATCCTTGCTGATATAAGTGTAAACGCTATCACGCAACTCAGACCAGTTGCAGATGGTGGTTACAAAATCATCTGAAGACAGGGATTGTTTTTTCTGTAATTCAGACAAGTAAACATGATAACAGACAAGAGCATCTTTGCTTGAATCAAAATGATACTTAGACTTGTCAGTGGCACATGATGCCATGCAAAGGATGGCAATTATAGTGGCAGAAATTGCCAATACAATGCGAGTATGATTATACTTTGTTTCCTTTGCTTTCTTTTGGTTGACTTTCAACATTGAGTAAAGCTTTAAAGTATTCATGTAACAATTTGGTTTAGTGCTATACATATACTGATAACTGTTTGAAATTCGATGCAAAGGTAAGTATAATAATTGAAATAGCGAGCAGTATGATTGCAACTTTAAGTATTGTTATAAATGATACTTGAAGTTGCAAATAATCATACTCGAAGACAAAAGAAGAGTCGAGTATCAAGTATTATAAATACACAAATATCATTTGAGTATGATTATTATTGAGAATAAAAGTGTATCTTTGCATCATAAAACAGGTAAAAACGCAAGTTTCACCCACTAACAAACTGAAAACAAATATGGCAAAGGTAGGTTATATCTTTCTGGCAGAGGCATACGAATCCGTCGAGTCTGATAAGGCTTGGATGGAGAAATTCGGCTGCGTGAAAATTGTCGAAGAGAATGCCGAGGATGAGAAGTTGCGTCCAGAGTGGAAAGCCCTTCTTATGAGTCTTGAACGAGGTGATGAACTGGTATTGAGCAAATTCAGCAATGCGTTGCGTGGTACTAGGGAACTTTCTTACTTCCTCGAACTATGCCGTATCAAGGTGATACGCATTATCTCCATTCACGATAAGGTTGACTCAAAGGATGAAGTATTCCCTGCATTGAAGACTTCTGACTTTCTTGACATGATTGGTTCCCTCCCTGCAGAAGTTGCCACACTTCGTAAGGCTTCTACCCATATCATGCGTTTGCGTAATGCCAAAACCAAGACAAAATCAACAAAATCCCGTCAAGAACGAGAGGCTACGATTGTAAACATGTACAATGGAGGCCATGCCATTGACGATATTTGGGCTGTCAGCGGTTTCAAGAGCAGAAGTTCCATCTTCAGGATCCTGCGCAAATATGGCATAACACTAAATCGTGGCCCTCATTCTGGTCCAATCAAGAAATGGAACGAAAGAAAGAACCCGATAATCAAAGAAGACAAACAATGACACTACAAGAAGCTATTGAAGCCCGGCATAGTGTAAGGGCATATAAAAACGAGCCTTTGGCAGGGGATGTAGTAAAGGCACTGGAAGAGGAGATTGCCGTTCTGAATCGTGAAGGCAAACTGCATATGCAGTTGATCCTTAACGAGCCAAAGGCATTCCAAGGGACTTTGGCCAAATATGGGAAGTTCCGTAATGCCAACAACTATATTGTCATGGCAGGAAAGAAAGCCGAAGATCTTGATGAACGCATAGGCTACTATGGCGAGCATCTGGTGTTGTTGGCTCAGACACTTGGGCTAAACACCTGTTGGGTAGGTCTCTCCTACTCGAAGGTGCCAGGAACGTATGTGCTTGACGAAGGCGAGAAGATAGCTTGTTACATTGCCATTGGCTATGGTGAGACACAAGGTGTCAGCCATAAAATCAAGACCGTCGAGCAAGTGTGCAATGCCAGTGACATCACTCCATCATGGTTTAAGAAGGGTGTGGAAGCTGCTTTGCTGGCTCCAACTGCCGTAAACCAACAGAAGTTCTCGTTTGAGTATGTCGGCATGAGCAACAATCACCATCAGGTACGTGCCAAAAAAGGTTTCTCCATGATTGGCTATACACAGATGGACTTAGGCATTGCCAAATACCACTTTGAGATTGGGGCTGGAAAAGTCAACTTTGATTGGTTATAAAAAGTATACTAAACAGATAAATCGGAATTTATAGAAATCAATAATAGACCCAACCCCAATGAGGCTTTTCCGAATCCGAAGATTCCAAGCCTCTGCTTCATCAAGAACGTGGTGAAGAACCCGCGTATCATCATCGGCGACTATACCTACTACGATGATGTGGATGGTGCCGACCAATTCGAGAAGCATGTCACTCATTTCTACGATTTCATAGGCGACCGACTGATTATTGGCAAATTCTGCGCTATTGCCAAGGGTGTGGAGTTTGTCATGAATGGAGCCAATCATAGGATGGACGGTGTGACAACCTATCCGTTTTATGTCATTGGTGGCGACTGGGGAAGTGCCATTGCTCCAGTGAAAGATGAATTGCCTCTGAAGGGTGATACCGTTGTGGGCAATGATGTCTGGATTGGCCAGCATGTTACCATCATGCCAGGCGTTCACATAGGTGACGGAGCAATTATCGGAGCCAACTCTGTTGTTGCCTCAGACATTCCTCCATACGCTGTTGCCGTGGGAAATCCCTGCCGAGTGGTCAGGATGCGTTTTGACGACGAATTCATCGCCTTTCTGCTGCAACTGAAATGGTGGGATTGGAACATTGAGAAAATTGAGCGCAATTTCAAAGCTTTGTCAAGTGGTGATTTATCATTGATCAAAAACCTATAAATTCCAATTTAACAAATTAAAGAAACAGAAATAATAAACAATTATAATAATGATGAAGAAATTAGCAATTCCAACGCGTGAAGGCATGGTTGACGACCACTTTGGCCACTGTGCCTATTATACAATAGTAACACTCAACGAACAAAATCAGGTTATGAACCAGGAACGTCTGAACTCGCCTGAAGGGTGTGGCTGTAAGTCTAACATTGCCTCTGTTATGCAGGAAATGGGAATCACCCTTATGCTGGCTGGCAACATGGGTATGGGAGCCTACAACAAGCTTTCTGCTCATGGTATCTCAGTCATCAGAGGATGTCACGGAATGGTAGATGATGTGCTGAAGGCTTATCTGAATGGAGAACTGAATGACTCTCAGGAATCCTGTGATCATCACGACTGCAATAACCATGAAGAGGAGCCAGTGTATGTAATACCTTCATTCAAACAGTAATCAGATATGAATACAAGAAAACATATAGCTGCAGAGAAGAAGAGATGTGGAAGTCACAACTGCGCCAGGCCATCCTTCACACATACGCTGATATAGCAGGGATTGACGAAGATACGGCAATGAACATTGCCAATTCCTTCGGTGCAGGAATGGGCAATATGGAAGGAACCTGTGGAGGACTTGTAGGTGCAGGAATGGTACTTGGCATGGTCAACAAGGACAAAGCCAAATCCATGAAGCAGATGCGAGAGATTATGGCCAAGTTTCAGGAAAGAAACGGAGCTACACAATGTAAGCTGCTGAAAGGAGTTGGAACCAAGGTGGTACTCAGAGAATGCCCTGACTGCGTAGCCGATGCAGCAGAGTTTCTGGAAGAGTATATCCCTTCATCAATGGAATAAGAACATATGAACATACAGCTTTTGCCTCTCAGGAAAGAAGAGACCATCGCATTCAAGGAGGAGATGCAGGAGGCATTTCAGCAGGGATTTCAAGCGCATTTCCCAAATGAAGAAGGAAATAACCAGTGGCAGGTTTTGCCCGACAAGGACTTTTATCAGTCGTTAAATGCCGTAGGTGCAGAAGCTTACGAAGCCTTAGCTGCTGACGGTCAGCGTGTGGGTGGTGCTATTATTGTCATTAAAGCTGATGAGCATAGAGGCGAACTGGCATTTCTCTATGTGAAGGTGGGGGTTCAGAGTAAGAGCATTGGACAGACCATTTGGAAGGCTATCGAGGCTATGCATCCAGAGACGAAGATATGGGAAACCTGTACTCCGTATTTTGACCGACGGAACATCCACTTCTACATCAACCGCTGCGGATTCCATGCCGTTGAGTTTTCAACGAGCATCATCCAGACCCTAATATGCCAGAGCAGTTTGACCAGGAGGATGGACTGTTCAAATTTGAAAAAGTAATGAAATAAAACATGTCAAGCATTCATATCATAAAGGGAAACTTCAAAGAGAAGATGGAGTTACCCATTGCTGAAGGGTTGAAAGCTGGTTTCCCATCACCAGCTGAGGATTACAATCACGAAACGCTGGACTTCAATCGTGACCTCATACGCAATCCTGAAGCCACTTTCTATGGGAAAGTGGAGGGCGATTCTATGATAGAAGCAGGAATTAATGATGGTGATATAGCTGTCATTGACCGTTCCATCGAAGCACAGGACGGGGATATAGTCGTTGGATATATCAATGATGAGTTCACCATCAAGTACCTCGACCTGCGTCACCGTAAGGACGGCTATATTGAGTTACGTCCAGCCAACAAGGACTTCAAGCCAATCCGCATTGATGCAGATGATGACTTTGAAGTGTGGGGCGTGGTAATTTGGACTATCAAACGCTGGAAATAAAGTTTTTTATTCATGTACGGCATCATTGACTGCGATAACTGTTACGTATCATGCGAGCGTGTCTTTCGACCAGACCTGAAAGACAAACCTGTCGTTGTTCTCAGCAACAATGACGGCTGCGTGGTGGCACGGTCAAATGAAGCCAAAAAGATGGGCATCAAAGCCGGAACACCTTATTTCCAACTGGCAGAGCAGTTCCCCAATCAAAAGATTGTCGTATTCTCATCGAACTATGAGTTGTATGGTGAACTGACGAGCCGTGTGGTTTCAATCATCAGCAAGGAGGCACCTGCCTACTTCCGCTACAGCATCGACGAATGCTTTGTCTATCATGATGGCATGGAGCATCTGGATTTGAAAGCATGGGGCGAAGAACTTCATAAGAAGATTAAGCGGAATGTAGGAATGCCTGTCAGCATTGGACTGGCACCCAATAAGACCCTTGCTAAGATGGCCAGCCACTTCGCAAAGAAATACCAGGGCTATCGCCATTGCTGTATGATTGATACAGACGAGAAGCGTATAAAGGCTTTGAAACTATATCCCATCGATGAAGTCTGGGGCATTGGCCGACGTTATGCAGCACGTCTTGAAGCTCTTGGTGTAAAGACAGCCTATGACTTTGCAGAACACAACCAGAGTTGGGTTCATGCTACATTCAACAACATCGTCATTGAGCGCACTTGGCGAGAACTAAATGGTGAAGACTGTGTACCAAATGAGGAAATGGCAAAGAAGAAATCCATCTGTACCAGCCGTTCCTTCAATGGAATGATAACAGACCTTGACGGACTACGTACTCATGTATCGAACTACGCTGCACGTTGTGCAGAAAAACTACGTCAGCAAGGAACGGTAGCTTCCATTGTAGGCGTATTTCTCAATACTAATGCTTTCCGTGAAGACCTGCCACAGTACTGGAACTTTCAGGAAATCCGACTCACCACACCATCTTCCAGCACCGTCACTATCGTCAAAGCTGCCAATGAAGTGCTGAAGAAGCTTTATCGTCAAGGCTACCACTACAAGAAAGCAGGTGTCATCGTTATGGGAATTGGGCCAAATAGTCCCATTCAGCCTGACCTATTTGACTTCAATGCTGATCTGTTTGAAAAGATGAAGCGACTGGATGCCGTTATCGACCGCATCAACAAGGTCAATGGAACTGAGACCATTGTTCTTGGCAGTCAGCAATACACCCAGAAGGATGGCAAAGGAAAGGCTAACGTCTTTGCCAATGCCATCAAGCATGATTTCAAGAGTAAAAATCCAACGACTCGTTGGAGTGACATTATAGTTTTGAAATGACAATACACTCAATAATTATATGAATCCGATTGCCATCAGACTACTCAATCAGCAGCTTATCGCTCCACAGTTCAATACACCAACTGAGGTGGTGCGGTATATGGGTGCTATGCAAGCACAAGAATACCGCATGATGCGCTGGGCTGTGGCAATGCGCACTCGTAAACCGTCAATCAAAGCATTCAAGAAAGCTTATGATGAAGGTAAGATTATCCGCTTACATCTGATGAGAGGCACCTGGCAACTGGTATCTGCCGAAGATTACTGGTCTATGATTGACCTTTTTGCTCCTAAAGCAATTGCCGTCACAAAGGGATGGATGAGCAGCAATAAGATAGCTATCCCCGATGAAGAGCTGATGCGTATCAGAGAGATTCTTGTTCAGACAGCAGCTGACAAAAGGAGTGTGACGAAGGAGGATTTCGTTCAGGCATTGGCAGATAGAAACCTACAGATGGATGATCATCGTCTGTCCTATCATATCCGCATGGCAGAAATGGCTGGCATCCTTTGCAGCGGAGATTTACAGCCGATGAAAGCGACTTATGCACTCACTGCCAATAAGGTAAAGTCTGCAATAAAGATGGATAAAGATGAAGCTTTGGCTTACTTTACCAAACTGTATTTCCAAAGTCGCCAACCAGCGACACTTGAAGATTTCGTATGGTGGTCTGGACTAAACATTAGCGACTGTCGTAAAGGCATTGCTCTCCTTGGCAACAACATTCACATGGAAAGGTGGAAAGGCAGAGAGTTCTATCTGACTGATGAGTGCCGCATAAGGGGATTTCGAAAAGGCAAGTTCCTTTTGATTCCTCCATACGACGAATACCTTATCAGCTATAAGAGTCGTGACATCGTGCTTTCTCCAGAACACAGGCATCATGCCCATAACAACAGCGGAATATTCCAGCCAATAATAGCTTACGACGGAACGATATGCGGTAATTGGTCACCTTTCAAAGAGGACTTTCAAGCATCCTTCTTTGAAGAAGACATTGAACCAGCAGATGTAAATGACGCTTGGCAATCATACAATAGTTATCGAAATAAATAAATGACATGAACATACTTATACTTTCAGGAAGTCCGAGAAAAGGCGGAAATACCGACCTACTGGTGGAGGCATTCGTCAAGGGTGCCTCTCAAAAGCACAATGTGGAGGTGGTTTCTGTACACGATTACAAGGTAAATCCCTGTATGGGCTGCAATGCCTGTTTCAAAAGTGAAAGCAACACCTGTGTACAGAAGGATGATATGGCTCTTATCTATGAGAAAGCCGCTGTTGCCGACATGCTCGTGATAGCATCACCTGTGTATTTCTATGGACTGAGCGCACAATTGAAGTCAATAATCGACCGCTTTCATAATCCTATCAGAGATACTTTCCACATCAAGAAGATGGCTCTTCTGCTTGTGGGTGCTGCCACTCTTCCTGAACTGTTTGACAGCATCCTTGCCGAGTATCAGCTTTGTCTGAACTTCTTCAAGCTGGAAGACTCCGGCAAGGTTTTGGCGCGTGGCTGCAAAGACAAAGGAGATATAAACCGTTCTGGTTATTTAGATGAAGCGATAAAATTAGGGGAAACAATATGAAATTGAGACCTTTCAGCATTGAAGATGCACCTGTTATTCTTTCTTGGATAAAGGATAAAACGGACTTTCGGAAATGGAGCGCAGACAGGTATTCATCATATCCTCCAAAGCCAGAGGATATGCTTGCGCAGTATGCAAACGATATTATTTTCCCATTTACAGCTATCGACGATGCTGGAAAAGTCATCGGACATATCATTTTACGTTATCCTGATTCATCAAAGACTGTAATCCGGCTGGGATTTATTATCATAGATAATCAGCTTAGAGGGAAGGGTTACGGAAAACAGATGCTGGAATTGGCTATTCAGAAAGCCCAGCGCGACTACAAAGTACAGAAAATCACGCTGGGTGTTTTCGACAATAATCCATCAGCCATACGATGCTACGAATCCGTTGGATTTACAGTTACTGGTACAGACACCTATTTGATAGATGGTGAACAATGGATGGGAAAAGAAATGGAAATACATATAATGGATAAACCTGTTATCACTAAAGCCTGTCTTGAAGATTTGCAGGAGATTCTGCAACTTCAATATCTTGCCTATCAGAGCGAAGCTGCACTGTTCGGCAGCAATGACATTCCACCTTTGAAGCAGACAATAGACGAGGTCATAGAGGAATATCATAAAGGTGTTATTCTGAAGCTTGTGGCTGACAACAAGATTATTGGCTCCATACGTGCATGGGAAACTGAAGGTACTGCCCATGTCGGCAAACTGATGGTTCATCCTGATTACAGGCACTGCGGATATGGGACAAAACTGCTAAATGAGATAGAATCATATTTTTCTCAAAAACGTTTTGTCTTATTCACAAGTACCCGAAGCATTAATAATCTGAGGATGTACCAAAGAATGGGCTATAAAGAGTTTGAAAGGAAAGATGTCACTGCTGAATTGGAATTTATATATCTGGAGAAAAAGATCTGAACTCTCAACCGAAAAGCATCATGAATATAGAAGACTATCGTGAGTATAGCCTGTCATTAGGCACAGACGTTGAAGAGAAACTGCCTTTCCAAAAGTTTAAGAACGGAGAAGGTGTCTTGGTATTCTACGTTCATGGACACATGTTCTCATTCTTCGACTGCAATGATTTCTCTGTTATCTCACTCAAATGCCAACCAGAGCGCATCGAAGATTTGAAGGCAAAGTATGAGTGTATCGGGAATCCGTACAACGAATCACCCAAGCACTGGGTAGGCATCAATCCTATAACTGCTCCAGATGACTTGCTGAAGGAGCTTACCCGAAACTCATACGAGATAGTAAAAGCAAAATACAAGAAAAATGACGGTCAAACAGATAACATCTGATACTGCTGACGAAAAGATAAAACATCTTTATGAAACGGCATTTCCCGAAGGAGAGAAAATCCCTTGGGATGACCTAATACGACTTATAGAGGAAATGTCGTTAGACTTCACGGCATACTACGACGGAGAAGAGTTTATCGGCTTCACCATTGTCTATCCGCATAAGGTTTTCAACTGGTTTTGGTACTTTGCCGTGTGTGAAGGACAACGCGGAAAAGGCTATGGTCAGCAGATACTATCCCTGTTTATTGAAAGTTATAAGGGTCAGACCTGCGTATTGGACATAGAAAGCCCGACGCAAGTCTGTGAGAACATAGACCAGCGCAAACGCCGTCACGGATTCTATCTTCGCAACGGATTTAGGGACACGAATGTATATCGTACCTATAACGACATCACCTGGACTATTATGATGATGGGAAAAGGCACGTTCACCATGCAGGATTGGGATGACATCATCCACGAACTGCAACAGTTCTGGTGGCCTGACGACATCGAAGAAAAGTAGTGTGGCTATTTGCCAGACTGCTATCTGTCACGTCTGTAGTCATTACGGCTATCACCTCTCCACCATGCACTAAGCACGAGGAAGATGATGCGGAAGACTATGACGATGATAATAATGCTTCCAATATCACTCATAAATCATACTTTTAGATTTCAAAACACATTCACTATAGGGATGTTCTGAGCCATTGCCTTACGGATGGTGTAGAATGTTCCTCCTTTCTCTCGACCATCATAATATCCGATGAGCTTAGAGGAGTTGTTTACCATGAACTCATCCCTGTCCAAGAAACATCTTGGATAATAACAATCACTGAGCACAATCACTTCATCAGCTACCTCCAGCAGCCTGTCATATCGCTTTTGGTCATAGGAACTGAAACGACTTGCTTGACCCTTGAAGGGAATAGCAGCTATCAATGCGATGTCGGGATAGCTACGTTTCAGAGAAACGATCGCTTCTGCCGCCATCATATCAAACCCAATGGCAAAGCCGGATATGAAATTTCGGATGCCATGCCCATAAGCATCAAGCAAAGCATTTGAAAGCCGCTTCTTGACGTGTTCCCTCTGTGAAGCATCGACGAATCGATGCCCTGTAAAGGCGGCTGTTGCCGCCCTGCTAAATTTTCTCTGTTCCATATAATCATCAATAAGTTGGTACATATCTATATGAAGTCTTTCCAAGGAAGATACCATTAGTTACGTGTGCTCCGACTCTTTCCAACTGCGCTGCATAGGCACAAAAGGAAGTTCCTGTAGTAACCACATCATCCCATACACACACTATTTTGTTCCTAAAGAAGTTTGCATCAACCTCAATGGTTTTGTCCTCTTCAAGTCGCTTGGCACGTACTTCTTTCTTCATCTTCGTTCCATGAACGGCTGAACGTTCTCCATTGACCTTGACATGAGAAAATCCATCGATGGCTCCCGACAACTGACATACAAGAGCAGAGAAAGCCTTGTTTCGTGTATCGTTGCGCTCTTGGCTGCTTGCAGGTACACAAGAAAAGACCACCTTTCCTATCTTGCGCCCAAACTTCCTTACAAGTTCCTTTGCCACAAACTGAGCCACTTGGGGCTGATTGCAGCCATCCTTAAAATCAAAGATAGTCTGTCGGTCGAATACGCCATCTATGCCCACATTCTTGATGCGAGTTGGATAGTAACGGAGGAAACTACAGAGTTCCTTGTCCTCTTGCCCCTTGATGAAAACCTTGACCATGTTCATTGCCGTTTCGTTTTTTATTTCCCTTTCATTAAATACTTTCGGACTGTGACCAGGGAAGATTTTTTCTGCCTCCAGAAGTACGGGAACGGCAATAAGGCAAGTCTGCTGTGAAGAATACTCTTTTCAGGGAAAAGGAAGATTGTTCACAAAGCACGACTTGCTATTTGACGCGGACGTGGTAACTTCGCAGAAAAAACTTTCCGCTGTCACTTGTCCGACATGGAGATTGGTGAAACCATCAGGTGAACTTGGGTTCATGTATAGTCCAAGAATATAGACCTGTCAAGGATATTACAACAGCCGTTTCGCCCTTCGGATTCTTGGTCTGAAGGGCGAAGCCGCCACAGAAGGCATCATGCCGTTCTTCCTATCCGCTGATTAAACTCGTTAGCATAGAACACGCCCAAAAGATACTGCTCCAGCTGCTCTAATGGCAGATAATCTGTGCATCTTGTGCCGAACTCTCCTGGTGAAGGAACAACATAAATGGCATACCTTGCCCCACATCGGGCATCAGCAGCACGAAGGATGGCTTTAGGGTTTATCTCCGTTACCCATTGCTCAATCATTGTCTTTCTCTGCTTGTTGGTCATATCGCTCAATATTTTGTAAGATACCATTCATTGATATTCCAGACCTCGATGTCGTAGTTCGTCTCATAGCCTTGTGTCTGGTAGGCAAACTCCAACTCCTTGCGGAGTCTGCGCCTTGTCTCGGCTTCCAATACACGTTTTGAAGTGTGTTCTATTTCGTCCTCGTCAAAGAACTCTTCCAGCTCTATGCGGTGGTTCTTAACAATGGCATTAACCGCTGCCCATTTGCTTGTGAAAACACCTGCACATTCCCGATGGCTCGTGCTGTGCCATGCGTCGGTTTCATAAACTACAAATATCTGTCTCATAATACTTGGGGATTATTGGGAATAGGCAGCGTTCTTGCCACCTATCCCCGATGTGATTTACTTACCAATCTCTGAAATAATAAAATCTATATGACCAGCAAAGATTTCGTCAACATCAATCTCATGCTCATTACCTCGGTCATTCTTTTCATCACCTATGATGGTGAAATATCCGTCCTTGTCAACTCTGACCGAAAGGATAACAACATCACATGGCTCGTCATAGTCGTAAGCTGCTACGATAGGACATTCACCCTCGAAGTGCCATTCATACCCATCATCAACCTTTTCACCACGAAGTTTGAGTCTTTCGGCAAGTTCCTCCTGCTCACGGTGCTTTACCTCCTGCACACTGTCATAGATGGAGAAGTCTTTGAGTTTTCCTTGACGGACAAAGTGCAACTCTGCACCATCCGAATGACAGATGCCATATTCATGGAACTGCACCGGCACGAAATCGATGGGTGCTGCCATCCATGAAATATTATTGAGTGAATAATCATGCTCTGCCAAGAACTGCTCGATGTCCTCTTCAATCATGTGGTCGGGAACATTCAAAACCTCGATACGCACATTTGCGCTGTCCATTACGATAATCTTCATAATCTGATATGTTTATAGGGTTATACATTAGTCTTTGTCATAGAGCCGAGAAAGGAAAAGTTGAAGTTCCTCGTCCTCGATGTCGGCGAGTCTGCAAGGCTTGAAATCCTTGTCTTGCTCAATTCTTAATGTGCCAAGTCCGTACTCGCTTGCATCATAGGTGATACTCGCCATTTCGGTTGCAGACTGGTAGCCGTACTCCGTTTCTTGCAGACCTGCGACGATACCATAGAGAGTAAAGTCATTCCCCTCCTGCTGACCTTCCATGATGTACCAGCGAATATTGCCAAGGTAAAACACTGCGATGCACATTGCATCTTTCTTCTTTGCGTCCTGAGAATACAGGGGATAACTGCTCAGTGCCTCAGTTAGCTCTGGCGTTATCAGTCGATTGTTGAAATTTGTTGTTGCCATACTCTGAAATTTTTATTTTCCCTTTCTTTCAAGCCTTTCAGCCTGTGATTGGGAATTTTTCTGCTTTACAAGGTGATAGCAAGACAATAAGGCAAGAAAAGTTTCAAGAATACTCTTATGCCTGGCAGAAGGAAGATTGTTGAAAGCGAAGCCCCTGCTGTTCTTGACGGTTTGAATGGCGAAACTACCTTTGCAGAAGAATTACTATTCACGGGCTTTGAAGGATATGACAGAAGATGTCATGTAAAACACATATAAAGGTTGGGCGGGATTGTCCAAACAGGAATCATCAGCCAGTATGCCAGAAAGAGGAGTCTCCATCGAGCATAAAAGACTGAAAGTATCTGGCAAAGTGTTTAGTTTTGCCAAATACCTTCTGTCAATGATTGATAGAGTCTCCTTGACATACCTTTGGCAGAGTGAGGAAACTCTTATGATCAACTCGCTTGACCACAAGAATTTTCCCTCTATGACAAACTGAGGATGCAGTTTAGACAATGGTGAGGGCGTAGATTATAAGAATCCAGTACGTTAGGTTTGAAAAGGAAAAGACATAAGATTATAACAGATTGGGAAGGGACTGAAGCTAAATTCCAGAAAGGCAATCTTCCCGACGAAGTGGTGGACTGTTAGCAAAAACAGAGTCAGTGAGGTTTCGCCTTGCGATCTCACCGACCCTGTTTGAAGATGACTGAACACCTTTTCGTAATTGCCTATCCCTGTAACAGTGTCTTTTCTTTCATGTCACGCTCTGCTGACTGAAAATGAAGACTCTGTTGATGGGACTGGGGGTGGCTTCATGGTGTGGGGCGAAGCATTATAATACCTTAGAGGAAGACACGTTGATTAAAATATTCAACCTGCGTAGCTGCTATAAGAAGACCAGATGAAATATGAACTATAATATAAAAACTGAATACGGTTAACGATAATTAGCATAATCATGCAAGTTATCGTGCATGAAAAGCTCGTCGGGGCTGTGTGCTCAGTCCCTTGCCGCATGGCGTTCCCTCCGCAGGAGCTATTATGGTTTTTCGGATTTGAATCCATCGACATAGGGTTTCCCTTGCGTGACGACAGCAAAGGCTTGCCTTACAAGTTTGTTGGCGACCGCAATGACCGCCACCTTGCCGGGCTTGCCGTTGGACCTGAGACGGTCAAAACATGCCTTGCACTCGGTATTGCACCTGAGAGACGAGAACGCCGCTACATAAAGCTGGCTTCTCAAGGCTGAATCTCCGTTTCGGTTGATGTGACCTTTGACATTGACTGACGTACCGGATTGTTGGTAAGTAGGTGACAAGCCCAAGTATCGGGTGAGTTGTTTGGCATTATCAAAGTAGGTGAATCCGCCGGTGGCTACGATAAGTGCTGCTGCCAGCGTAACGCCGATGCCTTTGATAGAGGTGAGCAAGTCCATCTGTTTCTTGTATTCACCTTGTGCCAATGAAGCGAGTTCCTCTTCCATCTCTTTGATCTGCTTTTCAAGAAATACAATCGTCTTTTCGATGGTTTTCTTGCATTTGGGGTCAAAGAACGGAAGAACTTCCATCGAGCCTTTTAGGTTTCGTGTGGCTACAAGTTGTTTCTTAAGCTGGCGCAGCACCGTCCGTTTCTGCTTGAGGACAAGGATTGCATCGCTTCGAAGTTTGTAAGGCGCAGGCTGCATCTTTTCCCCATAAAGGGCTATCAGGCGCGCATCAATCTCATCCGTTTTTATGACGGTGAGCATGACACGGGCGAAGTTCTTTATCTTCAGCGGATTTTCAAGGCTGACGGTAATGCCTGCCTCTGAAAGCAGATAAACAAGCAACGCGCTGTAATTGCCCGTTGCTTCCAGCACGCAATGATGTGTTGCCGGAGGAATGGTCTTGGAGTTACGCACGTTCACCATACGCATCATTTCCAGAATCTCGATACCATTCACTTCAGCCATCTTCAAATCCGTTATCAGCAGATCATAAGATTTTTTGCGCATCATATCCAATAAATCCGTGGCATTATTACAAGTGTCACATACGATGCCGTTTGATGCAAACGCCTCACGAATGGTACTCAGTTGCACATGGCTATCATCAATGGCAATGACAGTAAACGAATCTTGTCGTTTCGTTCTATACTGGATTGGTCCCACATTCTGCTTTTCGGCTGCAGCCATAGGAAGACTAATGGTAAAAATACTTCCCAGCCCTTGGTTACTGGACACATCGATTTTTCCTTTCATCAGTGAAACGAGGTTCTTGACAATGGAAAGCCCCAAGCCAAATCCCGGTTGGGTGACCGCATTTCCCAATCTTGCAAATTCCTTGAAGATTTGTTTTTGTTGCTTGTCATCCAATCCTGTTCCTGAATCCTTAACCTTTAGTATGAACACACCATTCTTATAGGTTGTGGACAATACTATCTCACCCTTTCCCGTATATTTGATGGCATTGGAAAGCAGATTGCGTCCTATTGTAAGCACCTTTTCCTTGTCTCCATTGACAACACCATCTGCCTTATTGCTGACGCTCAATTCCAGTTGTTTCTTTGCAGCAAAGGGCTCATACTCCATCTTTAAATGCTCGGCAATGTCCATCATACGGAAAGGGCGTTCCTTGACGGTCGCCTTTCCATTCGCTAATTTGGAGTAAACCAGGAAACTGTCAATCATAGAAGTCAAGCCTTTCGATGTGTCAACAATCAAGTCGGCATATCGTTTGCTTTCATCCGTAGCATCTTCAAGTCCGCTAATCTTGCGAGCATAATCCTTGATGGCAGACAAAGGACTGCGCATCTCATGCGTTACTGTCAGCATCACATTTCTTGTTTCTTCCTTGCTCTTACGTGTCTTGAATGCGAATCGCCACACCAATAGGAATAATACGAAAAATACCAATATCAACAATCCTATCATCCCTATATAATAATAGATATAATTGCCTTCCAAGTCTGCGATTTGTCGCTCACGAACTTTTATGCCTTTATCCACATTCTCATCAGCTATGCTGATTACTCTTTGCAACTGCTTATTGATACCTTCATTTCTGTTTCCAAGACTATCCAATATCTCCACTACCTTACGGCTTTGCTGGTGATGTTTAGCAACAACCGTTTGGTTTAGGTTGGCGAGCATCTTTTCAGTTTGGGTTAAACGGTTGCCTGTTGTTACTCTATTTTCTTTCTTGCCGAACAATCTGCTGAAGAAACCTCGCTTCTTTGGCTTTGCCTGCTGTGGCATAGCTGAAAGTCTTTTGCTTTCAGTTTTATTCTGCTCTACAATTCTTGGAACTTCGGCGGTCAGCTTTTCTTGAGTGGCATTCATATCCTGCATGGCATCCTTTATATCCAGAAGGAGCTGTTCCTTTTCTGCAAGAAGACGGCAGATCGTATCAGAATCTTCTTTCGAACAAATACCTGCGATGCCTTCAAGCATACTGTCCACTTCCAATCGAAGCGAATGATACTCATTTACATCTGTTGAGTCCCAATCCGCAACCATTTCACCAAGCAGTGACAATTCCGTTATGTGCAAGTTTAAGTCATGCACATTCTTTCGCCACTGATGCAGTTCTGCATTTCTACACTCAATCTCCTTTCTGTCGCGCCATTCAAATAGGCCGATTACAATGGTACATCCTACGATGACGATGGCAGTCATGATGCCTAAAGCCATCCATCTACAGATATGCCCGGTCTGTTCTTTGCGTTCCATGTTGTTTACTTTTTACGTTTCTATTACTTCATTATTGCTTTGCACTAACATTTTAATCGGCAAAAGATAATGGCAGGAAGCATCAAAGACGAATATTTATATATATTATAACAACTTTTATGTATTTTCTTGGTACAAATAGCATATTGTTAGAAAAATAGTTGTTGTTGAATAATAATCATTGATAACAAAGTCAAAAACCGACAAAGTGTAGATTACGGAACTCAAATCGAGTAGGAGGAAAATCACGCTAACTCAGGTAGCACACTCACCATAGCGCCCTTTGACAGCGTGTGTAGCGGATATTTGGTATCGGTACCATCCGACCGCTACAACGGTACCATTGGAGTGATATTTTCAGATGATTTTGTCACAAAAACCCTTGGCAACAGAGGCTTGTGGGAATTTTATTGTAATGGCATATTACCTCATGTCGCTGTTCAGACAAGTCCGTGCCAAAACGAAAAAAGGATGGCAAGCATTAAACTCTTGCCATCCTTCATAAAATGTGTCAATTGAATGTTTTATAGTTTTGCAAAAAGTTGTTTGACTTTTCCTTTTAATCCAACACTACATTTTGTACTATTCAAAGGTAATGTTGCACACAAAACAATACTAATATTATCTTGTCCACCTGTATCAAGTGCATTTTTCAATAATGCTTTTTGGCACTGCTCTATATTCTCATAGTTTCTATACATGGTTTTCTCAATTAAGGAATCTTTACAATACCCACACAAACCATCAGAACATAGCAAAAAAATATCCCCTTCACAAATCTTATAAATGAGAATTTCAGGTTCAGGTTCAGCATCAACATCTCCCAAACATCTGGTTATGATATTATTGTCGGGATGGTAAAATGCTTCTTCATGTTTTATCTCACCTTTATCAATCAACTCTTGCACCAACGAATGATCCTTGGTTAGCAATTGAAGTCCGGTATTGGGATTAAAACAATAACATCTACTATCACCGCACCATGCTATATATACATATCCATTTAATATCCATGCTAACACTATCGTCGTTCCAAGCCCTATTGAATCAGGCGAATGGGCCGCATATTCAAGTATTGTTTGATTTGATTTTACGATACTTCTTCTCAGAAGAGATTTTATGCTCTCTTTAGTCCTATTTTGTATTACAAATCCATCTTCTCCAAATGAATCTTCTATACTTTGTATTGCCAATTTTGATGCAATTTCACCTGCATTGGAACCTCCCATACCATCAGCAACTACAAAAATAGCTCCTTCAATAGGTAAAGTAATATAACCATCTGTGGAATTTTTATTCCACAGATGATTTTTCAAATCAAAGCAAACACCTATAGCATCTTCGTTTTTTGTACGCTTTATACCTATATCGCATACAGAACTAACATTTATCTTCATAGCAACTTCATTACATAATAACCCGTGGTCTGCTTTCGTTTTTAATGACACGCTTCGGAGTTTTTTCCTTTTTCTTGATAGTAACTTTTTCCTTTTCTGCTGGTTTGTTTTTAGATCTTGCAATAGGTTTATGATATTCAACTTCAAATGGGAAAGAGGCAGGTGGACATCCTTGTTCTAAAACTTGGATAACAATATTGTTGACTCCTTCCCTTAACGAATACACCTTGCATTTATAACGAACTTCAGACATTTTTTCATATTCATAAGTAAGCGAATCGGTAATGATTTTCACCGTCGTTGGATATATTCCATCATTTGCTATTCTTTCTGCATTTATATTGAATACAAAAGATACGGTTCCTTTCTCCAATGCTGTTTGAGAATCATCGATATCTACAACAAAATACTTATAATGCCATGCGTTTACTTTGAATGGTATTGTAGAAGATTTTATTCCCTCATATAATATTGTAACAGGAAATTCTATTGTTGTAAGTTCGTCTGGTAAATCTGGGGGAATATTAAGGACACAGTTATATTGAACATAATTTCCATTTTCCGTGTTCTTACTTTCTTTAGATGTCTTGTCAATATCACATCCTGTTTGGTTATTGATTTCTATATTTACCTTATTAGCGTTTAAAAACGTTGGGAAGTCTGCACGAATATTTGTCTCAAACTTCTGATGCCTGAAGGCTATATCATTACCCTTATTCATTTTCAGTTTGAAACCTTCATCCTTTAGAATTTCTAACATTCCTACCTTTCCTTTTATCTTTACTAATGCCTTGTTGTCAAAACAAGAAATGACCTCTTCAAATTGTGGTGGAAGAATTTCTTTTTCGTTATTCCAATATAACCCAATCATACCATTCTCTTTAGTCGTTTTCAATTCGGATTTTCGTAATTTCGCTTCTTCCTTTATCTTTCTGTAAACATTCTCAACATCATTTCTCTTAATACGTTGAGGGCGTTTCATTGTGTCAAAGTCAATAGACACGACATCGGTTTTTCCACATTTTGCAGTCAAAGTATAGGTGGAATCAGCATTCTGTAAAAAACATTGGCTTATATCGGATGTTATTTTGGCCTGTTTTTTAAGATTCGGGGACTGTACATCTTTTATCATGATGGGAGTCAATTTCTTTTCCTTGGCATTATAGAAATAAACCCTCTGCTTTATTACAATTATGGCAATATCCTCATAGTTAACAGACGAAACAAATTGTATGTCATCTGTATCGAATTCTTTTCCTTGGAAAGAAAATTCACAGGGTTTTCCATTGTTGTCTATAAGCAAATGCACTATATCCTTTTTCTTTTCCATATTTAAGTATGTGTCACAAGTTGCATATCCATTAAAATAAGGGTAAGCACTTTCATAACTTCCAGATAGGAGTGCTCCATTTGAGTCTATATATTTATAATTTTCCCCATGCAAAACAAGAAGTTTTCCATTAGAGTAATATGGAAAAGTATGAGCGACACTACATCCAGCGACATTTATTGATTCACCACTTTCTTTATATATGGTAGTAATAGAATCTGTACCATGTTTTAAAGCCAGTGACCGACCCTCTTTAAAAGGAAATAAATCATCTTTTGAAGTTATAAGTCTCTTACCGGCAAATGTCCAAACCATTTTTATGCCAGCAGAATCTGTCATTACAGCATCAATTCCGCTTATCAATGATATTTTATCATATAAAGGTGGAATTAACCATTTTGCAATTTGTGCCTCCGAGCTAACGTAGCCTCCGAAAAACATTAAAATAAGTAAAATTCTTTTCATATTTTTGGGATTATTATTTAAAAGTCTCAAGTGATTGCTTTATCTTAAAAAGAAGGGTGGTGTCATTCGACAGCTCTGCCCATTTCTTTGATTGTTCCAAATATTTTTTCCCCTTAGCCATATTAGGCTTGATTATTTGGTTGGGATTTACATAATAACAGGCAAGCCTGTATGCTGACTGTGCGTTTATGTCAGCAAAAGAAGAGTCGTTCAATTCCAATATCTTAGAGAACAGAGCTAGCGCCTCGTTGCTATATCTGTCTTTTTTCGGTAAGTATAATCCGTCTTTTTCATTATCAAAGACCTCTATACCCAATAATTTCTTTCTTTTTAGCGATTCATCCTCAATGTACCATCCATAAGTGTATGCCATTTGGTAAATTGCAGGTATATATCGTTGATTACTTAAACTGTCCATCAATGATATGCCACGTTTTACAATAGTAGCATCATCACTTTTCATATCAGCTAAAGCGACATCATATACTTTTTCAATAGGTATTTTATGTATTTCTGTCGGCTTTGAGGAAAACAAAAGGAATAATAAACAAAGTACAAAAACTCCAATGCCTCCAAAAATCCAAATGAATTTACGTTTTGATTTTATTGGGTAATGTTTCGCTAATGCAGCTTCTTTTATAGAATTCGCAGAAGGGCGGTTTCCTGGTTCAAGTGATAAACAATCTTTTATCAAACGTTGTATATCCGATGGTATATTGTTGTTCTGTGGAGGTTGAGCATGATTTACTATTTGAAACTTTCCTCCTTCTTCTCCAAATGGAACATTGCCTGTCAGAATTTCATATAATGTAGCACCGAATGCCCATATGTCGCTTTGGCACATTGGTTCTGCATCTTCTTGAAATCTTTCAGGTGCCATATAAGCCATTGTTCCACTATTGCCATCGTCATAATAATAGTTATGAGTACCGTTATGCTTTGAACTGATACCAAAATCTGTGATGGCATAGTCCTTTGAATTATCAATAAGAATATTCGCAGGCTTTATGTCTTGATGGATGATGCTTGGCTCATTTGTATGCAATCTGTTTAATCCTGATGAAACATCAAGGATGAATTTCCAAATATCATCCGAGGAAAGTTTTTTACCTATCAACTGCTCCGACGAGCCATATTTACAGTAAGGTAAAACCAAATATGGAACTCCCTCAAATATCGAGAAGTTTGTTGGCTGAAGTAGATTTTCATGGCGGCACTCATAGACTATTTTATATTCGTCTCGAAATCGTTGCTCACCATCAATATCCAATGCGTTCTTTGGACGATAAATCTTGATAGCCACAAGCATTCCTGTGTCTTGTCCTGTCGTATTCTCCTCGTCAATAGATATATCTACCGTATTTACATCTATAGCCAACCACACATCAGCGGTACCACCATCGGTACTTAATGGACGTAATAATTGGTAGTGTCCATCGAAAAGTTTATTTGATTTTGTAAAAGCCGTAATATCCATCATAAATATACATGAGTATCGAAGAGAGAACCAGCTCCTTGCATGTTTAAG
>ENA-OPVK01000144-OPVK01000144.1-human-gut-metagenome-genome-assembly--contig:-NODE-144-length-58180-cov-2.738477_pt1 | contig 58180 bp, 55 predicted proteins | sample MGYA00241495_ERZ501982 | MGnify/ENA primary metagenome ERZ501982 (study PRJEB25962, sample SAMEA2042002) | human gut metagenome | biome: human gut; feature: human-associated habitat; material: faeces...
TTTTGTTTACACTAAAAAACAAGATAAAACTAATCCTATCCTGTTATTAATGCATGATAAAAAGAAGTGATTAATCTGTATAAATTGTCATTCCTGTTAACTAGTCGTAAACTTGACGCATCAGTTGACATATACACAGTTAATCACCTCTTCCTTATCTTTAATTAAATGATAACAAATATTTGCTAGTTATTCAACCATTTTCGTTTGTAAAATAGAAAAATCTATAGTACAATAAGATTGTGAGGATTCTATGAAAAGGATGATTATCGCTTTAATAAAATTATATCAAAAAACGCCTGGATATTATCATGCTAGCTGCCACTTTTATCCAACTTGTTCTAATTATATGATAGATGCTCTTAATGAGTATGGAACAGTCAAAGGACTATATCTAGGAATAAAAAGAATCTTTAGATGTCACCCTGGAGCTAGCTTTGAATATGATCCAGTAATAAAGAAGAAAGAAGGAGTAATTAATGAAAAAAAATAGACGTTTATTTTTACAAATAATAATATGCTTAGGATTAGTCCTAACCACTTGTGCATGTAGAAGGGATAATATGGAAGATATATCAATTATCACTACAAACTATCCTAATGAATATATAATATCAAGCTTATATGGAAAACATGCTACTATCTCATCGGTCTATCCAGATGGAGTTAATACTAAGACCTATAAAATAACTAATAAAAGAAAAGAAGATTTAGCTAGTCAAGATTTACTTATCTATACTGGTCTAATAGAGCGAGAAAGAAACTTAGCTGTTAAACTGCTTGATTATAATAGTGATTTAAAGATAATTGATAGTTCTTATGTCTTAGAAGATAATAATGATACGGAAGAGTTATGGAATGATCCCTCATTTATGTTAATGATGTGTCAAAATGTAAGAATTAGTTTAAAAGAATATGTAGAAAATAACTATTTGAGAAAAGAAATTGATAAAAATTATGAAAACTTAAAAATAACAGTTTCTGAGTTAGATGCTAATATTAGACTAGCAGTTGAAAATGCTCCTTATAAGACAATTGTTACTTCTAATTCTGCTTATAAGTTTCTAGAAAAATATGGGGTTAAAGTATATTTAGTAAATGATGATACATCTAGTAAGGACTTAAGTGAAATTGATACTTTAATCAAACAAGGTAAGATTACTAAGATATTTAACTATGAAGAAGATAAGACAACTGCTAATGTACAAAATATTATTAATAAATATCCTAACACTATTTCCTTTGTATCATTTAAACACATGAATTTATTAACAGAGGAAGCTAGAAAAAACAAAAGTGATTATGTAACTTTAATGAATCAAAACTTGGATACTTTAAAAGAAGAGTTATATCACGGTACTAGTAATTAAGAAAAAAACTACTAAGAGTCAAATCCTAGTAGTTTTCTTTTTATCTTTTATTTGCTATTTCATCATTTAATAGTTTGATAAACTCATCCAAACTAACAGTAGTAGTTTCCTTTTCACCATGTAATCTATAACTTACTGTTCTATCTAATTTTTCATTATCTCCTAATATTAGAGTATAATTAATCTTTCTAGTTTGAGCTTCTCTTAGACGGTATCCTAACTTTTCATTACGGTCATCTAATTCTACTCTTATACCATTCTTAAGAAGTTCTTGATAAACATTCTTAGCATATTCTAAATGATGTTCACTAGATACTGGAATAACTTCTACCCCAACTGGTGCTAACCATAGTGGTAAATTACCTTTAGTCTCCTCTAATAAGAAGGCTATAAATCTATCAAGAGAACCTAATATAGCTCTATGGATAACAACCGGAGTTACTTTTTCTCCTTGTTCATTTATATAAGTTAAATTAAATCTTCTTGGTAGTAAGAAATCTAACTGAATAGTTGGAATAGCTACTTCATTACCAACAGCTGGTTTAATTAAAATATCAAGTTTTGGTCCATAGAAAGCTGCTTCTCCTTCTGCTTCTATAAAGTCTACTTTTAAATCCGTTAATACTTTTCTTAAAGCATCTTCTGCTCTATTCCACATTTCATCATCATCAAAGTATTTTTCTTTATCATTTTTATCTCTTAAAGATAATCTAAACTTATGTTTAGTTATATCTATATTGAAATCTTTATATACTTCAATAATTAAATCTAATACACCTTTAAACTCTTCTTCTATTTGTTCTGGTGTACAGAATATATGTGAATCATTTTGAGTAAAGGATCTTGCTCTTTCAATACCTTTTACTGCTCCTGCCGCTTCATATCTAAAGTCATTAGCTATTTCTGCTATTCTTATTGGTAAATCACGATATGAATGAAGTCTATTACCATAGATAACCATATGATGAGGACAGTTCATTGGACGAAGAACATATGCTTCTTCATCTAACTCCATTTGTGGGAACATATCATCTTTATAATGATCCCAGTGTCCAGATGTCTTATATAGCTCTACACTACCAAGGTCTGGAGTATGTACATGTTTATAACCATGTTCTACTTCTTTTTCAGTTATATAGTTTTGAATTGTTCTCCATAAAGTATAACCATTAGGTAACCATAGAGGTAGTCCTCTACCTACTAAGTCTGATAACATAAATATTCCTAAGTCTTTACCTAGTTTTCTGTGATCTCGCTCTTTAGCTTCTTCTAGTTCCTTTAAGTGAGACTCTAAATCTTCTTCATTCTGGTAACATACGCCATAGATTCTTTGTAGCATTTTATTCTTAGAGTCACCCTTATAGTAGGCCCCACTACACTTTAATAATTTAAAATGTCTTAATTCTTTAGTAGAGGCAACATGTGGTCCACGACAAAGATCAGTAAACTCCCCTTGAGTATAGCAAGTAATAACTTCATCAGTAGGAAACTCATTAATAAGATCTATCTTATAAGGATCATCTTTAAACATTTCTAAAGCTTCTTCCTTAGATAGTTCATGACGTACTATTCTTTTATTACCTTTAGCAATCTTTTTCATTTCTTTTTCTATTCTAGGTAGATCTTCATCAGTTAAAGTCTTATCTCCTAAATCTATATCATAATAAAATCCTTCTTCAATAACTGGTCCTACCCAAAACTTAGCCTTTGGATATAAACTCTTTACAGCTTCTGCTAATAAATGAGCACAACTATGATTAAGTGGCATTAATATTTTATCTTCCTTTATATTTTTCATTTTCTATTTCTCCTATCTTTTAACTAATATTTTTTCTTTTTCTACTAAATCAAATACTATTTGATCTCTTACTGTTTTCTTATCTTTAATTTCAACAGCTACTCTATCACCAACATGATAAAGTTTATCTATTTTCTTATCATATAGTGTTCCATTAATTGTATTAATTTGATATCTACTACTTCTATTAATAATACCTGGTATTAAATTATCTGTTTTCAAATAAGCCATATCTTCTCTTAAGAAGTTTAAGTTAGCAGGAAGTACTACTCCACTAAACTCTTTACTATATTTCTTTAGTAAATAGAAATTAACCTCATTTTCCACTTGTTCTGCTTCTTCTTGCTTCATTGATAGCTGTTCTGTTATTACAGATAAATTCTTTTTAATTCCAGTTAAACTTTGATCATTTCCATTATACCTTAAAACCTCGTTTAGGAAAAGATGATTTAATAAGTCACTACCTCTTCTAATTGGTGAAGTAAAAGTAGCATATCTTGGCATTACTAGTCCATAATGACCTATATTTTGATCACTATAGTAAGCTCTTTGAAAATTCTTAATAAATATTTCTGAAAGCATTTTAATTTCTTCTTCGCTTTTACCTTTAGTAACTGTTAAGAAAAATTGTTGCATCTTAACAGGATCATCTAAGTTAGGAATATGCTTTATCCTTTTATCAACTTTATTAAGATCTCGTTCTAAATTCTTTCTTTTAGAAAAATCTGGTCCTTCGTGATTTCTATAAACAAATGGTATACCTAGATAATAGGCAAAGTCAGCTACGGTTTGATTTGCTAATAACATGAAATTTTCAATCATCATAGAAGCAGGTCCTTTGAATCGTTCATTTATAGATAATGGATTACCTAAATCATCTATATCAAAGTTAATATCTATTCCTTCTAATCCTAACATTCCTTTTTCTAATCTTTTGTTTTGTAAAAGATTAGCTAAATGATACATATTTATCAATGTTTTATAATGTGGTAAATATTCAAGTGGTTTATCTTTTCCCAATAATAAGTTATCTACCTTCTCATAACTCATTTTTAAATTACTTCTAATAATACTTGGAAATATTTCAAAGTCTTTAGTATTACCCATACTATCTAAAATCATTTTTAAAGTTAAAGCATATTTGTCTTCATTAGGATTTAAGGAACAAGCATTATTTGATAAGATGGTTGGTAACATTGGTGATACCGTATTTGCTGGATAAATAGAAGTAGTTTTAGTAAGAGCTTCTTCAAATAACTGCATTCCTGGTCTAACATAGAATGATACATCAGCAATAGAGACATACAATATGAAGTTATCTTTTTCCCTTGTTAGAGAAATAGCATCATCTAAATCTTTAGCATGATATGAATCAATAGTAAATGTTTCTAGATTCCGTAAATCTCTTCTTGGAAAGTTATCTTTACTTATTGCTACTTTTTCTGCTTCATTAAGAGCTCTTGTTGAAAACGAAGTATTAAATCCATGTTCTAACAAAGATGAAACTATTACTTTTTCTATTTTTGTTTTAGCATTAATTTCTTTTTCTATATTTATTGTATATTTATCATCAACTTTAGTTAAACTTGCTAATACTCTTTGTCCTATTTGGTCACTCTCTCTTGGTTTTTCCTCTATTTCAAAATATTCAGTACCAACAGGGGACCATTTCTTAACACCATTTTTTTCGATACATTCAAAGACATGTTTATCATGCTTTCTCTTAATTATATCTTTAACTTCTATTTCTTTAGTAATGCTATTTATTAAGATAGTGACAACATCAAATGGATAAGCACTAGCTGTCTTCCCAGTAGTTACAAAGTATTTATGATTATCTTTTCTTAAGAACAGTTTGTTGCTATCATAATCTCTTTCTAAGGTTCCTTTTATCAAGGATATACCATTATGTTCTTCTTCATTTACTTGTTTAACAACTCTTACAATATTTCCTTCATGATACTTATTATGTTTAGAGTTTTCCATCTTTCTATTTTGAACAAAAACCGTATCCCCAGTTTTTACTTTTTCTATAAATTTATCAGAAAGATGTATTCTTATACCATTTCCTAAATCCACATAGAGTCTTCCTTTATTAGATTGTTTTACTACTCCATGTTTTAAATAGAAATCTTCTGCTACTGGTAAATATTTATCATCCTCGGTAAGAATTAGCTTTCCTTCTTTTTCTAGTTCGTATAATGCTTTAGAAAGAATCTTTTTTTCTTCTTCCGTTAATTTTAATATTTTGGTTAATTCATTCACTCCAACAGTCTGTTTATTTTTTTTAAAGTATTCTCTTAATTTCTCTTCCAGCATATTTTTCCCCCTAAACAAAAAACTCCTATGAATTAATCATAGGAGTGTAAAAAACACGGTACCATCCACTGTTTTACTTAATTTAGAATAACGGTCAACCCGGAATTACTTTTCATAATTCTACTTATAAAGGTAGTAACAAAGTATTTCTTCTTCATTTACACCAACCATGAAGTCTCTAGCTAAGTTTAATACTTTATCGTGTCCTTCACTCAAACATATTAAAATTAGTAGGCATAAAGAGGGAAAAAATTGATCGGAGTACTATTTTTCCCTCTTTACACCTACTATTAAGTAAGTGCGAGGAGCTTACAACTTGATATAAAATTTATGGATATCACATCGTTTTAAGATAAGCACAAGTTTATACTTAATCGTTGTAATAACTCCTCAAATCAATAGTATCATATTTTGTCGAACTTTGTCAAACTATTTTTTTATTTTTTTAGTGAGCATACTGAATAGTCTTTTCTACTACTGCTTTTATGTCTCTTTCATTGAATGGTTTTCTAATAATATCAACTATTGGATACTCAAAAGCTTTAGCTACTAAGTTGTTATCTCCTACTCCAGTAATTATTGATACAGGAATAGAATCAAATAAATTGTTGTTTTTAAAGTATTCTAATACTTGGAAACCATCAACGTTTGGCATATTAAGATCAAGTAACATTCCAACTATTTTTTGTCCATTTGTATTATTTATCATCTTTAAAGCTTCTTCTCCATCTCCTGCCATTAAAACTTCAAACTGTTGATCAAATATTTTTAAAACAAAGTTTTTAATAACAGCTGAATCATCTACTACTATTAAAGCTCTATCTTTTTTAGGGGTTACAATAGTAGTTTGTACTCCAGCACTTTCTAATCCTAAATATTGTTTTACTAAGTGTACAATTCTATCTAGTTCTAGTATTAATTCCTCAAAGTGTTCTGTTACAAAGTAAAGATTATTTTCTTTACTAGCCATTTCATGTTGATAAGCATAATTTGCAAGTGCATCAAAACCAAAGTATTTAGCATCACTCTTTAGACCGTGAACATAGATAGAATAGTTAGCCATATCACCGCTTTCTTTATAAGCTTTAATTTTATTTTCTTTTTCATTAATATCTGCTAAAAAGTCACTTAGGGTACTATCATAAGTTGTCATATCTCCAAATAATTCTAAGCTTTTAGCTACATTTACTCCATTACTAGTTAGTAGTGTTACATCTCTCATTTCTTATCCTCCTTTAAATATTTATCTAAAATAACTTCTAACTCTTCTTTTTTTATTGGTTTAGCTAAATAATCATCAAAACCAACACTTAAGTATTTTTCTCTCATTCCAGAGATAGCATTAGCAGTTAGTGCCACTGTCTTAGTATGAAAGTCTTTATTCTTCTTTAATTCTTTTAAGGTTTCACACCCGCTCATCTTAGGCATCATATCATCCATTAGAATTAGATTATAAGGTACTCCCATATTAATTCTATCTATAGCATCAAATCCACTTGCTACTTCATCTACAAATAAATTATACTCTCTTAATAGTCTTTCTGCCACTTTAAGATTAAGTTTATTATCATCTACTACTAAAACTCTTTTTCCTTTATAATTACCTTTTACTACTGTTTTTTCTTTAATTTCTTCTTTTTCTTTAGTAGCAACTATCTTTTGATCAAGTGATACAGTAAACTTACTTCCTTTACCATAGATACTTTGAACCACCATTTTTCCATGCATTAATTCAACTAGTTTTTTAGTAATAGCAAGTCCAAGACCAGTACCTTCAATAGTAATATTTCGCTCTTCATCAAGACGTTCAAATTTAGTAAATAATTTATCGATTTTATCTTTTCTAATTCCTATACCACTATCTTCAACAGAAATAATTAATCTACATAAATCTTTATTTATATTAACACATTCTACCGTAAAATTAATATAACCTTCATTAGTATACTTAACAGCATTAGTTAATAAATTTAAAACTATTTGTTTTACTCTTGCATAATCTCCATACAAAGTAGCTGGTATATCACTACTAAAACTTGTTTTAAATTCTATTTGTTTCTCAAATCCAAGTCTTCCTCTAGTTAATACTACTAATTCATCAAATACTTTCTTCGGTGAATAAGTTGTATTAACAATTTCTAATTTATCAGCTTCTATCTTAGAAATATCTAATATACCATTTACTATTTCTAATAAACTATCACTAGCCATTACTATATCTTTAATATCTTCCTTAGCCTCTACTGGTATTCTCTCATCTCTTTGTAAAGCTTCTGAAAATCCCACTATAGCATTAAGTGGAGTTCTTATCTCATGAGACATATTTGATAAGAATTCTGTCTTAGCATTACTAGCTTTAATAGCTGACTCTTTAGCTATATTAATCTCTTCTATTAGTTTAACATCAGGGTTTTCAATTGTAAAATACATTATCATATTAATATAAACAATTATAGCTGGTATTACTATTAATGTTGGATTATAAACTCTAAGTAGCATAGCTATTATTATAAAGATAAGAAAGAAAAGAAATGGAAGATTTTTTTTATTCTTAATTTTCTTATAATTCTTTATTAAAATAATTATATTTACTATTACATAGAAAGAGGATATTAGAAAAACAAAAGTTGGTCCAATACCTGTAACTCCCATCACTTCTTTAGTAGAAATTATATTAATTGGTAGCATAAATTCGATAAGAATAGCAATTATATCTAATGTTAAGAATATCTTTTTCGCTTTATTATATTTTTCTTCATCTAGATAAGTAACATAAATTGTATATAGACTAAGTAATGTTGGCCACATTATATAATGAATAAAGTCTATTTTATTTAATCCTTTTACTAAATACATATTAACATCATCTAGAAAATAATAAGTTATTATAAGCTCTGCTAATACTAAAATTATATCAAAGAAACTACTAATTAGCATAAAACCATATAGTTTAGTTTCTTTACTATCTATTCTACTTTTAGAAAAGAATAGTATCATTAATAGCACTATACAAAATAAGCCACTAATCGTAAAGTACATACTGCTCAAAACTCTACCACCTACCTTAACAATAAGAGTATATCACAAAATAGTTTAGTGAACAATCAAAAAAGTAACTAATCATAGGGTTAGTTACTTAGTTTTAATATTTTTTTCTTAGGAGTAATACCTGGTACTAGTTTATTATTTTCATCTAAACAATATTCATTTTCTATTTTACTACCATCATTACTTCTTAAGAATTTTTCTTCTTTTAAAGAGTCATATGTGAAGCCAAAGGCTTTATATTTCTTTTGATAAGTATGATTTAGATAAATATCTTGATCAATATCAGATAAAGAAGTTCTATTAACTCCATTATCTTGCCAAATTTCTCTTCTGATTTTCTCCATTTCTGTTTGAATTTCTAGCGTTTTAATGATTATATCATCACTGCTACTAACTGATAATGGTTTACCAAATCTAACTATTATTTTTTTATATAGATCAAGTTCTTTATCACAAAGTCTTGGCTCTTCTATATACTCTAAGATAGTTGGAACAACAGGAACACTAGTTATAGCTGAAATCATTGCCCCTCCTTTTTTAATATCATGCATTAATTTAAAAGGATGTAAGTTCCAAGTTGCTTCTCCAAATATTACTAAGTTTTTACCCTTTAACACTTTAGCTGAAGCTAGTAAAATACTATTATTAGCTGACTTTTTACTATTTCTATCTAGAAAGGTAGCATCCGCTAGTTTAAAGGTAGCAATAGAGAAAGGATTTAAGCAGTCAGTCGCAACCATTACAGTTGTCTTTCTCTTTAGTCTTTCCATTATATTATACATCGAAAATATATCATGAGCAGTTGAATGATTACAAAGAAATATTGCTTGATTCATATCAAGGTTTTCTACTCCTTCTAACTCTAATCTTTCATTATAAAAATCCTTCATATATAAGTTAGTAACTACTTTTTGTCCAAAAGAATAATTATTAATATCGGGTACTACATTATCAATACAGTATCTTTTTAAATCTTTATAATATTCTTTTCTTGATGCTATACTCATTTTCTTTTCTATATTGTAAGGTAGTATTACTCTATCATTCATTTATTTGTCCTTCTAATTCATCGGCTAGATATGATCTTACTTTTCCATCTTCTGTTTTAACTTGATAAAGATTACCAATTTTTAAGACAATAATTCCTTTCTCTTTTGTCTTTGGTATATATACATTATTACCTATTCCTAAGTTATTTGCATCATTATCCTGTGTTGTATTTTTAACAATATATCCCATAATACCTCCCTAAGCTAATATATCATAAATCTATTTTTAATTAAAGTAAAAGCACAACGTTTGTTGCACTTTATTTATCTAATACTGAATACCCCATACTACTAAATGTTTAGCGTCTTTTCCACATACAACGCATTTATCACCTATTTTCTTTTCATCTTCTAAGATACAACGAGACTTAGTTCCTTTTATTTCTTTCATTTTCACTTCGCATGCTTCATCACCACACCACATAGCTTTAATAAAACCAGGTTGAGTATCCATTATCTTTCTAACATCATCTAGATTATGAGCTTCAAAGGTTAGTTTTTCTCTTCGTTCTAAGGCTCTTTGATACATATCTTTTTGAATAGTATCTAATAAATCACTAACAGTAGAGGCTATATCACTATCTGCTTCACAAGTGATTTTTTCTCTAGTATCTCTTCTTGCTAGAACTATTTTATTAGCATTTAGATCACGTTCACCTACTTCAATGCGAACTGGTATTCCATTAACTTCCGCTTCTGCAAACTTAAAGCCTGGACTTTTTTCTGAATCATCTACCATATAGCTTATCTCTTTAACTTTTAAAGCATCTACTATTTCATCTATTTTAGTATTAACTTTATCACTATCACCTATTTTAATAATTGCTACTTTAACTGGTGCTATTTTTGGTGGTAATACTAAACCAAAGTCATCACTATGAACCATAATTAAAGCTCCAATCATTCTAGTAGTAACACCCCATGATGTTTGATAACAATAACTATCTTTATTATTTCGGTCTTTAAAAGTAATATCATATGCTTTAGCAAACTTATCTCCAAAATAGTGACTTGTTCCAGACTGAAGAGCTACTCCATTATACATTAAAGCTTCTACTGTCAAACTATATTCTGCTCCAGCAAATTTTTCTTTTTCAGTTTTCTTACCAGTAATAACCGGAATAGCTAAATATTCTTTAAATAGTTTTTCATAAATATCAAGCATTCTTTTGGTCTCTTCTTCAGCTTCTTCACTAGTTTCATGAACAGTATGTCCTTCTTGCCATAAAAACTCACGGCTTCTTAAAAATGGTCTTGTCTCCTTTTCCCAACGAAAAACACTACACCACTGATTATATTTAAGAGGAAGATCACGATAGCTTTTAACTACTTCATGATAGTAATCACTAAATAATGTCTCGCTAGTAGGTCTAACACATAGTGGTTCTTCTAACTCTTTTTGTCCACCTCTAGTAACCCAAGCTACTTCAGGTGCAAATCCTTCTACTAATTCTCCTTCTTTTTCTAATAAAGACTTAGGTATTAATAAAGGCATATAAACATTTCTATGACCTGTCTCTTTAAACATTCTATCTAAGTTTTTTTGAATTTCTTCCCATAAGGCATAACCATTAGGTTCAAAAATGATACATCCTTTAACACTTGAATAAGTAGCAAGATGAGCAGCTTTTACAACATCAGTATACCACTTAGCAAAATCTTTATCTCTTTCTGTTATTTTTTCGTTTTTCATATTTTTTTCCTTTCTAATGAATATAGAATATTCCCATATAAATTAAGAATGCTAAATAAAGAATAGAAACTATTACTCCATTTACCTTTTCAAAGGTAGCACTTTTATAGTCAACTCCTGTTGCCATCATCATTAATACTCCCCCGATTAATCCGCCAATATGAGCAGCATTATCAATTCCTGGTACTAAAAATCCTAAAGCTAAGTTTAAAACTATCAACGGTACTATCTGACTCTTAATAACAGTTCCTAAGTAAACTCTGTAGTGATAGCCAAAGTATAACATAGCTCCAAGTAAACCAAAGATTGCTCCACTAGCTCCCACACTTACGGTTGTATTGTGGAAAGTTATGGACATCAAGGAAGCAGTTAAACCACTAAATAAGTAGATGAGTAAGTATTTCCATTTACCAAGAAAACTCTCAAGTTGAATACCAATTATCCACAAAGCGTACATATTAAATATTAAGTGAGCAATATTAGCATGAATAAAGGTTCCTGTTATTAATCTATAATATTCACCTTGTCTAATATATGGTCCAAAGACAGCTAGTTCTCTAAAGATATTATCTGTCTGTCCAAGTAAAGCTGGCACCACAAATAATAGTACATTTATAAGAACTAAAAGATAAGTTATAATCGGTTTCTTTGGTCTAAATACTTTATCCATCTGCTTTTGATCTTTATGATTATGTTCATTAATCTCATCTGTTATCTTAATAAACAAATCTGCTCCTTTTTCTTTATTTCTAGAAATATTTTTATATATGTCAGGATAAGTCTCTAGTAACAACTTATCTTTTTTAACATCTTTTTCATCAGTTACACAAGTAGCTACTCCATTCTTTGGTAGTTCTTTACTAAGATCAACACTACTTCCTAGATTTAGAAAAATACTTAGTGTATTTAACTTGAAAGAAAATGTTTTCGCTTTTATCTTCTTTACAATTCGATTAGTCTTAAAAACATCAAATTTATATTGTTCATCATTATGAATATGATGCAAAACGATTCTTACTATTTCACAGTCTTCATCTAAGTTTTCTAACCAAATTTCATCTTCTACTCCATTTAGAATTATGGGGGTATAATTTCTTTCAGTTATAAAATAATGAAGTAGTTTCATTGCTATCATATTAGTATCATTTATTTCAAATATATTTTCCATCTTTTCACATCCTTCTTCATCAAAGTATTATACACGAATTTTTCTTAATTCTCAACACTATCAAGTTCATCTAAATAAGCTTTAAACTCTAAAGGTACATCTTTAGTAAACTCTAAATGTTCTTTAGTTATTGGTTCTATTAATTCTATCTTATAACTATGAAGCATTTGACCAAAGCTAGTTGTCTTTTTACTATTCCCATAGACTGGATCATTTACTACCGGATGATTAATATAAGCTAGATGTACTCTTATTTGATGAGTTCTTCCTGTATCAAGTACACATTCTATTAAGGTTTTATTGTGATATCTTTTAATAACACTAAAGTGCGTAACCGCTTCTTTTCCTCCACTTACTACTTTCATCTTAAGTCTATCTTTAGGATCTCTTCCAATAGGAGCATCTATTGTTCCTCTATTCTCTTTAATAACTCCTTCTACTAAAGCAAGATAAGTTCTTTTAACTTCTTTTTTCTTAAGCATCATACTTAATGCTTCTTTAGTCTCTTCATTCTTTGCTACTAGCATTAACCCACTAGTATCTTTATCTAAACGATGAACAATACCTGGTCTTAATAAATCATCAGTTAAAGGATAATCTACTAATAAAGCATTTACTAAAGTATCATTTAAATGCCCTGGAGCTGGATGAACAACTAAACCACTTTGTTTATTAATAATTAGTAAGTTTTCATCTTCAAATACAATATCAATTGGTATTTCCTTTTTCTCTAATTTATTATCTACTTCTTCTTTAAAAATATCAATTATATCTCCTATACTCACTTGATAGTTACAACTAGTCTTTTTATTATTAACTAGTACTTTACCATCTTTTATTTTTCTTTGAATCTTACTTCTAGACTCATCTAACATTTTACTTAAAACAACATCTATTCTTCCTTGTTCATCTTTTATTTCTAACTTCATCTTTATCATCCTTCCATAATCCATAGATAAGTATCAATACTCCAATTACAATTAACATATCAGCAAAGTTAAAGATTGGAAAGTAATAATTAAATATTATAACACTAATATAATCAATTACATAGGAAAGTACTAATCTATCATAAAAGTTTCCTAAAATTCCCCCTAGTATTAGTATATAAGAAAGATTAATGATTGGCCTATTCTTTCTTGTTATTAATTCTTTATAGAGAAAGAAGAATGCTATTAGGGAAATAATTATTAGAAGAGGGGTTTTCCCTTCCATTAGTGAAAAGGCTGCTCCTATATTTTTAACATAAGTTAGACTAAGCATATTTGGTATTAAAGTAACAGTAGTTTTTAAATAACTAACTACTAATATTTTAAATAATCTATCTATTAAAAATAAACTAATAATTGCTAATGTATATTTAACTTTATCTTTCATTAATTATCACCTAACTCTTCTACCCCATTTACAATAATTTGTATTTGATTATATCTTTTCTCTACTCTTCCTACTATCTTATATAAATTACCTTTCTTAATACTTATATTATTCCAAATCTTTGGAAAGAAGGTATAGTCAACACTTCCCGTTTCATCACTACAACTAACAAAAGCCATTTTATCACCTTTCTTAGTAGTTATTTCTTTAATATTTTCTACTAATACTATAGTAGTTACTAATTTATCAAAGTATTTATCTAAGTTTTCCAAAGAAATAGCATTTGTATTAGTTTTATAAGAAGTAGCTGGATGATTACTTATATAGAAACCAAACAATTCTTTTTCTTGTTCTAGTAGTAAATAGTTATCATATTCATCTACTATTTCTATATCTGGTATTAAAACTAAACTAGGGTCTAAATCTTTTACTAATTCTCCATAGTTATATAATGAATCTAGATTAGTTATCAATGTCTTTTTATTATAATTAAAGTTTCTAAAAGTATCTGCTAATATCAAGGTTTCTAACTGTTTCTTAGTTATTCCTGCTACTACTAATGATCTAATAGCCATGAATATATCAGTAAACTCTTCACTTCTTGCTTTAATTATTGTCTTACAAACACTAACGCCTATTCCTTTAATAGTAGAAAAAGGAAAAAGTATCTTACTATCTACTACTCTAAACATTGAAGTACTAAGGTTTATGTCTGGTTTTACTATTTTTATTTTAACACTTCTAACCTCTCTTACATATTCATTTAGTTTGCTTTCTACTCCTATAACGTTACTTAGTAAGTTGGTATAAAAGTATAGAGGATAATGTACTTTTAAGTAAGCCATTTTATAAGCTACCATTGAATAAGCAACCGCATGACTTCTATTGAATCCATAACCAGCAAATTTAAGTATCTGAGCAAATAACTCTTTAGAGATATTTTCATCTTTTCCAAGAGCCTTAGCTTTTCTTAAGAATCTTTCTTCTTCTTCTATTAATACATCTTTTTTCTTTTTACTAATTGCCCTTCTTAAGATGTCAGCTTCTCCCAAAGAATAGTCAGCATAATAACTAACTGTCTGCATTACTTGTTCTTGATAAATCATTATACCATAAGTTTTCTTTAAGATAGGTTCTAGACTATTATCTAGATAAGCAACTTTTTCTTTGCCTTCTTTTCTTTTAATATAAGTATCTATATTAGCAGCAGGTCCTGGTCTAAATAGTGCTATAGCAGCTACTATATCTTCAAAGTTATTAGGTTTTAATTCTCTTAAAAATTTTCGCATACCATTAGACTCAAACTGAAATATTCCCGTAGTAAAGGCTTTAGTAAAAAGCTGATAACATTTACTATCATCAAGGGGTATATCATAAAACGGTATTTTAATATGAAGGTTTTCTTCTATATCTTTTAAGATATTCATAATCAAAGTAAGGTTTTTTATACCTAGAAAGTCCATCTTCAAAAGTCCTAGCTCTTCTAGATAATTCATAGAATAACTAGTTAAGTACATATCATCACTTTTAGTAAGGGGTAATACTTCATCTAGATTTTTTTGACACATTACAATACCAGCTGCATGAGTACCAATTTGTCTTGGAAAGCCTTCTAGTCTACTAGCTATTAAATAAGTCTCTTTTAAATCTTTATCGTTATCTATTTCACTTTTAAATAATCTATCATGCTGATAATAATAGTCTAGTCTCTCTTTACCCATTGGTGGTATAAAAGAGTTTAATCTATCTATTTTATAATTTGGTATTTTTAATACTCTTGCTACATCTCTTAATACTTGTTTAGCTGACATGGTAGAAAAAGTTACTATTCCAGCTACTTTCTTATCACCATATTTTTCCCTTACATAATTAATTACATCTTCTCTATATATATCAGGTAAATCAGTATCAATATCAGGCATACTAACACGTTCTGGATTTAAAAATCTTTCAAAGAGTAAGTCATATTTCAAAGGATCTATTTCAGTAATTCCAAGAGAGTAAGCTACTAAGCTACCAGCAGCACTACCTCTACCCGGTCCTACTAAAATGTTATTTTTCTTAGCATATAAAATAAAATCATAAACTACTAGGAAATAGTTAGAAAACCCCATCTTTTTAATAATAGATAGCTCATATATTAATCTATCAGAATAATCTTTTAAAACATTACCTCTTAATCTTCTAGTAAGTCCTTTAATAGCTAATTCTCTTAGATAAGTATCAGCATCCAAGTTATTAGGACAATCATAGATAGGTAGTAGTAAGGAGGCTTTAGGAAAGGTAACATTACAGTCTCTAACTATTTCTAGACAAGTTCTATCATTTATAAATTCTTTATCCAATAAGTCATAACTAACTTCGTCATAAATACTTTTACCATCTCTTATTAGGTATAAATATTTTAAGTAGTTAGCATCTTTTTTTTCTTTATATAAACACTCTTTAAGAAATACTACTTTCTTGGTTATTTCTAAAGCTTTATTCTTTTCTTGCTCATCTTTATAACCAAGATAGACTAACGGAGTAGTTATTATTTCAAGTAATTCTCTATTACTATAAGGAATAACAAAGATAAGTGATTCTTTGTAAGTATTTATATCAGTAAGTTCTACTTTACTAGTATTAGCTTTGGTTGATAGTTTAACAAGATTTAAGTAACCAGTATAGTCTTTAGCATAGCAAAGAATAACTTTATCTTCTATTACTAGTTCAAGACCAATTACTGGTTTTATCCCTTTTTGCTTACACTTCTTAATAAACTCCATAGTGCCATACATAGTATTATCACAAATAACTGCATAATTATTACCATTTCTGATATTTAAATCAATAATATCATCTACTGATAAAAGACTAGATAATAGGGAATAATAACTTTTTACATATAACATAATAAACTACCCCTTTCTAGATATTACTATATCACATTTTGCATTATTTATGGTAATGACTATTATTTTTTAGAAGCAACTGTTCAAAATCAACATAATTAGCTATCACTTTTCCACTTATTTTTTTTAATGAATTCAAACCGTCAGTAGTTTTTAAATTATCAAATAATGCATGACCATCTATACATTCTAAAGACTCTAAGTCGCTAGCATAGTTTAAATTACTAAAGTAAGCATTTCTTCCTATAGATTTCAATGAATTTAGACCAGTAGCACTTGATAGTCTGTAAAACCAAGCATCACCATTAATCTCTTCTAAAGACAAAAGACCAGCTGCATCCGTTATATGTTCAAAGTGAGCATCATCTCCAATATATTCTAAAGATTCTAATCCATTAGTAGAAACAAGACTGTTAAACCAAGCAGCACCTTCAATGTATTTTAAAGAACTTAGATCTTGTGCTGATGTTAAATTAGGAAAATAAGCTATACCGCCAATATATATTAAAGAATCTAGTCCTTTAGAATCTTTTAAATTAGATAAATCAAGATCTTCGCCTACATATTCTAAAGAGGTTAAATTTAAGGTTTCTGTTAAGGAACTAAAATTAGCATTACCTCTTATTTCTCCTAAAGAATCCAAACCTTCGGAGTTAGATAAATCATTAAAATAGCAATCCCCTGCTATTCCTTTCAAAGAATCTAAATTTAAAGCACTAGTAAGTTTTCTAAAATCTGCATTACCAAATATAAATTGTAAATTAGAAAAACAGGTTGGAACAGTCTTTGAATTCCAAATTAAATCACCATGAAATACAAGTGTTTCATCTTTGATATCATCAACTTTAATAGCAATTTTTTCTTCATCGATGTTATAAATAGTAGCTATATCTTTTTTATTATTACGTAATTTTTTTATTTCTTCAATTCTTGGATCTTTTTCCCAACCAAAGCCTTCAATATTATATTCAATTTCATACAAGAATCTAAGTTCTGCATTGGTGAACTCCATATTTTCTTTTTGTTTCTTTTCTAGTATTGTAAGCATATTCATATCTTTAACTTTTTGCAAATATTTATCTTTATCTTCAAAATCATTTAATTTTTCTTCTAATATTTTCTCCATATTAGTTTCTAAATTCTGATCTTTTGAAATTCCTCTAACCTCACCTATTTCTTCTTTACCATTCATCCTAATAGCAATGCGGGGATTGTTATATTCATCATTTTTATCTTTTGTATAATAAATGTAAAAGTCTCCGTTTTCTAATTGAGATTTTGCTACTTCTTCTCCTGCTGTACACCAACCGGTATTTTTCCCTTGAAGTGATTTCCATAAAGGATGATAGTCACTTCCCATATCATATCTAATCCAAACACCACTTGTCTCTTCACTATTTTCTTCTAAATTATAAGCATTTCTTAAATAATAAGAATATAATTTTTTAAAGCTCTCCCCGTTTTCTAAAGCTTGTTCTTCTATTTCGGTTAGTTCATTTTTTCCCATTTGATGACTTAGAGTATTATATACTTGAGCTAGTACCTCTCTATTTAAATCTATATAAGGCTCCACTGTTGTCTTAGTTTTTTTGGTAAATTCATTTTTTTCTTTATCAAATTTTCCCAGTTTTAACATACCAGTAAAGGCATAGTTTTTAAACCACATTGGATACATGGCATCATCACTACAAAGGTACTCTATCCAACTATCAAGTGAATTTTTTTGGCCTTTTTGTATTGTTATCAACATTTTAGACTTCATATCTTCAGCTATTTCAATAGTACCATAGCCCATCTCTCTTGCTATTTTTTGTTGTGAAGCTATATATGATTCTGGTAATTCATCAATAATATACTTATCATAATATAACTGTTTTAAAATATCCATTTTGTGTTTATTATTTTTAGTCATATTATGGATTCTTTCAAGTCTAAGCATATATTTATTTATCTTTTTCACCGGGGTATCACTTTTTTCTGCTGTATGCATAACGATATCTTCTAGATGCATATTTTTATTTAAGTAGTTTAAAAATTCTTCCCCATTTTGATATTGCATAAGTTCTCCCCCCTTGGCTATTACTATATCATATTTTTGTTCGAAAAACTACTTATTTTTCGCATTTTTGCTAATAATAATTTGACTTTATCACTTATCTATGGTAAAGTTAATAAGCAGAACGAAGAAATAAAGGAGGAGAAATTATGGCAATTAAAGTTACTAATAAGAAACCTTTAACAGGAAATAAAAGATCACACGCTCTAAATGCTACTAAAATGCAACAAAAGCCTAACTTACAAGTTGTAAGATTAGAAGATGGTACTAAGGTTAGAATGAGTGCTCGTGAAATTAGAAATATGCGTAAACAACAAGCAGTTGTTGCTGAAGCTGCTTAAAAAAGAGATAAATTTTAAGGTTTATCTCTTTTTATTTTTCTAAATAGTCAGCCCCTTTATGAGGTTCTTCAAATAATAAATCGTTAAAGTTTTGTTGTCTTAAAGCTTCATAGATAACAATTGCTACACTATTACTAACATTTAAGGCTCTAACATTATCACTCATTGGTATTCTAAGACAATGTGCTAAATCATCTTTTAATATTTCTTTAGGAATACCAGTAGATTCTTTTCCAAATATAAAGTACTGATTAGTATTAGTATCACTATAATCAAAACTAGTATGTGGCTTTCTACCATATCTAGTTAAATAGTAATAAACTCCTTTATTCTTGCTTTTAAATTCTTCAAAATCATTATATTCTTCATAGTTTAATTTATCAATATAATTAACACCACTTCTTTTTAAATGATTATCATCAAGAACAAAACCATATGGTTTAATTAAATGAAGCTTAGTATTAGTAGCTACACAAGTACGCATAATATTACCTGTATTTTGGGGTATTTCCGGTTCAAATAAAACGATATGATTCATCTTTAAATACCTGTTGAATACTTTCTAATGAATTTAATAGCTTCATCAACTGTTAATTTGGTAGTATCAGTAGAATCTAAATAAGATACTATTTTACCCCCTTCAAAAGCTAAGAATAATGGAGTATCAGTTATACTACTACCATCACCATATGTTTGAAAAACACTATTTATATATTCTTCTTTAGCTGCTATATCTTGTAAATCAATATAAGTAATAGCTGTTTGTAATCCTTTTTTTAGCAACTCTTTCTTTAAAGAAGTATCAAAACTACGACATTCATTATCATTAGCTACACACATATAAACTACTCCATCTGGATTTTCTAAAACAAAGTGATCAAGTTCAGTAGTAGTTATTTCTGATACAGTATTTCTAAGAACTGGAATAGTACTTTTATAATCTTTATAAGTTTGATACCAACTAGCAGCATATAATACTAAAGCAATAACTACAACATAAATAATTGTTAATGTTATATAATTTTTTTTCTTATTTTTTTGAAACATTTCATCCACCTCACTATATTTACATTCTATCATAGTTTTCATACTTTGAAAATGACTAACTTAATAGTTTCAAAATAAAACTATATTTTATATCATTTAAATTCATCTAGACTAATTAACTCTTTAGCTTTTTATTATAAGCATAAATTATAAAAGGAAGGTGAAAATATGAATTATAGAGTAAATAATAATGAAAGAGGTTTTGTCCCTTTTATAATTGGTGGTGCTCTAGGTTACGGAATCGGTACTTACGCTAGACCTAATTATCAGTTTTATCCGGTATATTATCCTCCAGTATATTATCAACCATATCCAGTATATCCTTACTATAGACGTTAAAAAGTTGCCAGCAATGGCAACTTTCTTTTTAAGCTTCCAAAAGAAATACTAGAAATCCTTTATAAGACTCAAATAGATCCAGTTTACTAGTTACTTCCCATGGAGCATGCATACTAAGTACTGGTAGACCACAGTCAATTACCTCAACATTATAATTAGCTAGAATGTAAGCGATTGTGCCACCTCCACCTTGATCTACTTTTCCCATTTCAGTAAATTGATAAGTTATATTATTATTATCAAGAATATTTCTTAACTGAGCAATATATTCAGCATTAGCATCATTACTACCGCTCTTACCACCTGCACCTGTATATTTACAAAAAGCAAGTCCACCACCTATATGAGCTTCGTTATTTTTATTACTAGCACTCTTATATAAAGAATCTGCTCCTGCTGTCACATCACAAGATAACATCTTAGACTTAGATAATACTTTTCTATAACTACCTTCTTTTTCATCTAATAATAAGCAGATATCTGCAATTGTATTAACAAAGAAGTGGGACTCCATACCAGTTGAACCCATACTACCAATTTCTTCTTTATCAGTAAAGATTACACAAGTAGTCTTTTTTGGTTTATCAACTTTTAAAATAGATTCTAAACAAGCATAAGAACAAGACCTATCATCTTGACCATAACCAATAACCATACTTCTATCAAGTCCTAAATCTCTTGCTGGAAAAGCTGGTACTATTTCAAGTTCACTAGAGATGAAATCATCTTCTAAAACAGCATATTTTTCTTTAAGTATAGCTAAAACATTCTTCTTAACCGCTTCTTTTTCTTCTCCTTTTAAACTTTTACTACCAACTAAAACATCTAAGTCTTCTCCTTCAATAACTAAAGATGCAGTCTTTTTCATTTGATCTTTAGCAAGATGAATTAATAAATCAGTAATACCTACTACTGGATCACTACCATCCTCACCAATATTAACATTTATTTTACTACCATCTTTTTTAACTACTACGCCATGAACGGCTAATGGAATAGTAACCCATTGATATTTTTTAACCCCACCATAATAGTGTGTATCAAGATAAGCTAAGTTATCATCTTCATATAAGGGATGAGGTTTTAAATCAAGTCTTGGTGAATCAATATGAGCTCCTAAGATATTAATACCATCTTTGATATTTTCTTCTCCTATTACAAATAGAGCAACTGATTTACCTCTATTATTAACATAGACTTTATCTCCACTTTTTAAGTTGCTAACATCATCTAAGTTTTGGAATCCTGCTTCAATTGCCTTATTAATGATATAGCTTGCACATTCCCTTTCTGTTTTACAACTACTAATAAACTCTTTATAACCATCTGCAAATTTCATTAAATCATTAAGTTCACTTTCACTATATTTATCCCAATTATTTTTCATATTTCTATCCTCCATTACTAGTATAACAAAATATCAGAAAAAGTATAAAGATTTAATTAACATATTTTGACAATTTTATAGCTTATAGTCATTAATGAAGAGAAAATGACATATTTTGATTATAGGTGATATTCTTTGAAAAAATTCTTATTAATTATTATTATTTCAACTATTTTTTATCCCTTTACAGTACTTGCAACAGATACATCTAAAAGTTCTATTGTTATGGATATAGATAGTAATAGAGTTTTATATGAGAAAAATGCTAACGAGAAAAGACTCATCGCATCTACTACTAAGATAATGACTGCTCTTTTAGCCCTTGAGTCTAATAAGATGGATAACTTGGTAGAAGCTAAGGAAGAAATATTAAAAATGTATGGAACTAGTATCTATCTTAGTCTACATGAAAAAATGAAATTAAGAGACTTAGTCTATGGTTTAATGCTTAGAAGTGGTAATGATGCTGCTATAGTTATCGCTACATATCTTTCTGGTAGTGAAGAAGAGTTTGTCAAAAAGATGAATAAAAAAGCGAAAGAAATCGGCATGGTTAACACTACTTTTCAAAATGCTCATGGACTAGATGAAGAGACTAAAAACTATTCTACTGCTCATGATATGGCTCTTTTATCTAGTTATGTTTATAAAAATTTCAAAGAATATAGAACTATTACTAAGACTTATAAGTATCAAGTACAAACAGAGGAGAAAAGTTATCTTTGGTATAATAGAAATAAACTTTTAAAACAATATGAGTTTTGTACAGGAGGAAAAAATGGCTATACCCCTAGTGCTGGTAAAACCCTAGTAACTACTGCTAGTAAAGATAATCTTAATTTAACTATTGTTACTTTAAAAGATAGTGATGAATATAACACTCATAAGGAATTATATGAGTTAATGTTTAATAAATATAAGTATTATAAATTAGTTGATAAAGATAATTTTAACATTGATAATAAAAAGTTAAAAGATAAAGTATATATAAAGAATAGTTTCACTTACCCATTAACTAATGAGGAAAAAGAACATATTATGATAGATACTAAGGTAGATACAAGTATCAAAAAAGGTAAGGTTGGTTATATTAGTATTAAACTTTATAATAAAGAAATTGGTAACATTAAAATCTATCTAAAAGAAAAAAAGAGTCAGAAGAAAAAGCTCTTTGGATTCCTAAATCGTTAGCAAGCTAAATTTATATATTCTTAGAAATATCTGTAATTGATGTAAATTCAATGCATAGAAACCATCTTTTTTGTATTACTAGCTATTTTCGTTTTCAACTAGATAATCGGTTAATTTACTATTTTCTTTAACTATACCGTTTTCTTTATCAAGAGATTTTTCCCAAGTTTTTTCCATTTCATACTTAAAGAACTCAATCATTGGCGACAAATCATCTTCTTCATCAAACTTCTCAAGAGCAGCATAGTAATATTTCTTATCTTCATCATAAACAATAAGTGGTGGGAGATTATTTATCATTAAAATATAATTAGTAAGCGTTCTGCCTAACCTTCCGTTGCCATCAGCAAAAGGATGAACTTCTTCTATAACATTGTGAAAATAGCTAGCTATCTTTATAACACTTTCTGTATCTGATTTTGAAACACTAGTTACTTCTTCTACCAGATTTTGAATATCTAACTGTACGTCCGCTGCAGATGAACCAACCTCATTTCTTCCCGTAACATAATCGTGTTTTTTATATTCTCCTGGTCTTTCCTCATTAACCAAGTATCTTCTTTCATCATAAGTTCCTTTTGTAAGCAATTTATGTATCTTTTTAATAAATTCTTCACTTATTGGTTCTTTAGCTATAATTTTATTTATTAAAAATTCAAAACAATGCTTCTGATTAGTAATCTCATAAAGAGTTCTTAAATCGCCAGTAAAATTTATTACTTTACCATTTTCAAATATTTCTCTTGTATCGTGATATGTAATTTCAGAGTTTTCTATTTTTCCTGAATTATATGCAAAAAGAATACTAAAACTGTCTAAGACTGTTTTTAGTTTTTCTGGGCTATCAATTTTCCTTTTCTGCCAGTATTCTATAACTTCTTTATATGTATATTTTGGTAATTTCATAGAATCATCCCTCTCATTTGCTAGTTTCTAGTATATCACAATTATACTAGAAACTATGGATTAATTTGATTAAGTCTAATTAAATTAATAGATGGTCTATCAAACAATCTAAAGTCATACACATTAATACCTACTCCACTACTAATATAAAATTTAGTGTTATTTATATCGTAATAACCATTCTTATATTTTTTAGCACCACTTCTTGTAGTAAGTGAACCAATTAGTGGTAGTCTTACCTCTCCTAAGTGAGAGTGTCCTGCAAAAGCAAGATCAACACTATGTCTTGTTAGAACATCATCTATAGAATCAGGTTTATGCATCATTAAAATAGAATAAATATTATCGTTTTTCAACTCACTATTATAGTAACTTAATAATGTATCTAAGTTTTGATTATCACTATTTAATCCCATTAACAAAATAGCATCATCTTTTTGATATATTAAATCATAACTATTATCTAAAATAGTAAAACCAACATCTTTTAAAATAAGAGAAGTCTCTTCAGTATCATTTTCTCCTAAAACAGCATATTTTAAACTACTAGCTGATAATTTTTTTAATTCTTTTATCAATTTTTCTCTTTCTTCAGTAGTTAATTCTTTACCATCTAATAAATCTCCGGTAAAAAGTAATAAGTCTGGTTTACTCCTATTTATTAATTTAACAGTTTCACTAACCATCTCATCTCGAGCATTATGTAAATCTGAGAAACTAACTATTTTATAGCCATGAAATGATTTTGTTATTTTACTACTTACTACTTTTTCTTCCTTAACAATCATTTTAGTAGTAGCTATTTCTGTTACATATAAAATAAAGAAAAAAGAAGCTACTAGAATGATAATAATTAATAAAACAATTCTTTTGATGATTTTTACTTGTTGTTCTTTCTCTTCATCCTTAATTATTTCTAATTGTTTATCTTTATTTAATTCGCTTCTTTTTTTCACATTAACCATATCCTTTACTAAATTATATCAAGAAAAATTATTTTCGTATATAAATTTTATAGTTTTTCTCACTGTATACTAATTTATAGTCAATAAGTTCTTCTTCTTTATAGAACATTACATCACTATCAGATAGTACTAGATAGGTAAATTTATATTTGGCTAAAAAGTCTTTTATTTTTAAATTACCTGTTTGCAAATTATAGTATTCTTTTAAGATATCTTCTTGTCTATTAATACTTTTCAAAAATATTTCTGGTCGTGGATCTATATAAGTTTTATAACCATTAAATTCTAAGTAACTTCCTTCATTAAAATCATTATATAGTAAAACATCTTTAGTAGTATGACTATCAAGATAGTTAACTACTTTTTCTAGTGGATGTTTATCTGGTTTTATTACTACTATATTACAAATGATTATTAAGTAGAAACAAGTTACAATGATAACCATAAATTTATCTATCTTAGTAAGATTAACTTTCTTATAACTTCTTGCTCTATCTTTATAGTAATCTGCCAAAGGAAATAGTCCTGCTATTAATAAGTAACAATAATTTCTAATAGAGCAAATTGTTAAAATAGTAGTACCTAAATATAAAAGAAAATAACTAATCTTTATCTTTCTCTTAGAAAAATAATAACAGATTAGGATAGCAAAGATAGTTAGATAAAATATTAATCCTGATGTTTCTTTAATAGATGGTGGTTTAACTTCTGTTACAAAGTATTTTAAGTAAGGATTATTTAAGGCCTTATAAGTATAAGTTAACATATCAGTGCCATACGGATTAATAAATCCTGTTAATAAAACAAGTATAAAAGTAATTAACAGCGGTCCTACTTTATATTTATCTTTAGTAAAACAACTAAACTCTTTTAAGATTCCTTCTACTATATAAGGCAATATAAAGCATGGCAAGATAAAGAAAAGCGATCCATGCAGGTTTATCTCTAATAGTGATAAGATTGGGAGTGGTATTAAGTATTTAGTCTTATTAGTTTTTACATATCGTTCTAATAGATTAAAGTATAAAAGATAGATTACAAAGGAAATAACTTGTGGTCTTGATGTTATAAAAAGTGGTAACATTATAAGAGAAAATAATAGTGTTAAAAATAAGGATAAGTAGTATTTATTATCACTTACATAAGAACATAATTTATAAAATAGATAAATAATTACTGTAAATAAACTAGTTATAAAAATGGATATTCCTAGATTACCACCTATATTATAAATAACTGCAAAAATAATAGCTGACAACCACTGTTGCATTACAAAAGAAAAGTTATGATGCATCGTAAATGGTTCGATATATAAAATACCATGTTTTAAAATATAGTTACCACTTTTAATAATAAAGTAAGTGTCATTATTTAGATTTATATTTTTAGCTAAAGAAAAAATAATAGGGATTATAAGAAGAAGAATTCCTATTATTTTGGGAGGAGAATAACTTTTTAGTCTTTTCACCTATAGTATCTCCTCTTTATTTTCCATTTCTACTCTAACAAGCTTTGAAACTCCAGACTCTTGCATTGTAATACCATATAAAGTATCAGCATACTCCATAGTCTTCTTCTTATGAGTTATTATTAAAAACTGAGTTTTGTTTTTATAGTGTTCTAAATACTTGCCAAACTGAGAGACATTAGCTTCATCTAAGGCTGCTTCCACTTCATCAAATATACAGAATGGTAATTTTCTAATATTTAATATAGCAAATAATAAACTAATAGCGGTTAGGGTCTTCTCACCACCTGATAACAACTGAATAGTTGATAACTTCTTACCGGGAGGAGATGCTATTATTTCAATACCAGTAGTTAATAAATCATCTGGATTAGTTAATTTTAAATCAGCACTTCCACCATGAAACATCTTAGAAAAGACTACTTTAAACTCTTCTTTAATCTCATTAAAAGTCTTTAGAAACTCATCTTTCATTACTTGATCAAGTTCATCCATTATCTCAAATAAAGTAGCTTCAGCTTTTTCTAAGTCTTCTTTTTGATGTAGTAAAAATTCATACCTTGTTTTAACTCTATCATATTCTTCTATTGCTTGTAAATTAACCATACCCAAGTCTTTAATAATCATTTTATATTGATTAACTAATTTTCTAGACTCTTCTATCTCTTCAGTTAACTGATATTCATTCCTTGCTTTTTCATAAGTCATTGTATATTCTTCTGCTAATGTTTGTAAATAGCTATTAAGTTTAACATCAATTCTTGATAATTCTATTTCTAAGTTTTTAATAGTATCTTGTTTTTTCTTTAAGACTCTACCCTCATAGGTATCTTCATCTTCAAAACTAGCTAGATTACTCTTTAATGTTTTTAATTTATCATCTAAGAACATTTTCTTCTTTTCTAGTTTTTCCTTATAAGTACTTTTTCTATAAAACTCTTCAATAAGTTCTTTTTCTTTTTGATCAAAGCTATCAGTTGATGCTTCTAATCTTTTAATAGATTCATTTTTTCTTACTAGGTTAGCACTTAATTCTTTATATCTCTTTTCTTTTTCTGTAATAGTAGTTTTAATATTTTCTAACTCTTTATCTAACTTATAATAGATATCTTCTATAGTAGTAATCTTTTCTTCACTTTCTTTAATGTCTAATAACACTTTCTGTCTTGACTTAGTAAGGGCTTGATAAGTTCTTCTAAGTGATTCTATTTCTTGCCTTATCATAACAGAACTTCTTCCTTTATAAAAAGTTCCACCACTCATAGAACCACCTGTATTTATGACATCACCATCTAGAGTAACTATTTTGTATTTATTCATAGTCTGTTTTGCAATTACTAAGGCACTATCCATATCTTTAGCTAGTAATACTAAACCAAACTGGTTATAAATTACATCTTTATACATGTCTTCTGTTTTAATTTTATCTGCTAAAATACCATAATAGCCATCTATTCTTTCTAAACTATTTTTAATATCTTGTGGAATATATCTTGGTTTAATAATATTTAAAGGGAAGAAAGTTGCTCTTCCTTTCTTTTTATTCTTAATATTACTAATTGCTTCTTTAGCACAGATATCATCTTTTACTAAGACAAAATTTTTACTAGCAGCAAGAGAAGTATCTAAAGCTTTAGCATAAATATCATCAGTTGTAACTACATTACCTATTGTATCATAAATACCTTTTAGAGACTCTTCTTTTAAAAGGTAGCGAATTACTTCTGGTAAGTTAGAACCTTTTTCTTCTTCACTTACTAAAAAGTCTATCTTATGCTTATAACTTAATTGATCTTGATCTATTTTACTATATTCACTTAAATAATTTCTCTTAGCCATCTTAGTAGAGTCTAATTCCTTCTTTTTAGTATTTACCTCATCCTCTTTTATCTTAAGTGTTTCATTTAATTCTTCTAGTTCTGTATCAAGTAGTGATAATTCTTTCTTATCTTTAGATTGTTCTGTTAACAAGATTCTTAACTCTTCATCAGTTGTTCCTTCTTCTTTCTTACGTCGTTCTAATTTAAATAATTCTAAACTACTTTCTTGTCTTACTACTTCTTCAGCTGTTTTAAGGAGTTCATTTTGAACAAAGGTTATCTCTTTTTGTAGTTCATCTTCTTCCTGTTTATATTTCAATATTTTACTATCTCTTACATTTTCTTCTTTCAAAGCGATTAATACTTCGTCATCTAATTTCTTCTTCTCAGCTGTTTTTAACTTTTCTTCTTCTGTTAAATGATATATATCATAAGCAAGAAGTGCTATTTCAAGTGACTCTAGTTTTTTCTTATATTCAAGATATTTCTTAGCTTCTTCACTTTGTCTTTTTAAAGGAGTTACTTGTAATTCCAACTCGTTAATTATATCTTGTACTCTATCTAAAGCTTCATGGGTACGATCTAGTTTTCTTAAAGCTTCTTCTTTTCTTTTTTTGTATTTTAAAATACTAGCTGCTTCTTCAAAAATAAGTCGTCTTTCATCCTTACTTTCACTTAAAATCTTTTGAACTTCACCTTGACCAATTATATTAAATGATTCCTTTCCAATACCACTATCTAGGAATAAATTTAAGATATCTTTTAGACGACACTTTTGGTTGTTTAAAAAGTATTCATTCTCACCGCTTCTAAATACACGTCTTTTAATTGAGACTTCCGTGTATGGAACTGTTAGATAGTGATCACTATTATCAAAGACTAATTCTACAGATGCTACATTTTTCATTTTTCGTGAAGCACTACCAACAAAGATGACATCGCTCATTGCTCCATCACCTCTTAAAGTTTTCACTGATTGTTCACCAAGTACCCAACGAACAGCATCTACAATATTACTTTTCCCACTACCATTTGGTCCGACAATACATGTTGTTTCATCATTTAATACTATATCTATTTTATCTGCAAACGACTTAAAACCATTTACAATTATTTCTTTTAAGTACATATCTTACACCTACATTTTCTATAAAGATTTTATCAAACAATTAATGATTTAACAAGTGATTTAGATAAGCAAACGGGAAATACTAAAATATTTAAAAGTAGCTTTATATTAATTGGTTAATTATTATATCTATGCTATTATTTTTAACAGGAACATTTATAGATGAGTGTCATCCTTCTTATATATTTTATAAGGAGGTGATGTTGATGAAAACTAAGACTTTTATTTTAAAATTCCTTAGATTAATTTCATTAATATTACTACTATCTACCTTATTGGTATTAGCAGTAAAAAATTAAAATAAAGACACTCTTCATCAAGATAGAGTGTCAACAACAAAAAACAACTGAAGGAGACATTCACATCCAAATAAATGTTCCTCTTTTTTATTTTATGCAAGTTTCCTTGCTACATACATATTATCACAATACTTACTTATTAGCAAGTAATTTTACTACGAGAAATGTTTAATTTTTCTTAGAAGAAGTAGAAACACTAGTTACTGTATCTTTCTTTTTTCCTAAATAGTTATTAACTATTTCCCTCTTTTGATTATTTAAAATATATTTTGCAAACTCACTACAATCACAACCATTTTCTAATAATGTTAAAAAAGTAGTAGTATCAAAGGAAGTTATATACCTTTCTTGTTTAGCAAATGATAGTGTTTCGCTTCTAACATTATCATATATTCTATATGTTTCACTAGTTTCTTCACCACTTAGTATTTTTTCTTTATTTTGATTTTCAACATATCCCATAAGATCAGTTGCATAGACATAATCAAAAATATACATCATGTTAAGAAAATCATACTTTGTTCTATGTTTTTCTAAAGCTTGGTTATATTTTTCTTCTAACATTTTCATTCCTTGGTCATTATCATAAAGATAATTTATTGTAACAAAAAACTCTTTGGGCTCTTCTATAATTATTGATAATTTGCTAAGCATAGAATCATACAATTCATAATTATGAAGGCTAGAAACTACAGTTCCACCACTTTGCATTCTTAAATTTTCAGATGGAATCTCCTTCTCTTGAAAATCGACATTATGAATATTTTTGTATACTTCTTCAGCAAACCACTGAGTTTGAGCTTCCATTATCATTCTTCCATAATTTTCATGTTGATTAATACCACAATCTCCTGTTTCTAGATTAGTATGTGATGTTTGAGCAGCGTGATGAAGCTCATGATATATGGTAATTTCTTTAAGTTCATCATCTAAGCTATCTCTAATAAATAAAGTCTTACTCTTAATATCTCGTAATCCCTTAAAATCTTTACCATTCTTTTCAGTTAAATAGTGATTATCATCAAAGAATTCTATTCTTTCAAATCTTAAAACATTATTAACTATTTCATCAAAACTAACTGAAGGTGGAAGAATATTTTTACTTTTTACAACATAAAGATAATTAGCTAAATACTTTAAGGTAATATCATCAATATCTTTTTTCTGTTCTTTTATTAAGTTTACTATTTCATTGTACATTTACTCTTCTTACCTTTAATTTTTCTTAAATTCAAAATAGAAGTCTAGTATTCTAACCATGTCACCATCTTCGGCTCCCATTTCTTCCAGTTTTTCATCTATTCCCATTTTTCTTAATTTCTTAGCAAAGCGAAGCATTCCTTCTTCAGTACTAAACTTAGTCATCTTAAATAATTTTTCTACTTTTTCACCTTTTATAACAAAGCAGTCATCTTCTTTTTCAATCGTAAATGGTTCTTCTTCCTTAAACTTATATAAAACATAATCTTCATAGTCTTCGTTCTCATATAAATTAACTTCTCTATTTTTAGAGACTATTTCCTCTAGATAATCAACAACCTCTTGTAAACCAGTTTTTTCGAAAGCAGAAATAGCAAAAATCTTTTTGTCTTTAATATTTTCTCTTAGAACCTTTAATTTTTCTTCACTACCTACCACATCCATTTTATTAGCAACGATGACCATGTCTTTTTTAATTAGTTTTTCACTAAATGATTCTAATTCATTATTAATTAGCTGGTAGTCTTTTAAAGGATCATCATGAGACATATCTAAAACATGAAGTAATACTTTTGTTCTTTCAATATGTTTTAGGAATCTATCACCTAAGCCTTCACCTTTACTAGCTCCTTCTATTAATCCCGGTAAATCAGCCATGACAAAGGTATCGTTGTTAGTTGCTCTAACTACTCCTAAATGTGGGTGAAGTGTAGTGAATGGATAATCTGCTATTTTTGGTTTAGCTTTAGATACACTAGAAATAATTGTACTTTTTCCAACACTAGGGAATCCTACAAGACCAACATCTGCTAAGAGTTTTAACTCTACTTTTATTTCTCTTTCTTCACCAGGTTCACCATTCTCTGAGAAATTTGGTGCTGTATTATTTTGTGTTTTAAAAGCGGTATTACCACGTCCACCACGTCCACCATGAGCTACTACAAATGATGAGTCTTTTCCCTTTAAGTCAGCTAAAACTAAACCTGTATCCATATCTGTTACTACTGTTCCTTGTGGTACTTTAACAACAACTGGCTCCCTACTTTTACCGTGCTGGTTCTTTCCTTTACCATTTTCTCCTTTTTCACCTTTAATTAGCTTTTGATAACGTAAATCAAGTAAAGTATGAAGTCCTTCATCTACTTTAAATATTATATCTGCCCCATGACCCCCATTACCACCATAAGGTCCACCATAAGCGATATACTTTTCTCTTCTAAAAGCGGTACAACCATCTCCACCACTTCCGGCTATTACTTTTAATACTACTTCATCTACAAACATAACAATATCTCCTTTCTCTAAAAGAAAAAAAGCAACTGTATTACTCAGCAACTGGGTAAACAGAAACTTGCTTTTTGTCTTTACCTACACGTTCAAATTTAACAATACCATCTACAGTTGTAAAGATACTATCATCGTTACCACGCTTAGTATTAACTCCTGGATGAATCTTTGTTCCTCTTTGACGATAAAGAATGCTTCCAGCTGTCACAAATTCTCCATCGGCAGCTTTAGCTCCTAAACGTCTACCGATTGAATCACGTCCATTTGAAGTTGAACTTTGTCCTTTTTTATGTGCAAAAAATTGAATGTTTAACTTTAATAATTCCACGTTTGTCTCCTCCTTACTTTATCTCAATATTATCTTTATAGTTTTCTTCTAATTCCTTTAATAAAGAAATCATATTGCAAATTAGTGTATCTACTATTTTATCTTGTTTGCAAATATTTATTGTTAATCCTTTTTTATCTACTTTATAAGTTAAGGCTTCTTTATCTAGTAACAATATTCCATTAACTGTAGTAGTAACTATCGAACTAGCAGCACTGCAAACAATGTCTTTACCATAATCAGCATACATAGCATGGCCTAATATTGCAACTTTCTTATAAAATCCATTTTCTTTTGTTGTTTTAACACTAATCATAATTATCCATTAATTTTAGTAATCTTAATTTTTGTATAAGGTTGACGATGTCCTTGAGTCTTACGATTACTTCTAGACTTATTCTTATACTTGAATATACGGATTTTTTTACTTTTACCATGTTTTAAAACAGTTCCTGTTACACTGGCACCATCAAGATAAGGAGTTCCAATTTTTCCATCGATCATTAATACTTCATTGAAAGTAACATCTTTTCCATCTTCTACTTCTAACTTTTCAACAAAGATTTCGTCTCCTTCACTAACACGATATTGTTTTCCACCGGTTTTAATAACTGCGTACATTTTAATACCTCCTTTTTTACTTAAGACTCGCTCTTAAGGTACAAAATATTTTTTGTTTCTACCTTTTCAATGCGGTTTGAGAAAGAGGCCTGCTCTTGCTACAAACACCATGATTTTACCATAATTTATTAAGCTAGTCAAACTGTTTTGCTTATTTTATAAGACTTTTTTCAATATTTTGTTACTTTTTTCTGATATGCTTCTTTCTTTTTCTAGTTTTAGTCCCTCAAACAAAGTTCCTTTATAAATAGGAATACTTTCTTCATCTAAAGTATTTAAGACCTTAGTAAGTAGTTTTTTATCATAACTAACTTTCTCATTTTCTAAATAAAAATTAAGTTCATATAAAGATGTTCTTCTAAGCATGCCACCTATTTTACTAGCTGAAATAGTAGTAAATATATCAGGATGAATAGTTATATAATTATCTACTATTTTGTTTATCTCTTCTTGGTCTAATATTTTAGCTATGTTTTTGATATCATATGGTGATAATCCATATCTTTTATAGTGTTCATAAAGATTATATAATTTACTTTCTTTATTACAAATTACAATATCGTTAGCAACTTCATTAGTAATATCTTTCATACCTTGTATTAATTCTTTTGCTAATCTTTCTGAGGTAATTTTATCATTAGTATTCATTTCTAAGTTGTTATGGAAAAACATTCTAAAAAGATAATATAAGTCTTCTATTGAAATATCAATCTTATTACAAATTCTTTCTACATTCTTAGCATTTAGTGATCCGATAATCTTGATAATTTCACTTATCCCAGTCTTTAATTCATTCGTATCTTTCATTCTATTTCCTCCAAAGTGCTTAAATTGTATCAATAATTATTATGTGTGTCAATTTGCAAACAACTTATTTGCATAAGAAAAGTTAATTATTTTTAATATTTTTTCAACATATCTATTTCTTTCATTTTGGTATTCCAAATAATAAGCATGTTCCCATAAATCTATACAAAGTAGTGGTGTTAATCCATATAAATAAGGACTATCCTGATTAGTGGTAATTAGTAAAGACAACTTTTTATTATTATCAGTTACTAAGAACAAGTAGCCACTTCCTTTTAATTCTCTAGTACAACTTTTTATTTCATTATACATATTATCTAAATTTCCAAATGAATTATTAATCGCTAATAATAGATTAGAGTCTGGTAATTTCTTTTCTTGTTTTATAGATTCGAAATATAACTCATGATTGACTATTTCCCCTAAGTTAAATAAGAAATCATTTTTATCCTTCTCATTAACGATATCAAGATGGTTATATAAGTCTATTAATTCATAATTAGTAGAAATATTGTTTTTAACAATAATCTCATTTAGATTATTTAAATAGGTTTTATAATTTTTCTCATAGTGATAAGCATTAGTTTTAGTTGATATAGTTGGTTCTAATTGATAATATAAAAATGGTAATTTTTTAGCTTTGTACATCTTTTCCTCCCCTATAATAATACGAATTAAATTTTTTTCATGCAAAAAAGCAAAAATCTCTTGCACGAGTATAAAAAATATGTTACTATTAAATGGCAATGGAAGTTCTGGACCCTTAGCTCAGTTGGTTAGAGCATCCGGCTCATAACCGGGCGGTCGATGGTTCGAGTCCATCAGGGTCCACCATTTTTATTCGCGGGTATGGCGGAATTGGCAGACGCGCTAGACTTAGGATCTAGTGTCATAGACGTGCAGGTTCAACTCCTGTTACCCGCACCATTAATGATTTAACCCTTATTTAATAAGGGTTTTATTATGTCATAAATTAACTACCTCTTATTTTTATTATAGGAGTCTATTATATCAAAAAAAGTCATAAAGATTGTAAATTATGACTTTTTAATAAAATCTATTTTAATTGTATTTTTTCATTATTCTTAGGGTATTTATAATTGTTAATAAGGTAACACCAGTATCAGCAAAAACTGCAAACCACATATTAGCTAAACCAAAAACACTAAGTAATAGAATTAAAATTTTAACAGTAATAGCAAACACCAAGTTTTGTATCATAATATGTTTAGTATATTTAGAAATATCAATAGCAAGTAAAATTTTTGAAAGGTCATCTTTCATTAGAACAACATCACTTGCTTCAATAGCTGCATCTTGACCAACTGCTCCCATAGCAATACCAATATCTGCTCTTTTTAAGACTGGGGTATCATTAATTCCATCACCAACAAAGATAGTAATAGCAGCTCTACTTACTTTTTCATAATTAGAGAATTTATCAGTTGGTAACATCTCATACTTAATCTCATCTATTTCAAGTTTTTTACCAATAGCAAGAGCGATTTCTTTCTTATCACCAGTAAACATATAAGTCTTTATTCCATGTTTCTTTAATCCATCAATTGTCTCTTTAGCATTTTCCTTAATACCATCATTTATAGTAATAGATGCGATATGTACTCCATCAATATTTAGATGAAGAATAGTATCATTATCACAATCACATAGACTTTTATTTCCAATTAATACTCTTTTATCATCCAAAGTAAATGATATACCCTTACCTTCTATTTCCTTATAATCTTTAATATCCTTATTATTTACTCTCTTATTACTTAAAGAAAGGATTGATTTAGCAATTGGATGATTTGAAAATGATTCACCTTTTCTAAGTATTTCTATAACATCTTCCCTAGTATAAGAGTCATTGGAAATATCAATACTTTCTACCCTAAAACTTCCAGTAGTAAGAGTACCTGTCTTATCAAAAATAATATTTTTAGCATTACTTAAATTATCTAAGTAAGTACTTCCTTTTATTAAGATACCTTTCTTACTAGCTACACCTATACCAGTAAAATAAGAAAGTGGTACTGATATAGCGATAGCACAAGGACAAGATATAACCAAGAAGGTTAATCCTCTATAGATACTAGACTTTAGTGTTACATCAGTAAAAATTGGTAACATGATTATAACTAAAATAGCAAGTATTATAACAGCTGGCGTATAAATCTTACTTATCTTAGCAATAGATGTTTCCATCTTTGTTTTTTTATCGGTAGCTGATTCTAATAACTCTAGTATTTTAGCAACAGTTGAATCTTCATATAAAGCTGTTACTTTTATTTCAATAACATCTTTTTTATTAATACTACCTGATAATACTTTAGATGATGCTTTAACATTCACTTCTTCACTCTCACCTGTAAGAGCTGAAGTATCAAGTGCTGATTCACCCTTGATAACTACCCCATCAAGAGGAATCTTTTCTCCTTTTTTTACAATTAATATATCTCCTACTTTCACTTCTTCTACTCTTACCTTTTGTACCTCATTATCTTCCTTCTTATTAGCATAATTTTGTTTAATATCAAGTAGACCTTTAATAGATTTCCGAGAATTATTAATAGCTTTCTCTTCTAGTACTTTCCCAATGGTATATAAAGTTACTACCATCATTCCTTCTAGTACTTCCCCTATTGCTAAGGCTCCAAAACAAGAAATAGTTATTAAGAAATTTTCATTAATTGTTCTACTCCTAAATAATAACTTAATTGCATTAATAGTAGTTTTATATAAAAGAAGACCATAAGATATTAAGTATAAAGCTATTTTAATTATGTTAGGTAGCTTTAAGAAATATCCCAATAGACCGATTGTTAAACCAATTATTAAGATTCTTAGAGAAAATTCATTTTTAGTTTCTATTTCTTCTTCTGATAAATAAGCTTCTGGTTCTATTTTTTTTACTAAATTATTAACTTCTTCTAAACTAAATTCTTTTAAAGATTCATATGATAATTTAGAAGTATTAAAATTAACTACTACATTTTTAAAGTCTTTGTTTTTATTTAAACTTTCTTCTATTTCTCTAGCACAATTAGCACAATCTAAATTATTTATATTATATTTATATTTCTTCATTTGTTTTTCCCTTCTTATGATTAATATGTTCTAAAGCCACTTCAAAAACTTCTTTTACATGATTATCATCTAACATATAATAAACTTCCTTTCCCTCTCTTCTTGTTTTTACTATCCCCATTTTTCTTAGAGTTGAAAGCTGATGTGATATAGATGACTTACTCATATCTAAGCTATTAGCTATATCACAAACACACATTTCGTTATTATCAAGAGCAAATAATATTTTAGTCCTAGTTATATCACCTAATATTTTAAAGAAGTCTGATACATCAGTTAAAGTATTTAATTTTTTTATTTTCTCTTTAGTATTATATACATTTTCTTCATGAATTATATTACAATCACAACTATATTTTTTCATTGTTACCTCCACATCTTAATTATAGTTGAATATCTGTTCAACTGTCAAGAATAAAAGAAAAAGAAGTCATTATTTTTTACTTCTTTACTAAACATTTACTTCTTTCTTTTTTATACCAATTAGCGAATAAAGATAGGACGTTAGGATTAGTCTTAGCTAGTTCATCTTTCTCATCACTTGACATTTCACTAACAGTTTTAGAATACCCTTCAGGAATAAAAACTCCAAATAGCTTAGTATATTTATCACTATTAGTTCCTTGATATTCACTATATGCTAAAGTTCCTTCTTGACTAGATTCAAACACTTTAAAATTATCACCATCGTAGTAAGCTAAACATTCCTTTAATAAACATTTTCTATCAGTTACATTTTTCATATTTTCTAAAAGACCTTTTATGCCAATAGTATCTAGTAAATTAGTCTTAATAAAAGCTCCAGGAAAATCAGGATTATTTGGATAATTTTTAACATAAAAGCCAGTATCCATAACAATTAGTGGTTTTACTATATTATCATAAGCACTAATAGCCTTATCAACAGTGATGCAAAATAGATCATTTTCTAATTGTTCAAAGAATCTATAGTTTTTACTGATAACATTAACATCAAGAGTAGCTAATTTTTCTTGTACCTCTTTCAGTTTTATATAATTATTAGAGACAAATATCAATTCATCTTCTGTCATAGTATTCTTCCTTTCAAACAGAATATATTATAGGTGCTTTCTTCTATTTTAGCAAGCATTTTATGGATATAAATTAAAGTATATATCACTTACACTCTTAGAAATTCTTCTTGTTACCATAGAAGAGTAATTGATACTAGAGTTTTCTAATGATGAGTTTGGACTAGTTACTGTTATTGACATCTTTGGATTATCAGTTGGTGCATAACCAATAAAAGCAGTTGATACAGTTGGTGTATCTATTTTTCCATCACCATTACTATCAGTGAAACTTTGACTAGTACCAGTTTTACCTGAAGGATCATGACTAGCATCAATATAATTTCTACCTAATCCATAACTTTTAGTAGTAACAGCATGAAATCCTTCTCTTACTCTATTTAAATATTCTTCCTTAGTATTAACTTTATTTAAAACATTAGGTTCAAAAGTATAAATTACTTTTCCTAACGATTCATCATCAGTTGATTTATGTACTTCTTTTAATAGATGTGGTTGATATCTTGTTCCTTTATTAGCAATTGTTGAAACATACTGTGATAACTGCATTGGAGTATAAGTATCATACTGTCCCATTACAAAGTCAAGCAGTAAACCTCCAGCTGTATTATCACTAGAAGTTCCCCTAGACTCAACAGGTAAATCTATTCCTGTTGCTACCCCAAGACCAAACTCATGAAAAGTATTTCTATAAGTATCAAAGATGCTTTTATCAACTTTAAATGGCATATTATAACTATATTGGTATCCAGCTACCTTCATAGCTGCTTTAAACTGATAAACGTTACTAGATAAAGCTAGGGCATCTATATCATTAATTCTACCAAGAGTTTTCCAAGAACACTTCTTTTTAGTACCAGCTAGTTTTATACATTCATCTTGCTGATACTCTCCTATTTTTATAGCTCCTTGATTATAAGCCACTATCATACTAGCTCCTTTTACAACAGAACCTGATGTCATTGGAGAAATAACTACTCCTGCTGTATAATCAATTATTTTATAATCACCTTTTCCATCAGGTAACACTTGTTTACCAGCCATAGCTAGTATTTCTCCAGTATTAGGATCTTGAACAACAACAAAACTTCTATCATAATACTGGGTATTTGGCTGACTCTTTGTTTCTACTATTTCTTTTTTTAATATCTCTTCTACTTGTTTTTGTAACTCTATATCAATAGTTAAAACAATATCATTACCTCTTTTACCGTCACTTACAAGTTCTAGCTCATGACGGTTTAATACTTTATATACTTCTTTTTTACCACGCAAATAGTCTTCATACTGCTTTTCTAAATAGCTTGTTCCTACTCTATCATCAAGTGAATATCCTTTTTTTAAATAATAAGCTTTTTCTTCACTAGGTATACCATTATCTGATACAGTTCCAAGTATTGTTCTAAATACATCCCCATAAGGATAACTTCTTTCCCAGTCAAGTCTTGTATTAAAACCATCTAATGATTTATTATTTTCTGCTATATAAGCATATTCTTCATCTGTTACATCCTTTGTTCTAATAACTTTTTGATCATATGTATATCCTTTATTCATTAAGTAATATAAGTAAGCCGCTTTTTTATCTTCATCAGTAAAACTATTTAATTCATCATCTGTTACTCTTTCAATCTTAAGTTCTAAAATATCATCTTGAGTTAGTTTTCTTTGTTTTACTTTCTCATACTCACTTACTTTTATTCTTTTTTTCATCTTTTCACTATTTTTTGCTACAAAGAATTCTCTTTTCATCCTATCATTTAATTTACTAATAGAAAGATTTAAGTGAGGAGCTACTTTATAAGCTAAATTAATTTCATCAAGAGCAGTTCTTCCTTTTTCTTTCTGATAATAGATAGTCTTAACCGCTTTATTATCAACAATTACTTTACCATTTCGATCAAGTATCCTACCTCTTGGAGCGGTTGATCCTTCTACTTCTTTAGTGGATAATGCTTCAAGTCTTTTTTCATATTTAACTTGATCTCTTAGCATTACTTGATACAAGTGAAAAGCTAATACTATAAAGCAAAATAAGGAAATAGCTGCTATTGTAGAAAATCTTTTTTGATAGTAGAAGTTAGATTCCATTCTTAATTTATGTTTTTTATTTATCTGTTTTTTACTAGTTTTTTGCTTAATCTTTGGCATCTTACCACTCCTTCCTTAATAGTTTATCACATATTTTAAAATTTATTTCATATAAATTTAAAAGAAGGGATGAGTTTATGATTGAACGTTTTTTAAGAAAGAATATTACTAGTTTAAATCATCATTTAACAATGGGACTTTTAGAGAGTAAAGGTATTTATCCTAGTGAAGATGAATCTATAGTTATTACTAATTTTTTAAAAGAAAATTTAGATTTTATTCTTAATGATAGTAACTTTATCTATAGATTAAAAGGAATGATTAGAGATAATATCTTTAATGGTTTACTAACTTTATATAATGATTATAGAGGAAAATATTTTAATTAAAAAAAGAAGATTATGCTTCTTTTCTATCTAGTGTTATGTTACCAAAGGCATTATTCTTAATATCTTGTAGTATTATATTATATACTTTTTCATAAGATACAATTCCACCACGTTCTAAACAACCTCTTTTAGTGCCTATTATATCTAGTACTTCTACTATATCATTATTATTATAACTAACTCCGTATCTTTCTTCTACTCTATCTTTATAAAGGCTTGATAATATAGAAAGAGCATAAATAGCTAATTCTTCTTTTGGAAGTATTTCTTCCTTAATTGAGGAAAACAAAGCTAGTTTTTTGGCTTGTTCTTGATTTTCTATTTTGGGCCATAGTATTCCTGGAGTGTCTAAAAGTTCTATATCGTTATTTACCTTAATCCAACTTAACTGTTTAGTAACTCCTGGCTTATTCCCAACAATAGTCTTTTTCTTTCCAGCTATTTTATTAATAAAGGTACTTTTACCAACGTTTGGAATACCAAGTACTAATACTCTTAATCCTCTTGGCTTAAGGCCTTTTTTAGCTCTTTTCTCATTTTCTAATTGTTGATACTTTTCACTAACACTAATTACTTTTTTAATATTATCACCAGTTATTAAATCAACAGGTACTACATCATTGCCAAGACTTTCAAAGTAATTAATTATCTTATCAGTCTCTACCTTATCACATAAATCATACTTAGTCATAATTATAATTTTAGGTTTAGATTTTATTATATTATCAACTTCTTCTATTCTAGAAGATAAAGGCATTCTAGCATCTACTATTTCATATACTAAATCTATTAAGTTTAATTTTTCTCCTATTTCTCTTTTAGTTTTAGCCATATGACCAGGATACCAGTTGATATTTGTTTTACTAAACACCTTATCTTTATTTTCATTCATTTTAGTCACTTCCTTTTTTCATTTCTTTATTATTATATCATAAAAAAATTAGATTTTTGAATTAGCTCAAAATCTATTTTAATTTTAATAGTTTAGAGGTTCTAAAGAAAAAATTTCTTTATTTAATGATTTTGCATATTCTATTTCTTTTTTTGTTGATGTACCTATATAACCATCAACATTAACTACATATATTGCATCACTTATATCAATTTTTTTATAATGCAAATCTGCTAATAAAACTTGTTCTTCTTCATTAAATTTATCATTACTATAAACACATTGAATAACTACATATTTATTTTTAATTTCTAAATCTCTAGCAACTTCCATCATTTTATCTTTAAATTTCATACTACCACATATTGTTACTACTTTCATAAGTTTCTCCTTCGATATTATTAACTTTAATTTTTCATTAGTTCTATATCATATTTCATAATTACTTCTAATTTATTATCTTCATAAACGATAACAAAGTCAAGATATTGATGACAACTTTCCTACTTAATTCTTTGATTTTTTGGTCATCTAATTTCTTTAAATTTATTTGATTTAATACTTCTTCAAGTAAATTCTCTTTTCTAAAAGTATGCTTTGTACAAATCTTTTTACTTATGCTATTTCTACAATAATAGTATTCGTTCTTTTTACCTGGATCTATGTCAATTTTTTCTCATATTCACTATGTTTAATTTTTCTGCTATTGTCATACTCAGTATATCATTCATCTTATAATAATATTTATCTATAAGTTTTCTATTAATTAACAATATCAATATAATTCATATTAGTATATACAAATATTTTAACTGGTTTATTAATATAATCATTCATTTTATTTATATTGATTGCTAGATTATCTACAGTAATAGCTTTTCTTTCATTATCAAGATAATACTCAACGGCTGCTGTTACATTATGAATAAAATGCTCAGGAGTTTTATTATCATATATATTAATAACCTTTCCCTGTATTATTTTTCCGTTTTTCATAATAAATAAATTTAGATTTCTCTTTTCTTTACTCTTTAAATATTCATTTAACGAAAAAACAAGCATAATGATAATGAAGGTACTACAACTGAAACCAATATTATCATTTGAAATAAACTTCCACTACAATCTTCGTCATGATATTCGTAGATCTGTCAACTAAAGATTCCGAAAAAAATATTGCTGAAAGAAATAATATTTCTACTAATTCAGTAAACAGAATTTTAGATGATATTTCTGACGATAAATATGTTAAAAATAATGATTCTCTTCCTACATCTTTTGGAATAGATGAATTTTCTGCAACTAAAGATACTATTTCTAAGCTTACTTTTATTATTGTTAATCAAGAATCAAGGAATGTCTTTGATATTAATAATTCTAGACTTTCAAAGGATATTTATGAATACTTTTTTAGATATCAAAGGACTGATAGAATGAAGGTTAAGTTTATTACTATGGACTTATATAAACCTTATTATGTATTAATGCACAGACTCTTTCCTAAAGCCGCTTTAATCCCTGATAGATTTAATATAGTTCTTCAAATTAGAAATACTTTAGATAAAACTAGAATAAGTTTATGTAAAAAATCTAACCCTAACTATAATAAACTTAAAAAATATTGGAAATTAATTCTTAAAAATGAAGATGACTTAGATAAAGATAATAAAAAATACTCTAAAAATTTTAATAAGGAAATGTCTCAATATGATATCGTCCAATATCTTATAAATACTGATGACACTCTATACTATACTTGCAATTTATATCAAGGCATTATCAAATCTATTAATAATCGTGATAAAAATAAATTTCTAAATATTATTCATAGTGTAGATAAGAAGAAATTAAATAAGTATTCTAAAACAGCTATTAAAACATTTTTAAACTTTGAAAGCTACATTGTTAATGCTTTTGATTATGAACTATCTAACTGATTAGTTGAAGGTACTAATAACATTATTAAGTAACTTAAGCATAATGCATGTGGTTATAGAAAATTTTCTCATTTTAAAGCTAGAGTTATGCTTGTAAAAGGCATTTATAATCCTCTTGTTACATAACAAAAGAAGACTATTTCTAGTCCTCTTCATCAATTCATTTATCATTAGTTTTTGGTTTCACCAACACTACTTGACATTGAACCATTTTTGCTACGAAATAATGTATTGTTGTAGCTTCAAATACCCCTAAAAATAAATAATGCCAAAACCCTTCAATTTGCATATTTTCTCTACATATAATACCTAAGTATACAAGCATATATAAACCAAAACAAAGTTTCTTACTTATTTAACTTTATGTGACATTAAATACATTCCGGCTGATATACAAATTCCTATATAAGTTTCAAATATTAACACTGTTATTAATATAATCTTATTTTCTTTAATCCATTTATTCATAATTTCTTACTCATGACATCTTAAAAAACTTTATATATTTTAATCTTTAAACCATTTTACTAAAAGTGGCTTAATTAATTCGTAAACGAATATTGCCATAAAGTTTATTAAAAATACTACTAATATCAAACTAATATTTATCGATGTTATACTTATTAATTCTCCAACTGGTGTAATGAACACTACAAGTTCAATTAAAAGTATTAATAATAATCCATAGTTCATTGTTTTATTAGAAAATAGTCCTTGTTTAACAACTGACTCTTTTAAGTTTCTACAAGATATTGAATAAACTATCTCCTGAACAACCATTGAAAGAAGTGCTAAAGACATAGCAGTCTCTTGCCCATACACTTTTAAACTAATAAAGTAAGTAAGAACTACAAATATAGTTTCAATGATAGCTGAAGACGCTATACAAGATTTTATAAATGGTGTAAATAGCGATTTATTAATGCCTCTTGGCTTTTTATTCATTATACCATCTTCACTCTTTTCAAAAGATAAACATATACTAGGAATAGAATCAGTTACCAAATCAATAAATAAAATATAAATTGGTAATAAAATTGTTGTTTTAGCAAATAGTCCTATTATAATAGTAAATATTTCAGCAAAATTACTTGATAGTGAAAATACAATATTATTTCTAATGTTATTATATATTCTTCTTCCTTCTTCAACAGCAACAACTATTGTTGAAAAAGAATCATCCATTAAGACTATATCTGATGCAGACTTTGTAACATCAGTACCTGTAATACCCATTCCAACACCAACATGAGCATCTTTAATTGCCGGAGCATCATTTACTCCATCTCCAGTCATTGCTACTATTTTTCCACTATTTTGAAGAGCAAAAACAATTCTTTCTTTATGAGATGGATTAACTCTTGCATACACAGAATATTGTTTAACGATATTTTTTAGTTCCGTATCATTATACTTATCAAGTTCACTTCCAATTATTGCTTCATTATCATTATCTATGATTCCAACATCTTTGGCAATAGCAATTGCTGTATCTATAGAGTCTCCTGTAATCATTATTGGTCTAATACCAGCATTTTTACATAAAATGACGCTTTCCTTAACACTTTCTCTTGGTGGATCTATCATTCCTAAAATACCAGCAAACAATAAATTATTTTCCTCTTTTTCTAATTCTTTAATATTTTTTGGTATATAATCTAATTTTTTATAAGCAAAACCTAAAGTTCTTAAAGCATTTTTAGAAAGATTCTTAACTTTATCTAATACTTCTTGTTTTTCAGTCTTAGATAAATTTACTTTTTCAATTAAAGAGTCCATACTACCTTTACATAATATATATAAATCATTATCAATTTTATTTAAAGTAGTAAACATCTTTCTATCACTATCAAAAGGTATATCTAATATTCTCTCACATTTTTTTCTCAATTTAAGAGGATCAATTTTTTTATTATATAGATAATCATATAAACAAGTTTCGGTTGGATCACCTACATATTTTTCTTCATAAATGAGACCATCATTACAAAGAGCGCATATATAATTAAGCATTTTTTCATCTATTACATATTCTTCTTTGACAGTCATTTTATTTTGCGTTATAGTACCTGTCTTATCAGAGCAAATAATATCTATTGCTCCAAGTGTTTCTACAGCTTGCATTTGTTTTACTACCGTTTTCTTTTTTGCTAAATTGGATATTCCAACAGATTGTGTTATTGTAATTACAGTTGGTAGTCCTTCAGGAATAGCTGCTACTGCGAGTGATGTGCATAGCATTATAATTTCGAGTATCGTGTATTTATTAATTAAAGCTAAAATAAATATAAAAATTAAAATAATAAATACTATAAATGTAATTTTTTTAGAAAGTTCTTTTATTTTTAATTGTAATGGTGTTTCTATTCTATCAATTTCAGTTAATGATAAAGCAATTTTACCTATCTCAGTATTTTTCCCTGTACTTATAACTATACCAGTACATTTTCCATTAGTAATGCTTGTTCCTAAAAAGAGCATGTTTTTTTGTTCTTGAAGAATTAAGTTTTCTTTTAAAATATAGGCATTTTTTTGAACTGGAACGCTTTCACCAGTTAGTGCTGATTCATCTACTTTTAAACTTTCACATGAAAGTATTCTAATATCAGCAGGAACTGTTTCTCCTGATTCTAAATATATTATATCCCCAGGAACTAATTCTTTGGTGTTTATTACTATTATTTTGTCATTTCTTTTAACTTTACAAGTACTAGTTTCATATTTTTTTAAATCTTTTAATAATAAAGTAGCTTTTTCTTCTTGTATAAATCCAACAATTGCATTTATGAAAACTACAAAAATAATGACAACAGTATCAGTATATTCATGGGAATAAAAATACCCATAAAGATATAAAAGTAAGGCAACTACTAACAATATGATAATCATAGTATCATTAAATTGTTTTAGAAATCTTAAAATCCAAGGTGTTTTCTTTTTACTCAGAATAATATTTTGTCCATAATCATTTAATCTTTTCTCCGTTTCTTTACTATCTAATCCATCAATATTACTATTTAAAATTTTAAATACTTCTTCTTCGTTTTTAGAATACATTTTTATCTCTCCTCCTATAATATATTTTGTAAGTTATTTTTAACTTACAATTTATTATTCTTTCTAGTCAATTTTTAACTAACCAAATTTACTTATTGGTTATGATGCTCTAGTGTTAAAAATATTATTGAAATGTTTTTGCCTATACATTTATACTAATACCATTACTATTCTTCATAACTTATACATTTCTCTGAACATATTATAGCAAATAAAAAAGAAAAAAAGTATCTAAATAACTTTGGTTCTATAATAAATAGTGTTTGTGAGTAAAATTACTAACACTATTTTTAGTTAATAAAAAAGAGTCATAACCAGAAACTCATGATACAATATAGTTGACTAAAAAATATTGAAAGAATCTGATTAAATGACTCATACTAATTATACTAAAAAAATATTAAATATTAAATATTGAAGATGAAAATATATATTTTTACGAAAATTGTTTAGAAATGATAGAAATAAAAGTAATTAAAACAAAAGTATTTCACGGTTACCTTACTTATACACCTAAATCATGTCCTAATTGTAAGTGCATAAATCATGACCACAATGATATTATTAAATGGAATTTCAAACGTAATTGTAAAATTAAAATTACCAAAGCTTGTAACTACGATACTATTCTTCTTTTAGATAAACAAAGGTTCTTCTGTAAACATTGTAATAAAACTTTTACTGCATCTACTGACATTGTCGACTTTCACAAGCAAATATCTAATGATACTCGTAGAGCTGTCATATTAGATTTAATGACTAAAGATTCCGAAAAAAATATTGCTAAAAGAAATAATATTTCTACTAATTCAGTAAACAGGATTTTAGATGATATTTCTGACGACAAATATGTTAAAAATAATGGCTTTCTTCCTACATCTTTTGGAATAGATGAATTTTCTGCTAAATCTAAAAATGCTGATACTATTAGTTCTAAACTTTCTAATTCTTCTTTAGATAAATAGTTTTTAGCTATAACAACATCCGTCTCTAATATTTTTCCAAGAAGTAAGGCCCATATTTTCTTTTTCTGAATTTGCTCTATTATATATAATTTCAGCAGCTGTTTGATGTGATACAGCATAATGCATTTTATTTTGAACCCTTTTAAAAAATTTAATTGTTGTAGGTGACTTTTTATCATAATCCACACTTGTTGCATAAATATCAATAACTTTTTGATAAAATCGTCTTTCTGATAATCTTATTTCTCTTATTTCGGCAAGTAACGAATCATAATAATCTTCGTCAAAGAGTGCACCATTTGCCATTCTCTTTTTATCTATTATATAACCTTTCTTTGAAAACTCTTTTAATATATAAGTTGCCCATCTTCTAAATTGTATAGCTCTATCTGAATTGGTTCTATAACCTACCGAAATAACCATATCTAGATTATAATATAATACATTCCTAGTAATCTTTCTATTACACTCTTTTTGAACTAGTGCATAATTTGCACTAGTTGAATTCTCATTTAATCAAGTTCGGAATATATATTTTTAATATGCTTGGTAACTACTGTTCTATCAACATTAAAAAGTTCTCCAATAGCTTTCTGTGTTAACCACAAATCTCCATCTTCAAATCTAACTTGAATTCCTTTATTATGTGTTTGTCTTTCAAATATTAAAAATTCTGCACTACTGCTTCTTATAATTAAATCTTTTGCCACTTTTATCATTTCATGTTTCTAAATTTTAGCTTTCTATAATCAACTCATCAAAGTCGTAAATCTTTCTAATTATACCAAAAAAGGATATTTTTTTATCTATCTGATTATCAATTAATTAAATTCCATTTTTCTTTCTTTTAATCTCAATTGTTTTATTTTTTGCCTTTCAAAATTTTTATAATCTACTGATTCATGATATATATCATTAACAAAATCAGTACTACAACAAAGTCTATCTGATATTTTCTTTATATCATCATAATTAGCTTGTTCTGTTAATTGATGTAATTCTAAATAATTTCTTACTCTGTTAGTCAAATAAAGTGTTTTTTCTTCACTCTTTTTTAATAATTCTTTATAATTACAATAATCTTTTATTAATACATTATAAATTTGCATTTGTTTTTCATTTAAAACTGATACGTCAAACTTGTCAGAAATCACTCCCAAAATTTCAGTTACGTTATTAATATCTAAATTATATACATCCATTAAAAAATCAAAAGCATTACCACGAGAGCCACATCCAAGGCAATAAAATAAATGTACTCGTTCATCAACAAAAAATTCATAATATTCTGAATTATTTTTATGAAAAGGACACACATTATAATAAAACTTATTATTTGGATGTACTTTTACTTTGGGCATGTCATCAATCACTTTATTAGAAAATAAACTGTTAAAATATGATTCAATTATACCAATTAAATAGATATCACTTTTAATTGAAAACATTATTTCATCACTATATTTTAAATCATCATAATTTCTTTCATTCATCAATACCACTTTCCTTTTTATCAAATTACCAAACATTTAATTATTAATAATTATTTAACCTAAGATTTCAAATATATTTAATTAGGCCACAGTATTCAAAATTTTGTGTCTATATATCTATACTAAGACTACATCAATATATTTTATAAGAGTATTACTAGTACATTTATTTTCAATTTATTGTATTTCTACCTCCAGTTTCTAAACTGTTTTGTAATTAACCTTCGTATCAAAAACTGCTTATAATCTTTTTTCATATATAAAAGCCATCTCTGTTTCTTTGTTTAAAGTTTCTTTATTTTTAATAACTATTTCATATATTTTTTTGCATCCTAAACACTCATAAAATTTATAATTACATGATTCATCTGTAAGTATCTGAAGATTTTTCATATTATTTCTTCTAGCTTTTTCAAACACGTCAAGTAGCAATTTTTTACCTATTTTCTTACCTCTATAATTATTATTTACAATAAGTATAGAAATTTCCCCATCAAAATAATTCTTTAAGTGAGCTGGAACATAATAATAGTTATCTTCATACTCTTTAAGAGCTTTTAAATCTTTTATATGTTTACTTTTATATAATCTATTTTTGATAAATCCATAAAAACTTTTAGATAATTTATGTTTTTTAGAATTTTCTTTAGAATAGCCACAAAATCCGATAAGTTTCTTTCCCTCTTTATATTTAACTATCTCTTCACTTTCTTCTAATATAACCATTAAATATATTAAAGCACAAATATCATTATCTGCTTTTGCTTCCTTCTTTCCTAGATTCCACTCACTACTTAGCATTTTAACTGCTTGTTTTATCTCACTATAATTCATATACTTTCCACCTGAACATATTATAGCAAATAAAAAAAGAAAAAGAGTATCTAAACACCTTATAAATGTTAATGAAGTAATTAAATAAAATTTAACTCTGGTATAATAAAACTCTATTAATTCTTATTTATCTATAGTACTCCTATTTTAGAATTATCTTATAATACCTTGTTCCTTCTTTTTCAGCAAGTAATATTCCCCCATTATTTTCTATTACTTTTTTAGAACCTACATTTCCCTTTGATGATTGACCGTATACTTCTTTAAATCCCATTTTCTTAAATTTTTCTAATGCTAATTTCAAAATTTTGGTTCCATAACCTTTTCTTCTTTCTGATAACCTTATCCTATAGTAAAAATTACCTGACCATCTCATCCAATTGTCATCTATTTCAGTTCTTAAACATATTAATCCTATTGGCTTACCATTATCATACATTATATAAGAAATAGTTGGCGTGTCATCATAAGTTACTTTATTATATTTTCTATTAATTTCTTTTTTTAAATAATTCTTAAACTTGTCATACGGAATACCATAAGCCTCATTGGTTGAACCAGATTCCTTTGATGGAATATCCTGAAACATTTCATATTCATCATAAGACATTGTTAAGTCTAACTCCTTTAAATAACATGACACGTATATCACCTTTCTTTTACTACTCTTTCTAATTTATACATTCCTCTAAACATATTATAGCAAATAATAAAGAAAAAAAGTATCTAAATACTTTTATTCTCCACTAGATAATAATTTTTTAATATCTTTTTCTGATAATGATGATAAACTTTCACTATCACTTTTACCTTCTATTAGATTTTCACTAAGAATCTTTTTCTTATCTTGTAATTCAATAATTCTCTCTTCAATAGTACCTTTAGTTACTAACTTAATAACAGAAACAGTCTTAGTTTGTCCAATACGATGAGCTCTATCTGTCGCTTGATTTTCAACCTGAGGATTCCACCAAATATCTAAGTGTATTACTGTATCAGCCCCTGTTAGATTAAGTCCTGTTCCCCCTGATTTTAAAGTTATTAGGAAACAGTTAGTATCATCATTATTAAACTTATCTACCATATCCATTCTATCTTTACTCTTAACTGAACCATCTATCATATAGTAAGTTATATTATTCTTAGCAAATAGTTCTTTTACATTATCTAAAACTCTTTTAAAACTACTAAAAATTAATATCTTATGATTGTTATCAATACTTTCTTTTACAACTCTTAACAACTCATCAATCTTAATCCTATCACCAGTATAATTTTCATACATAACTGATGGATCAATACATATTTGTCTTAGTTTCATTAATAGTTGTAATATCTTCATACGAGACTTTTCAAAGCCACCTTCTCTTATCATTTCATCCATTTCTTTTTTAGTATCTTTTAAGACTTTCATATAAAGCATTTTTTGTTTATCTGGTAAATCTATATATATTTTATTTTCTATTTTTTTAGGAAGTGACTTAACAACATCACTTTTCTTTCTCCTTAAAATAAATGGTTTAATTTGATTACTTAAGTTATTTAACACTTCTAGTCCTTTTTCATCTACATCTTTGATATTATATTTCTCTCTAAACTTAACTACGCTATTTAAATAGCCTGGCATAATAAAGTCAAAGATACTCCATAGTTCGGTAACATTATTTTCAACTGGAGTTCCCGTTAAAGCTATTTTACACTTAGCTTTAATCTTTTTAATTTCTCTAGTCATAGTAGCTTGATAATTCTTAATATTTTGGGCTTCATCTACAACACATAATTCAAAATTCATATCTTCATATTCATCTTTATCATTTCTAATTAGTCCATAACTAGTAATAAAAATATTATATTTATCTTTATTAGCAAATATTTCTTGTCTTTTAGCTACTGTATCTGATACTGCTACATATTTTAACTGTGGTGCAAACTTAGCAAATTCTTTTTCCCAGTTATAAACAAGAGCTGTAGGTACTACAATAATTATCTTAGCTAGAGGCTTTTCTTTTAATATTTGTTTAATAAAAGTAATCGTTTGTAGACTCTTACCTAGTCCCATCTCATCAGCTAAAATACCACCCAAATCACATTTATATATAGTATTTAACCATTTAACCCCATCTTTTTGGTAATCTCTTAATATTTTCTCATCATCTTTATCAAAAGAAACACTTAAGTTTTTATACTTTTTAAAGTTAGAAATAAACTCATCAAATAAATTATTAGTTTCAATATTTTTATATTTACTATTCTTTAAACTATCAATATATATAGCTCTATATTTAGGAATAACTGCATCTCCTTCTAAGATGTCAGTTTTTGATAAATCAAGATCTGTTATTAAATTATTTAATTGTTCTAACTCTTCATTATCTTCTAAGGATACTACATTATTATTCTTTAGTTTATAATATCTTTTCTTTTGTTTCAAAGCACTAAATAGACTATTTAAATCTTCTTGATTAATTCCTTCTACACTAAACTTATAAGACATTATTCCATCTTGTCCAATACTAAAGTTACTACTAGTAGAAACATTTTTCAAAATTTTAGTATTATCTATTTTCTTACTAGTAAATACTTGATACTTTTCTGATAGACTTGCAAGTACTTCATCTAAAAAATAATACATCTCATCATCATCTGTCATAATAAAAGAATTCTTATCTTCTATAAATTTATAGTTTAAGATATCTTCAACTACTTCAGCCTCATAATCATTATCTCTTAAAAAATCCGTCTTATCAAAATAATTAATCTCTTTTCCTTTATAATCTAAAACAATATCACATTTAAGTTTAGAATAAGATATATCAAAGTATAACTTAACACTAGGTTTAGAAGGTAATTCTATTTCTGTTACATTACTATCTATGGTAATATTATTTTTAACATTATTTAATAAGCCATTGTTAAATTCTTTAATACTATTTTTATCAAAGACTAATTCATCTATCTTTCTTTGTCTTAATTGGGTTAGTAAGTCTCTATCTTTTCTATCTAATATATATAGGTTATGATTATAAGTAGCAAATTTATAGTCATAATCTAAAAATTTATAGTTTTCTACATCTTCTAATCTTAAGACGAAGTTACCATCACTATCTTTACTAAGATTATATTCCGTTGGTAAGCCATTATAAATGTTATAAATTGTACCACTACCCTTTATAGTAAATTCCTTTTCTCCTATAATATTTAATATTGTTTCAAATGCTTTAATATCAATTGATATATAACTACTTGCAGAATAATAATATCCACTTCTTTGACTTCCTATCAAGTCACCAAGATATTCAAGTAATTCACTATCTTTATTATCAAAATAAAATTTATTAAGACTATAGGTCAAGTTTTTTCCAAATACATATTCTTTTCTTTCATTATAAGCATCTATAAAACTAGAAGCTTTACTATAAGTAGATAAAGTATACTTTTTCTTATTACCTATCTTTATCTTTAAATAAATATCTCTATAACTAAATTGAAATTCTAAGTTTATATCTAGTCTTTCTTTGATTGTATTTGAATCATTATTTTTATAACTTGCTAGTATTTCTTTTGATAAAGCTAATTTATCTATAAATTCATAGCTTGCGATATCTTCATAATCATCTATTAAAACAGCTGCTACATGTTTACACGTCTTAGCTCTTTCAAACTGTGGACAATTACAAGAGTATCCTTCTATATCAGCACCATTATTTTTAATTTTAACGGTATAAACTCTTCTTGATGATTCTGATTTTACACGATATGTATGCATAAAACTACTAGCTAATTTAGTAGTATCTTCTTTTTCAATATCACTACTATACCATCTTCCCTTTACAAAGGAGTCTCTTCCTACAATTCCTAATATATATCCATAATTCATCTAATACCTCCAAGAACAATATTTACTATAAAACATTTTTAGCGATAAATTCTATAACATCACTTTCATCTTCTTTGATATTTTCTTTATCCTCACTAGTCATATCTGTAAAATATTTATTTAGTTTTTTATTTACCGATATACTATTAAGTGGATAACCAGGATTAATTTTATCAGTTGGTTTATCTACTAAATAAAAATCATCTTTACTCCATGTATAAGTAGATTCTTTTCCGTTATTTATTACTGCTATACCATATACCCATCTACAAGTTAATTTGCCAGAAGCTGAATAAGTATGTGCCAAATTAGAATAGTAATCAATCATCTCTTCATCAGTTAGTCTTTTTCCATTAACTCGTCTTACATACATACCAGGTTGTTTATCATCTTTTATATTTTCTATATACAAGTTATCATCCATAGCAAAGACAGGAATATCTATTTCTTTAGCATAACTTCTTGCTTTGATAAGAGCATTTTCAATAGCATTACTGCCATTTTCAACAACTTCTACTTTCTTATCTAAATCATTTATAGTAATTATTTCAATTCCTTTTTTTAACAATCCAGCTTTAAATCTTAAAGCTTTGCTTTCATTTCCAGTAGCAAACAATATTTTCTTATTAAGTAAATGATTCGTATTCTCTTTCATATTCTCCCTCTTTTTTATATGTGAAGTTGAAAAACTATAATCTTATAAATCTTCTTTATTACAACTCCAACTTGTCACACAATCAAATTTCTTACTCGAGTGGTGTTAACAAGGCTCAATATCTGTTTCATTTTTATCTAAATAATTTCAACTTTAAAGTTTAAGTCTATTCCCACAATTTTAGTGATTTATTACAATTAAGGCAAGTCTTGCCTTCTAACAGCTACATATTAGTATACAAAAAAAAAGATATATTTACAAACTATTTCTTTAACTTTTCGTCAATATATAAAAGACTGAAATAAAATCAGTCTTTAAATCTTACTTACTATCATTATTACCAAATAATTGGACTAAATAAATGAAAATATTAATAAAATCTAAGTATAATTGAAATGCTCCATATATAGCTCCATTTTCTTCACCAAGACTATCAAATAGTATTGGTAATTTCTTGACATCATAACCAATATAGCCGATGAACACTAGTATTCCAATAATACAGATTATAAGATCAAACATACTACTTCCAACAAATATATTAATTATACTTGCAACAATTATTGCTAGCAACATCATAAATAGAATAGTTCCCAGTTTATCAAGTGATAATTTAGTAAACATTCCAAATAAAGCAAACAATCCAAACACAAGTGCAGTTACAAAGAATATAAGTATTAAGCTTTTCATATCAAAGGCTATAAATATAGTAGAAAATGTTATTCCTGTTACAAATGAATATAGTAAATAGCAAAATGTTGCCATAGCACTACTCATCTTATGAATACGAGCTGATAAAAAGATAGCCAGTCCAAACTCCACTAGCAACACTATTATATAGCCTGCTCCACTCATTAGATTAATGATAGCATTTTCATAATTAGAAAAAAATGCACCTGTAGCAAACGTTAATAATAATCCTACAAATAACCAACCATATACTTTAGAATATATCTTATTCATCTTCCCCTCCTTCATCTTTAGTATAGCATATTTCTATTCTTTTACCAATTAATTTATGACTTTCTAAGAATTAAAATAAACTTATCTCCAAATTTTCTCTCCTTTAGGACAGAGTAATAATCACTATAAATAAGTTTATCTTTACTATCACTTTCTAAGATAACTAAACCATTATCAATTAACAAATCATACCTTTCAATTAGAATAAGAGCATCCTTAATAAAACTAGTTTTATAAGGTGGATCTATAAAGATTAAACTATATTTATCATTAGTCTCTTTCAAAAAAGTTCTAAAATCTTTTAGATAAACTTTGCCATTTTCTATATTTAGTTTTGCTAAATTTTCATTAATTGTTTTAACTGCTACTTTATTACTATCTATAAAAGTGCAAGCACTAGCTCCCTCACTCATTGCCTCCAAGCCTAAATTACCACTACCAGCAAACAAGTCTAAACAATTACTATTATCTATATAGTTTTGAATCATAGCAAACAATGATTCTTTCACTCTATCCATAGTAGGACGAGTACCAACTATATCAAAGCCAATAATATTTCTTCCCTTATATTTTCCACTAATTATCTTCATCTTTTATTTCTCCTAAACACTTGTTACATGAAAATATTAAAAGATTAAGTCTATTTTCTAATTGCTTATATCTTTTATATTTATTATTATTATATATTTCTTTTCTTAGATTATTGTTATAAGTCTCATGATACGTCTTTATTTTATTAACCAATTCAACATCATTATATATATCGTCTAGGCTATTTTCTATCTCTTTTTTTATTGTAGAATTATCAATCATATAAATAAGTTCTTGATAAGTATTTAGCAAATTTATCACCACCAACAACATTATAGCAAATATATTAAGGAAGTAACACTACTTTTAATTATTAACCATTTAAAGCTACTATTAGGATTTATAAATAAGAAGCTTTATTTTTTAATATTTATTTAAACATCTTAGTATAGTAAATAAATTCCAAAGTAAAACATTTCACATTTCACCCTTGATTTCATATGATAAATTAGGTGATTATTATGTACATTACTTATAAGAATATTAAATTTTACTATGACAAGATTGGTAATAAAAAAGATGTAATTGTAATACTACCTGGTTGGGGTAATACTAAAGATACTTTTAAAACAATGATTGATTCTTTAAAAGATAATTATACTATCTATATTGTAGACTATCCAGGTTTTGGTAAAACACCATTCCCTAAGAAGGTTTTAACTATGCATGATTATGCAGCTCTGATTATTACTTTATTTGATAAAGAAAAAATTACTAACCCTTATATAATAGCTCACTCTTTTGGAGGAAGAATTGCTATTCTTTTAACTGGTTTATATAATATAAGAGTTAAAAAGTTATTACTAATAGATAGTGCTGGTATAAAACCTAAGATGACAATAGCTAAATGGTTTAGATTAAAAAGTTATAAGTTATTACAAAAACTAGCTATAGTTATTCCTTTAAAATATAGAGCTAAATATAAGGATAAAATCTTTAAGATGTTTGCTTCTAGTGATTACAAATCTTTAAATAAAGAAGAAAGAGAAACTTTTAAAAATATTGTTAATTTAGACCTTACTGATTACCTTACTAATATAAAGACAGAAACTTTACTAATTTGGGGAGATAAAGATTATGATACTCCTTTAAGGGATGGTATTTTAATGAAGAAGAAAATAAAGAATAGTGAGCTTATTGTCTTTAAAGATTCTACTCACTACTCTTATTTAGAAAATTTAGATGTAATTTTAAGAATAATTTATATCTATTTTAATGACTAATCATTTTAATTTTTATCTTTAGTTAATAAAGCAAGGAAAGCCTCTTGAGGTACTTCAACAGAACCTAGTCGTTTCATCTTTTTCTTTCCTTCTTTTTGTTTTTCTAAAAGCTTTTTCTTTCTAGTAATATCTCCACCATAACATTTAGCTAAAACATTCTTTCTTAAGGCTTTAATATCTGTTCTTGCAATTATCTTTCCACCTATACTAGCTTGTACAGGTACCTCAAATAATTGTCTTGGAATAACTTCTTTTAGTCTTTCTACTAGTTCTCTTCCTTTTTTATCAGCAAAACTTCGATGAACAATCATACTAAGAGCATCTACTACTTCACCATTTAATAAGACATCAAGTTTAACTAAATCACTTACTCTATCTTCAATAAATTCATAATCAAAGGAAGCATAACCTTTAGTAATAGATTTTAATCTATCAAAGAAATCATAAATTATTTCTGATAAAGGAAATAGGTAGACAACTACTACTCTTTGATCAGTTATATAATCAATCGTCTCCATGATTCCTCTTTTTTCATTAGAAAGTTCAATAATTGGTCCAATATAATCTTTAGGTGTATAAATATGAGCTTTTACATAAGGCTCTTTTATTTCTTTTATTTTACTCTTATCTGGCATTTGGAAAGGTGACTCTACCATAGTAGTTGTTCCATCTTGACAAAGTACTTGATATTTAACGGATGGTGCAGTTGCTATTAAAGAGATAGAAAACTCTCTTTCAAGACGTTCTTTAGTAACATCCATATGTAAAAGTCCTAAAAAACCACAACGGAAACCAAATCCTAGAGCAAGAGATGTTTCTGGTTCAAAGGTTAAAGCAGCATCATTTAGTTTTAATTTAGCTAAAGCATTTCTTAATAGTTCAAACTCACTAGTTTCTATTGGATATAATCCACAGTAAACCATACTTTTCATAGGTTGATATCCAGGAAGAGCTTCTATCTCATTTTTGTTTTTTGTAGTAGTTAGGGTATCTCCTACATGAATATCATTGATACTTTTAATAGATGCATAAACATAACCTACTTCTCCTGTTTCTAAAACATCTATTTCTTTTTCTTTAGGAGTATTTATAAATAGTGATAACACTTCATAACTAGTATCAGTTTGTAACATAGAAATCATATCTCCTACCTTAAGTCTACCA
>ENA-OPVK01000145-OPVK01000145.1-human-gut-metagenome-genome-assembly--contig:-NODE-145-length-57791-cov-3.819419_pt1 | contig 57791 bp, 59 predicted proteins | sample MGYA00241495_ERZ501982 | MGnify/ENA primary metagenome ERZ501982 (study PRJEB25962, sample SAMEA2042002) | human gut metagenome | biome: human gut; feature: human-associated habitat; material: faeces...
TGTTGTATCTCAATGAGTTGGGATGAGGGTTGCTATGTTTAGCGGACAGTAATAAAAAGATATGACCATGAAAGCGGAAAGTTCAAGCCGGTATACATTACTGAAACCGGCAACGAATACATAAACCGCCTTGAAGCTGACCGAGAACAGAACCGGATTGACAAGGAAAAGCGTGAAGAAGAACAACGCAAGCTTGAAGAGGAAGCAAGAATGCAGCACGACCCGACTCTGTGGGAGACCGTGAAGAAAAGTCTCGGCGCAGGCTTCCTGCGTGTCGGTGCCGGGCTTGTCGATGCCATGCAATCGCTTACAAGCGGGATGATTGTTGAAGACCCGTCAAGTCCGGCAGGATATACAAGGACACGGAGTTATGAAGAAGCTCTGTCGGACAAGAACGACCCGTTGACAACAGCATCATCCTATTTGCATGGAACAGCCGACAGGATGAGCGAGGAAGCACAGCCGCACAGCGGGCGTAAAGGATTCCTTGACATGCTCTGGGACGGTGAAATAGGAGGATTCCTGCAGAAAGGCATAGCAACTACAGGCGAGTCGCTGCCGATGACCCTGTCAGCGTTCAATCCATACACCATGACGCTCAACGCCATATCAATGGCCGGAAGCAATTACAGGGAAAACACTCTTGCTAATCCAGACATACCGGCGTGGAAGCGTGCAGCGCAAGCCGTCGGCTCGGCTGCAATAGAGCAGGCCGTGGAAAAATATTCAGATCCAATATTCAAATATGTCGGCGGAGGAAAAATATTGCGCGGCGCATCAAAGAATGCGTCAGAAAAGATAACGAACGATATTACAGGCAAGGCTACCGAGACTCTTGCAAAACGCATATACGGACGTTTGAAAGGTATCGGTAAGGATGCTTTGGGAGAAGGCGCGGAAGAGATTATAGGAAATGCAGGTAATGACATTCTCGGAGAGACGCTTGACATTGTTGACGGGAATGAGGATTACGGGTTACGTGCGCAATGGAAAGAAATGAAGAAAGAAAATCCTGATGCGGATTTGACAGACTTCTCAAAGGCAAAGGCCAAAGAGTATGTGGAATCATTCATCGGCGGTGCCATGGCCGGTGCATACACCTCAGAAACAGCGCAGCTTTCAACCAAAGCCCTGCAATATTCGTTTGACAAACTCGGTGGCGGTTCTGTGGAAGAGAACGAGGAACAGTCCTTGAATCCCCTCAATGTGGATGTGGCTCAATCGTATGACGAGGGTTATTCCGAAGATGAGACGACAGGGCTGCAGGACACCAAAAACCTGTATGAACTCCGTCAGAATCAGATGGCCGCCATGTTCGGTGTTGATGCCGGACAGGTTGATGAGACCATCGGAGACCCTGTAAACTTCATCGGTGAATTGCAGCGGCTTGAAAGGAATGATGAAATCCAGCCTGTACTGGACTACATCAACGCAAAGGCAAAATTCGATGGGATGATACAGCGCGTGCGTGACGACATAGACGGCCGTATCGAACAGAGCAACAAAATGGTGAATGAGCGCACAAATCATGAAACAGGGATGATACAGGGCGCAACTCTGAAAGTGCAGGATACGGACGGTAACGACCGCCGCGCATATATTCTCAGTGGAAATCTTGTCATGTTGCCGGACGGTACGGGCGTTGACCGCGAAAAGTCAGGGAACAGCATACTCATCCTCCACGAGGACACAAATGAAATGGAAATGGTATCGCCTGATGCCATATTCAACATTGAACAGCCTGTTGACCCTGAAACGGAGAAACAAACTGCGGCGGAAGCGATACGGCAGCAGTATGGACAGCAGGAAGCCAACCGCATTGACGGTGTTGTTCCGTTCTATCCCGGCGACACCTATACCGTGACGGACGAAAGCGGACAGGCGGCACAGATACAAGTAGTCCCTAATAAAGACGGCCTTGTGGACAACGGAGACGGCACGGTGAACGTAAGCTCCGACGGCGGACAGACCGTTGTACCCATGCGCAAGGAGGACATTCAGGCAATGGTGGACGCTACGAACCGTGCAGGGGTGGCACAGGTTGAGCAGCAGCGCGAAGCCATGCGGCAGCCACAGGTGCAAGAACAGCCGACATACAGCCTGAACGATGAAGTCACCCTGTTGGACGAGAACGGGAACGAAGTCCGCGGAAGTATTACGGCAGACGTGAACGAGGACGGACAGTACGAGGTTTCCACCGAAAACCCGATAAACGGACGGAAAGTAAACCTTTTCACCGCTGAAGAATTGAACCGTTTGAATGCCAGTTCCGCTGAAAATTCTCTGCAAAACGGCGGAATTTCCACGGAAAACGGCGGAATTTCCACGGAAAACGACGGAATTTCCACGGAAAACGGCAACAATGGTGCTGAAAATATTCTGCAAAATGGCAACATTGAGCCGCAGAATATTCCGGCACCAGTTGAAACCTTGCAAGCTAACGGAGAAACCTTGCAAGCTGATGCCGGGCAAATGTCTGCACTTAAACGCATACCAAAAGACGAGAAAGGACAGCCTATTTACGAACAGGCAGACCCTGATACAGCCTGGGATGCCTTGCTTGAGCAAACCAATGGCGATGAAGTTACAGCACAAGAGGTTGCGAACGATATGGTCGCTGACAAAGAAGCCGCCTTGAAGAAGTTGGAGAAGCAGAAGCCAAAAAGCGGAACTACTCCGGCAGAGAAGATTGCGGCACGGCTTGAACAAAAGAGAATTGTCGAGCAAGCTAAGGCAGACCTTAATCAATGGCAAAAGATAGCACAGACTTCGCAACGCAGGAAACAAGCAGCCCTTGCCGAACAGTCGCGGAAAGCAGAAGAAGCTGCAAGGCTTCGCCGTGAACAGGAAGAAAGAGAACGTGACGAGCGTGAGGAAGCCGAGAGAATACGCAGGGAAGCGTTGAACGGTGTGCCTGACTTTGTTGATGACACGCCGCAGGATGCCCGTGCAAGAGGCTACCGCCGGGTGAACGGCAACAAGGTTGACCGACAACCGGCAATACCGACAAGGCAGGGCAGGGAGGTGCAGGTGAAGTTTGACGACAAGAACATCCCGACAGGGTACGTGGCCCTGATAGAAGCAAGCCAGTTGCAGCCGAGCCACCTGAACGGACTGCGCAATCCGCTTCACTTCATTGACGAAGCACAGCCAAAGGAGCGCAACGATGATGCAAGCGTGATGTCGGCACGTAGGATTGCCGCCAACATCCGCCCGGAAGAAATCACATCATCGGTAACCGCATACACAGGCGCACCGACGGTGAACACACGCGGCGAGGTGATACAGGGCAACAACCGAAGTGCAGCACTGCGCGAGATGTGGGCAGGAGAGCCGGAGCAAGCCGCCATCTACAAGCAATACCTTGCGGACCACGCCGCAGACTTCGGGCTGGCACCCGAAGATGTTGAAGCCATGCAGCAGCCGGTATTGGTGAATATGCTCGATGTACCCGACGAGGACGCTATCACATTGGGACAATTCGTAGCGAGCGATACGGAGAGCGGCGGCACGGAGCGCATCAAGCCGAAAAACATAGTGCAGAAAATGGGCGATGACATGAGAAGCTTTGCCGGGCGATTGCTTGCCTCTCCTGATGAGGAGATGACTTTCTCCGAATTGGTAGACCGCAACGGCATGGACGTGTTGAAATGGATGCAAGCAAAGAATTACATCACCCCGACGCAGTACCGTAGCGCGTTCGACAGCAAAGGCAATCTTACCGGCGAGGCCAAGAATGACCTTAAAGGCATAATGTATCAGAGTATTTTCCAAAATGGAAACACCCATTTGGAGGAAATGTTCGGCGCATTGCCTGCAAAGGCGCAGAAAGCGATACTGGCTACGGCGTACAGGGACTATGACAGTCCGAATACAGAACGGCTCAATACAGAGTTACAGAACTCTATCAGCGCATACTATGCCTTGTCGCAGATGCCCGACTTTGCAAATGCCAAGAACTACAAGGAGGCACGATTGGCAGTGGAAGCATGGAAAAGACAATATGCGCTTGACGATGTTACGGGAGAAAGTTATCTCCCTTCGGAAAGATACAGTAACTTTGCCCTGTTGCTTGCCACGATGTACAAGGGTCAGACGCAGACGTTCATACAGAACACTTTCAACCATATCTACGACCTTGTGCAGGGCACGCAAGAGGCAACGCTTTTTGAGGAGCCGGACAATACGCCGCGTACACTCGTGGAGGCCATCAACGAGACTTTAAGCGGCCTCAGTGAGGAATTATTGTTAAACGGAAACTTTATATACAATGGACAACGGAGAAATAATGTACTGGCTGGCAGTGGTACAACAGGCCAACCGCGGGGACAAGGAAGCCCAGGAAGTTCTCAGGCAGGAGGACGAATTGAGGACGGAACAGAAACGTCCAACAGTAATCGAAGAACTGAAATATCAGGCAAACAAGGACAAATTGAGGGAAGAAACGATAGCCAACTTGAAAGAGATAGTTCGCCAAAGCAAGAAGAATACACGCTAAGTTCCAAACGGTCAGGAAATGGTGAGCCATTCTATCAAGACGCAGACGGGAACATTGACCTTGTGGATATTCCGCAAAAAGTTTTTGATGAAATTGGATATAGTAAAGCACCATTCCGTCTTACACCGAGTATGATTCTCCATGTGCTTAATGGACATGGGAAAGAATTGGGAGTAAGTACAGTAGAGGAAACCCTACATTTTGTTCTTGATGTTATGAATCATTTTGACCATGTACGGTTAGGGTATGACGGAGCATTGATATTTTCCATTGAGAATGGGCGTAAACGTATTGGTAAAAGAGCTGTTACCATACTAATAAATTCGGATAATGGCAAGTTTTATGGACTGAAGACATCGGGATATGAAACTGTAAATGGATTAAGTAAAAGGCCCTTGCTTTGGGAGAGGGGCGCGGAAAATGTATCCTCTACTACAGATGCCGCATCTGCAAGTGTTTCCACCGGTAAGAGTCCATTAAGCGGCGAACAGTCCGGCAGCGCTTCACACCAAAGCAAGAGCCTTTCACTGAGTAACGAAGTGTATAGCCGCCATGCTACGACCAAACAGTCTGCCGAAACTGTTGAGGTATCGCAGAAAGCTGAGCAACGCGGCACACAGACTTCCTCCCGCATGAGTACCTCTACATCTTCTCAAAACAAAACTGTCCTTCAAACCGCAGCGTCTAAACCTCACGGAGACAGCATTGTTTCCAATGGCAAAGATACGGAAAAATCTCGTATTAGCAGCGGTTTAGGCGAAAAAATTGCGCAGGCAGAGGCAGAAACCAATCAGAACCCGACCGAAGCACAGAAAGAGGCCGGGAACTATAAGAAAGGCCATGTGCGCATCGGGCAGTTCGACATAACGGTTGAAAACCCGAAAGGCAGCGTGCGGCGTGGCACGGATGCCAGCGGCAAGGCGTGGGAACAGACCATGCGGAACACCTACGGCTACATCCGCGGCACGGAGGGCGTGGACGGCGACCACATCGACGTATTCCTGACGAACGACATAGACGGCTGGAATGGCCGCAGGGTATACATTGTTGACCAGTACAACGAGGACGGCACGTTTGACGAACACAAAGTAATGCTCGGCTTCAACGATGAGGACGACGCACGTAACGCCTATCTCTCGAATTACAGCGAAGACTGGGCAAAGAACCGTAAAATCGTCATGACCTCCACGAATTTAGAGGACTTCGAGAAATGGATTGACAGCAGCCACCGAAAGACCAAACCGTTTGCGGAGTATAAGAGTGTGAACGTTGATGCGACAAAGGCCGTCAGTCCGGCTGACAGGATAGCCGAGATAGACGCTCAAATGGCCGACCTGAAGAAACAGGCGGATGAAGCCCACAGGCACAGCGACCTTTTTGAAGAAGCACGCCTTATCAGTGAAAGCAACGAACTGTATGCAGAACGCCGCCGACTGATGCAGGAAATGCAATCGTCGCAAGCAGAGGAAGAAAGCAATGAGCAGCCGCAGGAGCAACAGGGGCAGACAGATGACCGATACACCGTAGAACAACGCTACCACAAGAAGAAAGACACGTACATCTATGCCGTGAAGTTCACGGAACAGATGCCGCGTGAGCAGTTCTTGTTATTGAAGAAGCGCGTCAAGGACTTTGGCGGCTACTATTCCTCATACGGCAAAGGCGGCTTCATCTTTGAGACGGAAGAAGCCGGACGGAAGTTTGCCGAAGCCGTGCTTGACCCAAGCGGCGAGAAGCTGGACGACAACAAACCGTTATCTTTGGCCGATATACAGCAGAGCAGCGAGCCTGTTGTGCATCAGGTGGACGTTGAGGGACTAATGCAGGCTATCAACGAAAACGGAAAAGCCAAGTTGAGTGACCATTTTGTTATGGGCCGTCCCGGTCTGACCGAAAAAGCAACGAACAAACAGTCAGACAACACTGCGCATGAAACAAATCCCAAGAATTCCGGCCAATTCGGACTTGTCAGCGACGAGCGAATGGAAGAATTGAAAAAACGGCTGAAACAAAAGATACTCGGTCAGATGAACATGGGCGTAGACCCTGAAATTCTTGCCATTGGAATGGAACTGACAGCAGGCTACATTGACCGTGGCATTAAGAAATTTGCAGATTATGCCAAAGTCATGATTGATAGCTTGGGCGACGCGATACGCCCCTACCTCAAGTCGTTCTATAACGGAGCGAGGGACTTGCCCGAAGTGCAAGAGGCAGGATTGGCGGATGAAATGACCCCATACGATGAGGTTCGCACTTTCGACACGGCCAACTTCGACAAGCCTACTGTTGATGCTATCGAAACGGCACATACTGTTGTGCAAGAGCAGGAGGTAAACAAGCAGGCAGAGGAAGCAAAAAACATTCTGACGACACAAAGAAACGAAAAAGAAAGGCAGAAGAGGAGCCGGAACAAGAAAAAATCCGTATCTTCGCAACAGACACCGGACTTGTTCGGTAATGTGAATGCGGAACAAAACCAAGAAGACGATAATTATGGATTACAAAGAAATGATGGAGCGGTACGCGCCGAAGGACTGCCAACCGACAGAGGTGACACCGAAGAGCCGTCTGGAAGCATGGGCGAAACGGTTGGGCAAGAAAGTGGAAGACCTGACAGAAGCGGAGAAGAAAGCGGAAGCGGAGAATTACGACGCAGCCTGCAACAGTCCGAGCGACTGGATGGGCAGCTGACACCACGAAACCGCAATAACAACCATGTAGAGCGTGGCACAGACTACGCTCCAACTACTCCAAAGGCAAGGTATGACGCAAACGTAGAGGCCGTAAGGCTCGCTAAAGAACTTACAGACAGCGGTCAGCAAGCAACGGACGAACAAAAGGCTATATTGCGTCAGTTTAGCGGCTGGGGCGGTCTTGGTACTTTCTTTAACAACGAACGCACACGCAACGAACTTGTTGCACTTTTGGGCGATGACGGCTATCAACAAGCTGCCATGAGTATAAACAGTGCCTATTACACACCATCAGATGTAATAGACGCTATGTGGGATATTGTCAAGAACCTTGGTTTTAAGGGCGGCAATATCCTTGAAGGTTCGGCCGGTATAGGAAATATCCTCGGTCTTATGCCGATGGATATAAGCGACAGGAGCAACATTGAAGCCGTGGAGATAGACGGCGTAAGCGGCATGATATTAAAGTTGCTTTATTCTGACGCAAAGGTTGACATACAAGGCTTTGAGAATACGCAGGTAAGGAACGGAAGCGTTGACCTTGCAATAACCAACGTACCGTTCGTTACAGGATTACATGTACACGATACGACGGGCGACAGAGACCTGTCACGTCGCTTCGGCAACATCCATGACTTTTGCATAGCGAAGAATGTCAGGAAGTTGCGCGATGGCGGTATCGGCGTGTTCATATCATCGAGCGGCACCCTTGATAAGAGTAAGGCATTACGCGAATGGGTCGTCAATGAAGGCAACGCAGACTTCATTGGTGCATTCAGGCTAAACAACAAGACTTTTGGCGGAACGACGGCGACGAGCGATATTATTGTCGTAAGGAAACGCATTAACGGTAATAAGTCGGCTGGGGCAATAGACCTGCTCGACACGGAAAGCGTGCGTACTGTGAGTGTTCCAATAAATGACAATGGACGGGAGAAGATAAAGTCTGTGGTGCTGCAATACAACAAGTATTTCGTTGAACATCCTGAAAACATGGGCGGCGAAATGGCGTTGAACTACGAACGCGGTGAAACGTTCCGTCCCGAAGGAAGCGGTCTATTCCCAACTACTGGTATAAACCAGGAAGAGCGTATGCAGCAATGGGCTGAAACGTTTAAGGACAAGGCCGTAGACGTACCGCAGCCGCAAATGGAAGAACCTGCCGACACGCAGACCGACACCGATGGCAACGAGATAAAGGACGGAACAATAGTTGTAGGTGAAGATGGAAGCATAAACGTGATGTATCTCGGTCGACAAGAACCGCTTGGCGTGAATGATAAGAAGGTGAAAGGCCATACAAAGGCGGAATGTGTGGAGGACTACAACCGCATAAAGAGGGCTTTGAACGCCGTGCTTGAATATGAAACGACAAACGAAAAAGACGATGGACTGAAACCTCTACTGAAAGAGCTGAACGACGCATACGACAGCTTTAAGGACAAGTACGGCAATCTGAACAAAAATACGGCAATATCGTTCCTTCGCAATGACATAGACTTCCCGAGCATACAGGCGTTGGAGAAGTTCAGTGAAACAAATGACAAGGACGGTAAACGCATTGTTCAGACAGAAAAGACATCAATTTTCACTGAGCGTGTGGTTCAGAAAGAAGTTGAACCACACCCGACAAGCGTATTGGATGCAGTAAAAACAAGCGTGTTCAGGAGCGGACGTATTGACCTGGACTATATCAGCAACGCACTCGGCAGGGATGTGTCCGACATAGAAAAAGAAATTATAGACAAAGGGCTTGGCTTCCGTGACCCTGCAACTGGGAATATGGAAGTAAGCTACGAATATCTTAGCGGAAACGTAAGGCAGAAGCTCGCCATTGCCGAGGCGAACAACGAGGACGGCAGGTATGACAAGAACATCAAGGCATTGAGGAAAGTGATGCCGATGGACATCCCGGCGCACTTGATAGAGTTCACGTTCGGTTCATCATGGGTAAATCCTAAACTATTTTCTGACTACGTGAACGAAAAGACTGGCGTACCAGTCACGCTCACCAAGGTCGGAGGACAATGGAACATGGATTTACCGTATTATGTCGCCACGGAAAAGAACAAAAGTGAGGGTGTAAGGAGTGAAAAGTTGAATAAAATCGTTCTTGGTACGGACTTGATGAACGCCGCTATAAACAACCGCACTATAACTGTAAGCACGACGCAAAAGACGTGGGACGGAAAGACCGAAACAATAACAGACAAGGAAGCCACGCAGGCGTGCGCAGCAAAGATAGAAGACATACGCAATGACTTCAAGGACTGGGCACGGACGAAAATGCAGAGTAACCCCGAAATGGCGAGGGAAATAGAGCAGGTTTATAACGAACGCTTTAACAATTTTGTGCCAAAGACTGTCACAGAAGAGTACATGCCCGACCGTTTCCCTGGTGCTACTACCAAGATAAACCTGTATCCGCATCAAAAGAAAGCCGTAATACGTGCCACGACCGAGCCGTTAATGTTGGCGCACGAAGTAGGCACGGGTAAAACCTTTACTTTGATAACCACTGCAATGGAAATGCGCAGGTTGGGATTGGCGAGAAAACCGATGATAGTTGTGCAGAATGCAACCGTCGGACAGTTCATCGCATCGGCTAAAGAGCTTTATCCTAACGCCAAGGTGCTGACCATTGCCGACAATGAGCGCAACGAGGAAGGGCGCAAGAGGTTCTACGCAAAAATCAAGTACAATGATTGGGATATGATTGTTGTACCCCAAAGTGTGTTTGAGCGTATTCCTGACAGCGAAGAGCGGCAAATGGACTTCATCAACGACAGGATAGAAGAGAAGGAACACGTACTTGAACAGATACAAGAGATTGACCCCAAGAGCATGATTGCAAGGAACGCCAAGCGAGAGCTTGACAGCCTGCAAACGGAGCTGGCTCAAGTGTCTGACAAGAAAAAACAAAAAGACGAGAAGCGTGCTGCAAAGACACGACAAAACGCGGCTGCCAAGGCACAGGAGCAACTTGACAGGGCTACCGACGACGTAGAGAACTTCGACGACATGGAGATAGACGCAGTGCTTGTGGACGAGGCTCACGAGTACAAGCACCTCGGTTTCTCAACGGCAATGCAACGCGGCGTGAAGGGTGTTGACCCGTCATACAGCAAGAAGTCGGCTGGCGTGTACTTGAAAACACGTGCCGTTATGGATAGGTCGGGTGGAAAGAATGTCATATTTGCAACCGGTACACCGATAAGCAACACGGCGGCGGAGATTTGGACGTTCATGCGCTACCTCATGCCCAAGCACATGATGGAGGAGTACGGCATTTACTACTTCGACGATTTTGTGCGCAACTTCGGCAACCTGACACAGATGCTGGAGTTTACCACGAGCGGCAAGTTCAGGGAGAACAACCGCTTTGCAGGCTACGTAAACATTCCCGAACTCATAAGAATATGGTCGAGTGTGTCAGATACGGTGTTGACAAAAGAAACAAACCTGAAAGACAAGTTGCCCGAAACTGTAGACGGAGGACAGAAGGCTACAGACATATACCTGCCGCAGTCGGCAAGCCTACGCTCGATAATGAAGGCAGTACGCGCCGAACTGGAGCGTTTCGACAACATGAGCGGTAAAGAAAAGAAAGAAAACAGCGCAATACCTCTTGTGATGTACGGCATCGCAAAAGCAGCGGCCATTGACCCACGCCTCGTTATGGCGGACGAGCCGGTGAGCAAGACGAACCGCGCGGTTGAGGAAACGTTGAAATCACTCGAAGCGACGAAAGACTACAAGGGAACGGTTGCCATATTCTGCGACACGTACCAAAACAACCAAACAGGCTTCAATATTTATGAAGAGATAAAACGTAAGCTCGTTGAACGCGGCGTGCCCGAAACCCAAATAGTAATCATGCGCAGCGGCATGAGCGTGAACAAGAAGGCTGAGATATTCGACAAGGTGAACGCAGGTGACGTTCGCGTGATAATGGGCAGTACGTTTACGCTCGGTACGGGCGTGAACATACAGGAACGCCTGAATACGCTGATACACCTCGACGCGCCCAACCGCCCGATGGACTACACACAGAGGAATGGGCGCATATTAAGGCAAGGCAACCTGCATAAGGAATGGGGAATACCAGTCAAGATACTACGTTTCGGAGTGGAAGACTCTCTCGACATCACGGCTTATCAACGCCTGAAAACAAAGGGTGCGATTGCAGACAGCGTGATGGAGGGCAAGAAGTTCATTAACAATAACCAGCAAGACCGCACGCTTGAAGAGCAGGAAGACGTGTTCGGCGACACCGTAGCACAGCTTTCGGGCAGCGAGTACGCACTGTTGAAGAACCAGGCGGAGCGTGACTTCAGGAAATACAGCAACAAGAAGAAGCAATACGAAACAGACCAAATATATGTGCATAACGCCATACCACGGTACGAGGGGCAGATAAAGGCAAGCGAGGAAACCGTAAAGCAGCAGCAAAAGGCATTGTCGGCTGTTGAAAAGGCGTTCCCTGATGGAACAGTGCAGGAGATAACCATCGGCAACAGCAAGCTGTCCGGCCAAAAGGCAATCGGCGACTACATAAAGGACGTAGTAAACAAGAAGCAAACCGAAACAGAGGATAATGTAAGGAAAGGCGCACAAGGAACTAAGGCAAGTTCATCGTTCACCATAAAAGCCGGGCCATTTACTTTCACGGTGAATACCGAATACAGCAAGGACACGGAGTACCAAAACGGTAGCCTCTTCCCGGTTGTGCATAGAAACATGACTTACTCGTGCGACGAGTTGGGTTTATCTAACGTTCCAGTACAGCGAGCATCGTTCAAGAATGCCGTTGACGACATTATGAACAACGTGTTGAGCGGCAATGACATGCGCGAGCGCATAGAAACGGAGAACAACTCCATTGAACGCAACCGTTCAGAACTGGAACAATTAAAATCGCGTGAAGGTAAGCCGTTTGAAAACGAAAAAGAGCTTGAAGAAGCACGTAAGAAGGTTGAGGACTACACTGAAAAGATGCGTAAGGAAATGGAGGCAAAAGAGAAAAAATATGCCGAAATGGACGCGCAGACACAGAGTGCAGACCTCGGTAGCCTTAGCGGTGCGGAAGAAGCGGAAGAGGAAGAACTGCAAAGAAGCGGTGACGGTGCATTGACCGATGACGAGTTGAGCCTTGCCAACGACCCGGTGGCAAAGATGACAGGTCGCTCTACACGTACAGCGGCACAGCGTAGGGCATTTGCCGAGCGCGAACGGCAGCGCATGACGCAACGTGTACAGGAACTTGCCGAGAAGCTACACCTTGACAACGTGGACATCGTGACCGATGCAAGCACCCTGCAAGGCAGACGGGCAAAGGCCAAGGGATTCTACTCGCGCAGCACAGGACGCATCACGATAGTGATACCTAACCATGCAAGTGTGTACGACGCAGAACAAACCCTGCTCCATGAAGCCGTGGCACACTACGGACTGCGCCAGCTGTTCGGTGAACACTTTGATACGTTCCTCAAAAACGTTTTCCAAAGTGCGGACGAGGATGTGCGCCGACATATCGTAGAACTGGCACAAAAGCATGGCTGGGATTTCCACACCGCCACCGAAGAATACCTCGCTTCGTTGGCAGAAAGCACCAACTTCGATAACATGAACGCAAGCTGGTGGCAGAAGATAAAGGAACTGTTCGTGCGGATGCTCCACAAGATAGGCTTTGAGGACTTCTCCGGCGTAACCTTGTCGGACAACGAACTGCGCTATATCCTTTGGCGGAGCTACGAGAACCTTGCCGAGCCGGGAAGATACCGCAGCATATTGGGCGAAGCAGAGGACGTGGCCAAGCAGAACGAACTGAAAGTAGGCAACTATGCACCGGCTGAAACCGCGACAAGCAATGCGGCAGAAGCCAGCAAAAATACGGACAGCGGGGAAGACTTATTCCGTGACAACGAAGACGATGCAAGCGCAATATACGAGAAAGGTGTTGCAAACACATTCTGGCATCGTTTTTCGGAAGGCTGGTATGACTATCTCCGAAGCGTAAGGGTATTGCAGGACGCATTGCAAAAGGCGATGGGCCGGAAGTTGGACGACTTTGAGAATGTATTATTGAACGCCTTGCACAAGACAAGCGTTGACAAGGCACAATGGGACAAATTGAAAAAGAACTATATTGACCCATTGTCAAAATCGTTGGCAAAAGTCGTTGACGGCAAAAAGATGTTCAGGGACGGAAAACTTACGCAAGACGATGTTGAAATATACCTCAACTGCAAACACGGTCTTGAAAGGAACGACAAGTTCGCCATGCGAGATGCCGAGCAGATGCGCGATGAAAGGATAAAAAAGGCAGATGATGAACTGGCAAAAGAAGAGCGTGAAGCAAAAAGCGCAATGGACAGAGCCATTAAACGTGCCGACCAACGTTTGCAGGACGGCGAGATTGACGGCGTTAAGCATGACCAGTTGATAAACGATGCGAAAAAAGAATATGACAAGAGTATTAAAAAAGCCGAAGATGCACATGAAAAGGCCGTGAAAGAAGCAGAGAATAGCGTATCGAAAGACTACCAAAAGAACCGTGAGCGCGACTATTCAGGCCTGACAGAGATATTCGACCCCGAAGGAGAGGCCGGATATACCAACGCGGAGCAGGAAGACTTGGCCAAGCAATACGTTGCGGATATGGAACAGACCGTACAGCAACAAGAGCTTGATGAACTTTGGGACAAGATACATAAGATAAACGCATACTCGTTGAAGAAATCATACGAAAGTGGTCTGATAAGCAAGCAGACATACGAAAGTACCAAGGATATGTTCGATTATTATGTACCGCTTAGAGGTTTTGAGAAAGAAACAGCCAACGATGTGTACGATTACATAACTGAGAGCGACATCCCCATTGAGCAGGTGATGAAACACGCAAAGGGACGTACAAGCCGCGCCACGAACCTTATAGCCACGATGATGAACATGGCCCACAGCTCAATTGTAAGCGGCAACCGCAACTTGGTAAAGCAAAAGCTGTTGAACCTTGCGCTTAACGCGGACAACGATTTGCTGACGATAGGCAACCAGTGGTATGAAGATGACGGCATGGGCGGATGGATACCGGTACAAGAACCTCCTATCAGGGACGGAATGACAGCAAAGGAAGCACGAGAAGTCGTGGAACAGTTCGAGGAGAACATGAAAGAACGCGAAAAGAACGGTGAGGTAAGACGTATGCGCAAAGGCGTATCGTTACCTATCAGGATTGTAGGTAAGCGTGCTGAAAACGAACACGGCGTGCGCGTGAAACGCAACGGCCAAGAATATGTGGTATGGATAAATGGCAATCCGAAAGCCGCACAATCCATCAACGGAATACTTAATCCTGAAACAGAAAGAGGATGGCTGCTTGACCATATCCACAAATTGAACCGATTTGTATCCAAGAACGTAACCTCATTGCGCCCAAACTTCCTGTTGAGCAACCTGAAACGAGACATATTAAGCTCTAACATGGTAGGTTTCGTAAAATACGGACTTAAATACACAAGGATGTTTGACAAGTTCGTAAAAGACAACCTGAGCATTGTTGACGTGAAAGGTGCGAAAGCAGGTAAAATGCGTGGCATATACGCTCTGTACCACCGCTACAACAACGGTACTCTTGACCTAAACGACAAAAGGGACAGATATTTTAAGGAGTTCATGGAGAACGGAGGTGAAACAGGCTACAGCCAGATGTGGAGCATTGACGATTACGAGAAGCAGATACGCAGGACACTGAACAAAGGCATGGCGAAAGAAAAATTCCGTAACGGCTGGCAAGCTGTAGGAGATGCCGTTGAGTTTGCAAACAGGGGAATTGAAAACGTATGCCGTTTCGCCGCTTATATGGCAAGCAGGGAGAGCGGAATGAGCGTGTTGCAGTCGATAGCTGACGCAAAGGAAGCAAGTGTGAACTTCAACCGTAAGGGAAGCGGAGCAATGGGTAACAATGCTGCACGTGCGATGTTCATGTTCCTGAATCCTGCAATACAAGGCTTCATGCAACACAACAAGTTGCTGATGAAATACCCGAAGCGTATGCTGGCCATAGACGGCGGCTTGATTGCGCTTGGCGTGATAGTAGGCCTTGTAAACAGCCTTATATGGGGAGGCGGCGATGATGACGACGATAAGGAAACGGAAAATGACTATTTCAACATTAACCCGTTCGTCCGCCGTAATAACATAGTATTAAGAATGGGCCGGCATGAATATGCAAAGATAGACCTGCCGCAGGAATTAAGGCCATGGTATGGCCTTGGAGAAATAGCGTATGCGGCAATGACGGGGCACATGAAGCATGACAATGTAGGTGTAGAGCTGTTTTCACAACTGACGCAGACAATACCGCTGAACCCGATAACCGGCAATGCGCTCTTATCACCTGATGAGCCTATTGGTGCTAATGTAGCAAGGAATATTTTAGGTTCAATGGCGACCGGCTCAATTACAGACGCATTCGTGTTTGACAAGGACTATGCCGGTAATAAGATAACAAGAGCGAATGACTACAATAAATTTGACCCTGAATGGAAGCGTGCAGGACGAGGAACGTCAAGCCTGATGATAGGAACAACAAAAATGCTGAACGACCTTACTGGCGGCAACGACTACAAGAAAGGATGGTGGGATTGGAACCCGAGCAGATGGGAACACGTGGCGACAAGTATGTTGGGAGGCCGCGTCGAGTTCTTTAAGCAACTGTGGACCACAGGTCAGGCGCTGGTAAGCGGCGATGAAGACGAAAGGAACAATATGCGGAACTATCCGTTTGTTTCAACGTCATACATCAACACGGACAACAACTATAACAGGAATTACCGCCTGAACAACGAGTTTGACTGGTACCAGCATGAGTTTGAACAAGCAAGGCATGAATATAACGGTTTGAAAAATGACAAGAAGAATGTCTTTGAAAAAGCCGAAGAATTTGATGCCTTCATACAAACTCCTGAATACAAGATATACAGGAGGTTCAAGAAGTATGACCGACGGCTGAAAAAACAATTCGAGAAGCTATCTGACGAAACGGATGATGACAAGAGAAAGAAAATAAGCGACAGAATCACCGAAATCAAGAAAGATGCAGTCGAAGAAATGCAGAGCATAAGTAAATAGCTAAAGATGACGAAGATGGGTGGCGATAAAGTCACTGCCCATCTTCGTCATCATCATTACGATACAATTCTATAGGCAGGTACATTCTTCTTGTTGGCTTATACATGTCTGTATTGGTTTGAAACAGGAAGCCGTTTCTTGCATAAAACATATTTGTTCTTGGGTTGTTCAATGAATCCACCGTAATGAACTGACAACCTGACACATCGTATGTGATAAATGTATTTAAGATGAAAGCCAGTATCTGTTCACCTATACCTTTTGACTGTATGTCTTTCCTGACACCCAAGTGGCCAATATTAATAGCAGGAAAAGATGTCTGATGTTGGAAAATCGGTATATATTCATCATTTATTTTACACGATGATTGCTCAATGAAGTCATTTTTATCATCAGAATTGTCAAGGATTACCGCATCGTTTGCCAACGTGAAGATTGCGACAATTTCATTATTTCCAATATTTCTCGCACAATATGAAGAAAAGTAATGATATTTGGAACAAATCAGAATCTCATTGTGGAAGAACTTGTCCAGTTCATCAACACCACAAGAAAAAGAGGACAACTTACCGCTGTCCTCCTCACTTAATCTTTCTATGGATATTTCAATATCCGAGGATAGGATTTTTTCCTCCATTGTTCCGAATGATTTTGTTGTAAACGCTTTTCATGCGAGCCATCCGTTCCTTGACCTCGGCTTTTTTACTTGGCGTTATATCCTTAGATACACACCTCGCAAAATTTTCCCTGAAAGACCTTATTTCTTCCAAGGTCATCTGTGGATTTGAAACTGTATGTATCATATTTTTATGTTTAATGTTTAACCGATACAAAGATACAAAAGTTATTTGAATATGAGTGCTACGGCATAAATTCCGACCTGTAATTTTGATTTTATTAACATCAAAGCTTGCTATTGATGATTGACCGTAAATAGTTAAACTTCTTTGTATATAGCTGCTTGCTATTTTTGCATTGTCATTAAAACAGAAATGATATGCAACCCATTACCACAAAACAAAAGTATAAGCTGCTCCCGATGAGCCACATCACACCGAAGCGTGATAATACGGATATTGATACCGTAGCATTCTCTCAAAAGCATTTCGGCGACCGCCGGGCATTTGACGTGCTGATGGAAGCGCAGCACTACTGGAACCAGATGGACGACTTCCGGCACGACCGGGAGCGCAACAAACGGTACACTTACGGTTTCCAGTGGGATGACGTGATATGTGTGGACGGCAAGAAGATGACCGAGGAGGACTATATCAAGACCCAAGGCAACGTGCCTCTGAAAAACAACCTCATCCGTCGGCTCGTGAGAAACGTGCTTGGCGTGTACCGCAGTCAGCTGAAAGAGCCGACCTGCACGGCACGCGATAGGGACGAACAGAAACTTGGCGAAACGATGAGTACGATATTGCAGTGTAACATGCAGCTCAACCGCATGAACGAAGTCAATGCCCGAAGCATGGAAGAGTTCCTGATAAGCGGCTTCATCGTACACCGCAAGAGTTACGGATGGAGAAACGGCAAGGAGGACTGCTGGACTGACTATGTGCAGCCTAACAATTTCTTCATAGACAACAATATGCGCGATTTCCGAGGCTGGGACGTAACGTGCCTCGGAGAAGTGCATGACGTGAGCTTTGGCCAGCTGTGCGAACAATTTGCCCACACGCCGCAGGAATACCGTCGGCTGAAGGAGATATACAAGTGGGCGGCACGCAGGGAATACATTGCCAGCTATGCCGAGCGTTTCGGTTACAGCCGTTTGGAAAACTACGACTTCCTGCTGACCAGTGAGCCTGGGCGGTGCAGGGTAATCGAAGTGTGGAGAAAGGAACAGAAGCCACGCTACCGCTGCCACGACTACCAAAACGGCGACATATTCAAGATAGAAGTATCGGACTACGAGGAACAAGTTGCTCAGGTAAACCGCGAACGTATGCAGATGGCCAAAGAAGCCGGTATGCCTGATGATGAAGTCCCACTGATAAAGGCCACGTGGTTTGTGGATGACTACTGGTACTTCTACTATCTCTCCCCATTCGGAGACATCCTGAAAGAGGGCGAAACGCCATTTGAACACGGAAGCCACCCCTACGTGTTCAAGGCATACCCGTTCATAGACGGCGAGATACACTCGTTCGTGGCCGACGTGATAGACCAGCAACGCTACACCAACCGCCTCATTACCCTATACGATTGGATAATGAGAGCATCGGCCAAAGGTGTGCTGCTCATGCCGGAGGACTGTTTGCCCGACGGTGTAAGTATGGAGGACATTGCCGAAAGCTGGGCAGAGTTCAACGGTATCATTGTCTACAAACCATCACCGAGCAGACAGATACCGCAGCAAGTTGCCAACAACTCCACCAACATAGGCATTACGGAGTTGCTGAACCTGCAACTGAAATTCTTTGAGGACATCAGCGGCGTAAACGGTGCGCTGCAAGGAAAGCCCGGCTTTTCCGGCCAGAGTGCGTCAATGTACAACCAGCAGGTGCAGAACTCTACCATGTCTTTGCTTGACATGCTGGAATGTTTCAGTCAGTTCACGATAGACGGAGCATACAAGGACGTGAAGAACATGCAGCAGTTCTACGACACCAAGCGTGTATTCAACATTGCCGGGAAAAGCGGCGCACAGATTGAGTACGACCCGAAGAAAATACGTGATGTGGAGTTTGACCTGTCCATCACCGAAAGCACATCCACCCCGGCATACAGGCAGCTCGCCAACGACTGGCTGATGCAGTTGTGGCAAGCACAGGCCATCAGCGTGGAACAACTGTTGGAGTTCGGCGACTTCCCATTTGCCGACGAGCTACTGCAAAGCATCAAGTCGCAAAAAGAGCAAATACAGGACGGAGGTATGCCGGAAGCCATGTCGCCGCAGCTCATGCAGCAAGTGCAGCAAGGTGCGAACATGAATGCCGTAAACATGCTGCATAACGCAATGTCGGCATAAACGGGTGTACTACCTTTGTACCAGTACAAAATCAAAAAAATAAGTATAAAGTTATGGATAAAAAAACAATTTGCATTGACTTCGACGGCGTAATCCACGATTACAGCAAGGGCTTTCAAGGTGCTGATGAATTCGGGCAGATGATACCGAACGCAGATACCGGCACGTCCGTTTTGAAACAGAAAGGCTGGACAATCATCATCTTCACCACGAGGAAGAAAACGGACAAGTTGGAGAAATGGCTGAAAGACCACAACATTACTTACGACTACATCAATGAAAACCCCAACCAGCCCGAAAACACAAGCGGAAAACTGATAGCCGACGTGTACCTTGATGACAGAGGTATTTGTTTCAGAGGAGTTTGGGACCAGTGGCTCGTGAGAGAAATACTCGATTTCGAGCCGTGGGAAGAACGCAGGAAAAAGGAAATTGAACAATTAGCCAACTTCGGGAAAACGGAGGATAGCATTTGGGAACGAGGAAACGAGCGAAGAATAAAAGCCGAAAGTATAGGATAAAAACGAGGCGGACGACATCAAATGATGAAATCCGCCTTGTTTGCTATTTGCGCTTCTTTAAGCGTTTAACCTTTGTCGCACCTCCACCCACGACCTGATAAGTGGCGAGCGGGTCATTTGTCAGCGTCTGAACGCCGTCCAAATTCTGCTTACTTTGTTTCTGACGTTTCATGACGGTTTTTCTTTTTACGGTTCTTGATACACTGTGCATACCAGCTGTAATACTGCTGCCGTTTCAAGTTCTCCACTTCAGGTACAATGCCGCACGTTCCATTACGATAGGCCGTGAAGTAGAAGCACTCCGTTTCGAGGTCGCGCACGTGTGCCTCATAGGAGATATACCCTTTCTGTTTGAGCTTGCGGAAGTTGAACCTATCCATGATGATAAGTTTTCCCTTGCTCCCCGAAAGGGGCATTACATAATAACGCTCACCAGTCTTTGAGTGTGCGTCCTCGGCTTTCTTTACCGCCTCACGCAACCGGAGGCTTGCCTTCAATTTCTGAAATACGTTCATAACAAATCCGTTTTTATTTTATATTGTCGCTGCCGAAACAGCTCTTTTCTTCTTCACCAACATACGTTTCGTGCGTTTCACGAATTTGGGAAGTTCCATTTCGTAGAAACAGATGTGCAGCCCTATGGCACGTGTCATAAGCAGGTCGTCGTGCTTTCCGACAATCGCGCCGTATGCGCCGTTTGGCTTCTTTTCATAGGTAAGGTACTCGTCCAGGCAACGCGAATCGCGCTCCACATACAAATTCTCACGGATGACCTTTACCAGCGTGGATATGACCATCGGCTTTGTAGCCATGTTGGTATGGAAGCCGTATTTGGTGGGCAGGCCTTGCAGGATGTCCTCTTCCGACTGTTTCCGTGCATAGAGGTTGGGATAGACACCCTTAATCTGATTAAGGATGAACTGCGACTGGTCCCCATCCACATCACGCTCCTTGTCGTGCGTTTCGAGCGTATTGCTTTCAATGACGAGCAATGAGTTGTCGTAGAACGCCGCAATCCGCGCCGCTTTCCACGCCAGCAAGTCTATGTCGCAATGCCCGTACCACTGCGCCACGACAGCCGGTCTGCCCCCTTCGGCCATGAAAAGGCGGTCGAACACTACTATGACAGACCAGTCGGCCTTTGAGGAACGTCCTCCCACATCTACAACCGTCAGATAGCGGTCGGTTACTTTCTCATCCTCGTCTATCTCCGGCTTCTCCCATATCCACAACACACCCTGCCTGTCCTCAACGAAGCGCAGGTTCTTGAGCGCGTTCTTGCCCTCGTCGGCATCGGCATACACATCCCCCACAAAACGCGGCTCTTTGCAGTATTTTTTGAATGCCTCAACCTTGTACTTGTCGAATACCATTGTGCCGGAATGCACAAACGCCTCCACGTCGTCTGAGGGATATTCGGAAGCCATGGAAGCATGGTCGTTATATTTGGCACGCTCCGAGATGTACCAGTTGATTGCTTCCAGCGTCGCGCCGTTTTTCCAAAGCCACCAAAGATACTGTCCGCTTTCCTCACGGTTTGAACCCACGTTTGCGTTATTGCGGTTATTATACAAGCCGGTTGCGAACTCTTCTATGTTCTCTACCGGGAGCGAGTATTTCTCGATGTCAAACCAAGAGATGAACATCGCCTCAAACTGCGAAACCTTTTTCCCGTCCACCCATTTTTTCGCATCATCATACTCACGCTGGAAGAAGTTACCCGTACCGTTTGCCGTACTCTCATAGACAATCATCGTATAAGGTTTGTAAAGGACACCCGAACAGGCAGAACGCACGATGTCCTCCGGCTTCTTTCCCTCGGTGGCTTTCCACAAGCCCACCTCGGAAAGATGAACAAGGCTATAATCACCGCCACGGCAACCGTCGGGGCGCTCGGCCGTGCCGATTTTGATTTTGCAGTTGCGCTGCGGCACGCGGTAAATGCTGCCCGACTTTCCTACGCCCACCAACTTAGTCTCGTTCGCATCGTAAGCCTCACCCAGCCTGTGCAGCATCTCTACCGGGTAAGCCTTAATCATGCGGTCGAACATGTCCTTGATTTCATCCGAACCCGAGCCTTGGTGAGCAATGATGAGCGAGTTCAGGCCGACTTTATGAATGAGCTGCAACCAAGCCATATAAAGCTGCGATGTAGTAGAGCCGCCCCATTGGCGAGCCTTGAGCAAGACGATGCGTATCGGTTTACCTGCTTTGCGCAGTTCTTCAAGCCGGCTGACAAAACGTCGTTGCGGACGGGTAAGACGAAAAAGCACGTCATCGCCTCCATCCTTATTCTTTATATATACAAAAGTAGCCGCCCAAAAAGCAAAGTCGTAGCGACAGCGTATGCGGACAAACTGTTCAATGACTTTCAGTCTGTCCTCATCCGTATATTCAACTCCTAAATTATCAGTCAGGAAAGAGCGTATAGAACCGCACTCCACCAACTGTTTCACGAGCGGTACACGTAGCATTTCCACCGGAAGCCACTGCACAGAAACAGGAAAATCGTCAATGACGGCTTTTTTCCTGTCACCTATCGAGCCTTCTCCGCTTATAGGGTCGAACTTGGCGTAAACAACCGCATTACGGCGTTCGTTTTCCTCGATTATTTTCTGTATCGCTTCCCCCCTTGTCATGACTTACGGTTTATAGGTTTGTTCAGGAAAGCAAATACAAGCCCACAGAGGTAACAATACAGGTGCAGCCATGCGTTGGTGTTCGGGAAAATGAAGCCTACACCGATGTAGAACAGCATCCAAAGCTGGAAATACCGTTTACAGGCCACTTCAAACGATATTGTACCGAAAAGCGCATAGACCACGCCCGAAAGTCCTACCGTAGGGCTGTCAAGAGAGAGAAACGTGCCGAGCGTATCAACAGGCATGGTAACCGCCACCACGTAGGCAAAGAGCATACGCAGATACGACACATCATATATGAAAACAACCGACAAGAGGCACCACGCATTGAGGACAGCATGTAAGAACCCTGCATGAAAGAATGGGTAAAGTAGCCGGTTTGATAATGGACACGAACAACAGATACCGACCGCCGACCAGTCGCCAACATGCACGAACGACAATGCCGTCACGGACAACGCGATTATAATAGCCGCAATCTTCTCAACTTTTCTTGTATCCATTTCTTACGCGCTTTACAGACCATAATCTTTGCACTGCCCGGCGTGAGATAGAATTTTGGCGCAGGAGAAGCCACCACGATACTGCAACACGCACGTATAGTAAGTTCCGGCCGCTTCTTTCGCAAGGAAAGCACACGCCGCAGTATTTCCTCGAACATCTCACGCTTCAAAGGACGCATTCCCTTGATATTCACCCCACGGAGCATGGCATAAATGACCTTTGTAGCCCGTATGTCACTGACCCAAAAACGACGAGCCTCCATGTTGACAATGGCTGCATAGACATCGGGCATACGTATGTAATCGCATGACGAGATGTATTCATCATACGCACGCATAAGGTCTTGCATACGCTCCTCGGCGTATTCCATAATCGCTCCGTGGTGCTTCATAAAAAGGCTGTGTTATGTTTCAAAGTTAACTATTGGTTCGTAAAAACTTATACCGTCCTAATGAGTTTGTTCCCCTAAATTTGCAATGCAACAAGAAGCGAAACAATTAAAAATCAAGAATATGCCTGATAAATCAACAGTTAAGAGCAACCGGGAACGATACGCCGAGCGTATGAAGTCCAAATATCCCGACCGCGAATTTGCAGACGATGAAGCGTTATGGGGGCAAGTCAATGAAGATTACGACGGTTACGACAAGGAAATAGCCGGTTACAAGGAACGCGAGAAAGTGTTTTCCGACCTGTTTACCAGCGACCCGCGTAGTGCCGCATTCCTTACCCAATGGCGGAAAGGCAAGAACCCTGCCGTGGCGTTGGTGGAAATGTTCGGAGATGACTTCGTGGAGGAATTGAAAGACCCGGCCAAGCAGGAAGAGCTTGCCGCAGCCAGCAAGGAATATGCCGACCGACTGGCCAAGGAGAAGGAGTTTGACGAGCAGTATCAGAAGAACATCACCAAAACCCTTGAGACGCTCGAACAGATGCAACAGAAAGACGGCTACAGCGATGACGACATAGACAAGGCAATGAGTTTTCTTGTCGGCATCATGAAAGACGGCATTGTAGGCAAGTTCACCCCCGAAAGCATAGAAATGGCCTTGCGTGCCATCAACCATGACGACGATGTGGCCACGGCAGCGCGTGAGGGAGAAGTGAGAGGACGCAACACACGTATTGAGGAAAAGCTGCGTCGTGGCCAGCGCGGTGACGGTACAGCCAACCTCGACGGCAAGAACGGCGGACAAGGAGGAGCAAGGCAGATGCCCGATTTAGGCGCACTGAACCGATACGATGACGGAGGTCAGACCATTTGGGAACGCGGCGGCGAGAAACGCAGACCTGCAAGATAATTCATTATTCACAATTCATAATTCACAATTAAAAACACAGAAAGATGAAGACGTTAAAGAAAAGTACAAGTTTTCTGTATCACATCATGCTGACGCTGTTGGCTGTTGTGATTGGCGCATCGAGCGGCGTGACGATGGCGGCAGCCTCGGACTTGCCCGATGCAGGTAAGACAAACGCAGGAGCCGACGATGACGGTGGGAAAGACCCTACGGCGGGTATCGCCACCGAGACGCAAGGACGTGCGGACGGCGACCCGAATTTCTACATGGCGGACGTGGACAAACGCATTGTCAAAATCCGCCCTATGGCAACGCCTATCGACCAAATCAGCCGATATGCGAAATCAAGCAGTTGCGACAGCTTCGAGGTGAAATATTACAGCGTAGGTACGCGAGAAATCAAGTGTACGACTACAGAAGCCGTAACGGCCATGGCGAGCGGTGCAAGCACCACATTGCCCGTGAGCGACACCAATATGTTCACATTGGACGACACTATCCGCGTGGTAGGTGTTAAAGGAGTTACCAACCCCGATACTGGACAGCCATACGAAGAAGGCGACAACGTACCCGACCTCGTGCTGTGCGTATGCGGAAAAGACCCGTCGACCAACAAGCCTACCGTATATGCAGTGAACGGAGCGATGGACTCGTCAAGCAAACAGCCGATATGGGTGCCGGCCATTCCGAAAGACACAGTGTTGGTACGCATGGGAAAAGCGTGCGGAGAGCTTGATGTGCAGACGGGCCGCTTCAACAACATTCCTATGCCCGAAACACAGTACTGTCAGAACTTCATGATACAGATTGAGCAGTCCACATTTGACAAGATTGCCAAGAAAGAAGTAAACTGGGGCTTCTCCGACATCGAGGAGGACGGCATTTATGATATGCGTCTTGCTATGGAAAACAGCTATCTGTTCGGCGTGAAGAATAAAATCAAGCACGTAAGTAAGGACGGTATGCTGACATGGTTCACCGGCGGCTTGTGGTACATGGCCGGAAAAGACATCGAAGTAGGTGTATGGAACGAGGAGAAACAATGTGCCGAGATTACTGACGAGAACCTTGTGGACATCACCAAAGACCTGTTCGTGGGCACTGGTATCGGAAATAAACGCAAAATCCTGTTCTGTGGTTCGGATATGCTTGCCGCTTTCTCTAAAATCAAGAGTGAGAAATTCCGCCTGAAAGACACTGTTGAAGTATGGAACCTGAAGTTCAAGAGCTGGGACACCGACTTCGGCGAAGTGCTGACCATCCATCACGAACTCTTCGACATGAACGGCATGAGCGACTGCGGCTTTGCAATGGACCCGGAATATCTGTCGAAGAAAACCCATGTAAGCTGGGCACGCAACGTGCTTGACCTGCAAAAGGCCGGTATCCGCCGCACGGACGCCGTAGTCATTCAGGAGGTGAGCTGCCTGTACCTGCGCTATGCAAAGGCACACGCACGCATGAAACTCGCCCAAGCCCCCAAAGGAGTAGGCGCATAAAGACAACCAATGACACCGACCGTTCAGGGAGGACACAAAAATCCTCCCTGAACAAATTATTCAAAACGTGAATATGAAAAAGCATTATAAATCAAAGACCGCGATAAGCATCAACGTGGTGCTGAAGAGCAAGAAAAGTATGCACATTGCGTTCACCGCCCAGTCGGACGGGAGCAGCGTATATACGACCGACAACCCGGATGTACAGTACGCACTTGAACACCATTACAAGTACGGCAAGCTGTTCAAGTTGGTAAATACCGAGAGCGAGGCCGACATCAAAGCCAAGAAGGAAGCCGAGGAAGCTGCCGCTAATGAAAAGAAAGACGAGATACGAAAGGTAAGCGTGAGCGACCTCGCCGCGGCAAAAGACTTCCTTGCCGACACTTTCGGTATTAGCCGCACGTCGTTACGTTCGGAGAAAGCCATCATGGAAGCCGCCAAGGCGAACAACATCGAATTTGAGGGACTGGATTAAATGATAGTACAGGCTGAAAATATGGCAAAAGCCGTGCGCGTGGCTATCGACATGAACCACAACAGCACGCCGTTGCTTGCGGATGAGGATTTGGACACGGAGACTTTCGATGAAATCATCTATGCCAAGCTGTGCGACGCGGTGCGCATGGTGGAAATGGAAGCCCCGCTCAACCTGTTGGAGCAAGGCCACCAGTTCGGCGAAGCCGTGACATGGGGCGAGAACGGGAAAGGCTGGATATTGCTACCCAATGACTTCATGCGCCTTGTCGTATTCAAGATGAGCGACTGGCGTTATGCCATATCGGAAGCCATCACACAGGACGACCCTATCTATACCCGTCAGTTCTCGAAGTGGAAAGGCATCTGCGGCAATCCCGAAAGGCCGGTAGTCGCCCTTGTGAACCGGGCCGAGGGGCACGTGCTGGAATTTTTCTCCTGCAAAGACAATACGGCTACCGTAGACCAAGCCGTTTATATTCCGCTTCCCAAAATAGACGCCGACGGAGGTATCGACGTGAGCGAAAAATGTTACCGTGCTGCCGTTTACCGTGCTGCCGGTCTTGCCCTTGCCAGCATAGGCGACCAACTGTCAACGACGATGATAGAACTAAGTAAATCTTTGCTTGACTAAAAAGAAAGAATATGAGCAGTATATATAACGAGAACATACAAGGCAACCTTTCGACAAGCCGCGACATCACCGCCGGCGGACACCTGAATGTGCGTGGCAACTCCGTGTTCGGCCATAATGTAGTCATCAAAGGTTGGTTGGACGCAAAGAATATCAAAGGCCCGTGCAAAGGATTGTATGCATCGGAAGAAACCTTGAATGAAGCCTACCCGAAACCCATGCCGGGATGGTATGCACTTGTCGGTAATACATTACCGGCAAATGTTTATCGTTCAGACGGTGGCAAATGGGTAGCGACAGGCGAGCAAGGCGGCGAAGTGAATTTGTATCTTGACCAGCTGGAGGAAGATGTAGCCAATCTTGACGATGATGTTAAAGACATCCAAGAGCTTATCGGTAACGGTTTTTTAGTGGCTGGCAGCGTACAGTTTAACGCTACGGCTACGGAGGTAACCCTAACATACAAGCTGCGAAAGTCTGACGGTACTGAAACACCTTACAATGTTACCGTGCCCATCGTCACGCCGGAGAAAGCCGGCATGATGAGCGCGGCGGACAAACAGTCATTGGCGAAGGTGTTGACAAACATAACCGAGCTTGAACAGGCCGTATGGCCTCTCACGGCCTCATTCTCTGCGTCTCCGTCGGTCATTGAGTACACAGGGCAGGCCCAGGAAACCACATTGAGCTGGACGGTCAAGCGCAAGGGAGCGAACGCGACGGTCACGAGCCTGACGGTGAAGCAGGGCAGCAACAACGTATATTCGGGCACGGTCAACCCCGGCAGCCAAAAGGTGAGCGTCAACACCAAGGGTTCTACAAAGTACGACCTATCGGCGACGGCGGACGGGCTGACCGTCACGGGCTCGGCTGTTGTAAACATGGTGTTGCCCATGTACTTCGGGTTCGCGGAGGCCACATCGGCAAGCGCGCTCAACATAACATCGCTCACCAAGCAATCAATAAAGACAAGCCCCGGCGGCACCTACACACTCACCAACGGCACCGAGGGCCATTACATGTGGCTGTGTGTGCCGTCGACGATGACAATAAACAAGGTGACTCTCAATGGGTTTGACGTGCCGATGGAGGCAGCGCAAAGCGGCAGCACAAGCTTAGGCGGCTACAAGTGCTACCGAAGCAGCAACGCCTTGCAGGCGCAATCATTCACAATAGTCGTTTCATAATAAATTTTCTGAGACATGGCAAAAATAGATATTGCGGGAGAATTGAACGCGGCAACCACGGAGCGCATCGTTGCCGATTCCGCCCAGATTAGATTTCAGGACACGACCGTTGAGAAGGCAATGGTCACTTACGGAGACTTGGACGAAATAGACGATGTTCCTGGCGGCGGTGGAGGTGACGACCCGGAAACCGTCACCGCGTCAATACCTACCATATTGTTGTCAGAACTTGACACCTTAACCGCCGCGGCAGTCACGGGCAGCGGTGACAGCATATACAAGGTAAGGCTTACCGAGAATGGTGTTGTGGTTGGCATCCTACAGATGTTCTCCGACAACATGGTGCATGTAGCAAGCCAAGCGCTCATCACACACTATACCGACTCAGGCACATGGTCGACGCACAAGGACGATGAGGTTTACATATATTACCGAAGCTATGGGATTCAACAGACTACAGCGATACCGCAGGGCACGTGGTCGGAATGGAAGAACATTGTCATTCCGTCCGTTGCCAACCTGTTGCCGCCCTATGCAACGTCAACCAAATATGGCACGGTGAAGCTTGGCAGCGATGTCGTGCAAGCCATAGCGGCAGAGGAGCCACAATCAGAAACAGGGCGCACATACCCAGTGCAGAAAGATGGTGACGGCAAGCTTGTGGTGAATGTACCGGGTGGCCCTGCGTCTTCATCCGTGCTTGTCTTTGATGGCATTGAGGAGGGTGAGATAACCATTTTGGACAGTACCCCCGCAGATTTCACGGACATCATTTGGTCAAGCCACAACAAAAAATTCGCCGCGAAGACAGCTGACGGGCAATACTACTCCAATTGGCCGAGGAACGAGCGGTATAACGGTAACATGTTAGAGTATGAAGATGGAAATTTATTCGTTTGCGTTTCCAATTCGATAGCTCCTACCGTAGGGTTCACCAATGGTGTGTATGCCAAGGTGGCCAAGGCGGCACTTGGCGGTAGCTATACTACCGTGCTTGAGAAGGTGGCGGAAGTTAACATAGCATACAGCAACGCCACCCCGTCTGCCGACGGCCTGATGAGCAAGGAAGACAAGGCGAAGGTTGACGCGGCGTTGACAGGTGACGGCGTGGCATCGGTGAAGGTTGTCACGGTGCTGCCGGAAGTACAGGAAGACAACATATTGTATATCGTCATAGCAGAGTAGGCGTGATATGGACTTTTCTAACGCAGCAGACATGTATGTAGGTTCAAGCCCTGTCAAGGAGGCATGGATGAACGGCAAGCTCGTGTGGCACAGGCCCGATAACATAGGGCTTATGCTCACGGGGGGGCAAATCATTGACTACACGCAGGTCATGGCAGAGGGCAAGACATACGAGTTGTCGGAGGTTGTCGGCGTGACGGTACAGGAGGCAAAGGTTAGCTTCATCATTCACCCGAATTATGCAAAGAATGGTCAGACGTGCTATTGGTCTTGGGGTTCACCATCATTGTCGGAGAGCCTGTTCCGCACAAGACTGGAGACAGAGGCCGACGACCATACCACAGGGTACGAAGACACGCAGACGCTCATCGCTGATTTTGACAGAAATGGCGCAAGCTGGGGCAGGCCAAGCAATGAGTACGCTGTCTATGCTGCCGACAACGTAACGTTCAGCAACGACGAGAAGGGATACTTGATGTCGGCGGGCGAGGCAGTAATTATATTTGACAACAGAATCATAATAAACGCCTTGCTTGCAAAGATAAACGGGGCGGACACGATTGTTGACGGCAAAGGAATTTGGACATCCACGCTCAACCTCAATGAAGCTAATAACCAAATACAGGCATGGTATCTACTGGAAGAGCCTGGCACTCACCGCATCGACGGGTGTGACGTGCAGGGCATGAAGTATGTAAGGCCGATAGCGAGGCTGATTAACAATTAAAACATATAAATCATGGTAAAGAAAACGACATTATATAACTCAGATAACGAGAAGCTGTACCCCAGGACATCTGCGGAATGCGTAGGCTACGGGGATGGCACGGTGAAGGACGCGCTGGACAACACGGGTGTAGGCGACTACCCAACGTTCAGCGACAGCACGGCATATAGCGCAGGAGAAGTCGTGAACTACCAAGGCAAGCTGTACCAGTTTACCGCTGACCACGCCGCCGGGGCGTGGACGGGAACGGACGCAGCGGAATGGAACTTGAAAAAAGATTTAATACAAATAAGAAGTTCACTACATATCGACGATTTTCAAAGTGGGTTTTATGGTATGGTGAACTATAACGGGTATGTTAATTCAATAATTTCGAGTAACGAAAGTTATGTGTGCAAATCCTTAAAAGTTTTCAAAGGAGATGTAATATACATTACTTTTAAAGGTTATAATTCAAGTAATGCAAGGGTATACGCACTTACGGATTTAACCAATAAGATTCTTGATTTAGCGGATAACAAAGTCGATTTGTCGAATAAAAAAATTGACGTAAATGAGGATGGCTTTTTATACGTCAATTTACTAAAAAATAATATAGATTCCAATTCTGAAATATTAATACAATACAAAGACACTTTATTTACCGACTTACAAGGAAATATTACCGACTTACAAGGAAATATTACCGACTTACAAGGAAATATTGACATCGTAAAATCAGAAGTGAATATTGCCAAAAGTAGCATTGTAGATGTAACGATAGACGATAATCACAAAAGTCATATGTTGGAAACTGAATTTGAAGCCAACCAAATAATTACAATTTATTGCAAGTCGGAAGATATAGAATACAAAGCAATAAACGGTAATATAAAGTTTGATGATGAGTCTCAAAAGGCAGTACAAATTCCTTTGAACGATAAATTGGAGGGTGAAGTCATTTTATCTTATACACAAGGCGGTAAATTGATGAATTTCGGGCTACCTAATTCAACGCAATTAGATGGAAAAAGTTTTAACTTACATTTTAGAATAATCGTATATGATAGCTACAGATTAAGCTCGGAAATTTCTAAAAATACAGCGAACATTAAAGCTGTTCAAAAAGATTTGTACGGAGGAACGGCAAGTCCTGAAACGGAATTGATGACCAACCAATATTATCTCAGTGCAATAAGTCGTTCACTTGTCGAAAGAGTTAACGCAGACTATAACATAACAAAATATATCCAAGTTCAGCAAGGCGATATTATAGACATATTAGCTTCGGGAACTGCAAATAATGTAGGTTTGTTAGGTTTCAAAAAAACAATAACGGATAATTCCATTTCTGATTTTCCCGTAGATGAAACATTAGTCGTATCAAAAGGAGACAACACGGAAGCAACCGTAATTATTGAGAATGACGGATATATCGTTGCTTGTTACAGAAATAATGCGGATTTTTCATTAAAAATTAAAACAAAAAATGTTTTAGACGATATTGAAAGCCTTAAAGTAGTTCAAAAAGAATTGCAGGATGATGTGAAAAACCTGCAAGAAAGTATTGATATAAAAACGCCTTCAAATCCTTTGGACAGTATTATTACAGATGGAGGAGATTTGGGAATATTTACCATTGTTGGCCAAATAGGGGATAGCCTTGCAAGTGGTGAAATGGCTTATGCCGATGCAGTAGATGAAAACGCCACAAAATACGTGGATATGTATGACCAATCATGGTTGAGTTTTATCGGTAGGGCTATCAACAGGACAATATACAATTTTTCAAGAGGAGGGGCAAGCACAACATCTTTCCTCGCAGGAGAAACTGCATACCCATCAGATTATATGGATGGTGCAAATATCTTTGATACGTTCCAAGAAAAGAAATGTCAGGCATATTTTATAGCATTGGCGCATAATGACAGGAATCAGGTTATTCGTAGCGAAGAATATACTTCCGCAGTAGGCGATGAAGCGAAATTAGCCATTATAAAGGCAGCTGTTGGAAGCCCCTCTGATATAACGGATGTAAATAATATAATGTCAAATGATACTGACACCTTTTACGTTAGGTATGCTAAAATAATTAAACACATAAAACAAATACAGCCTTTCGCAAAGATATTCCCCATAACTTGCAAAACAGGACGTTCCAAAAATAGCCAATGGGAAAAAGAGGGTTGGAATAATGCAATTAGATATATGGCTGAGATATTTGACGATATTTATATTATAGATATGGGAAAATGGGCTGAAAGCATGCCCTCTTGGCATTATACGCAAGGGCATGGAAATGCGATGGGATATAGGGCATATGGTAATGAGATAGCAACCTATTCAGACTGGATAATTAGAAATAATAGGAATTTATTCAAATATACATCTTTTATTGGCACAGACATTCAAGATGCGGCTATTATTTCATCTTCAATAGGTAGTGTTGGCAGCGAGTGGAATTAAAGAGAGATTAAGGAAATATCCGAGCAAAAATAGACACTCTATGACAGACGCAAGCATGAACACGGGAACGAAAGCAGTGGGATTCACACTGATGGGCAGCGAGCTTGTGGCGATGATAAGCGACGCGAGGTGGCTGCTCGTTGTGATAATGGTCTGCGTGGTCGCCGACTTCCGCTACGGCTGGGGCGAGAGCAACAAGCGTTATGAACAGGCGCGTTCGGAGGGAGACAAGGTGGGGATGCACGCTTTCAAATGGCGTACATCAAGGGCTGTGCGCAGGACTGTGAACAAATCGGTGGATTACTTGATTTGGGTGTGCCTCGGCATGCTCATAGGATGGGCCATACTTAAGCCTTTGGGTGTAGATTACATGCTTGGGGCTATAATAGCAACAATCATAGCTGTTTGTTGCGAGGCAAAATCCATCATTGGGCACTTCATCTACCTGCATGGAATCAAGATAGAGGAAAAGACAGTGAAAGGGTTCTTCAAGGCCTTTGCCGTTGCCATCGCAAAGAAAAAGAACGCAGGCATCGGCGAGGCCCTTGAGGACGCCTTGGAAATGACAGACAAAGGAGGTGACAATGGAAATAAAAGTGAGAAGGATAGCTAGGAGACAGGGCTATACGATTGCCCGCCTGTACGTTGACGGGCGGTACTTCTGCGACACGCTGGAGGACGCCGACCGTGGGCTTGGCTCGGGCATGCCGCTTGAGAAGATTTCCCGGCTGAAGGTGTACGGGCAGACGGCGATACCCACGGGGCGTTATGCCGTGACGCTGGATGTGGTAAGCCCCAAGTTCAAGGACAGGGCTTGGGCCAGGCCATACGGCGGTAAGGTGCCGCGGCTGCTGAACGTGCCCGGCTTCGATGGCGTGCTCATCCATGTGGGCAACGACGCTTCGGACACGAGCGGCTGCATATTGGTGGGCAGGAACACCGTGGTGGGCAAGGTGACCGACAGCACCGCGACGTTCCACGCGCTCATGGGGAAGCTGCTGGCGGCCAAGGGTGACATTTGGCTGTCGGTGGAGTAGCTTCCAAAATGGGAATAACTGCGACAAGTGCAATAATTGCAACAGTCGCAAAGGCGCTCTTTGACATCGTGGGACTGCTGTAAAATAAATACAAAATTTTCGGGAAATTATATACAATATTCCAAAAAAATTATATATCTTTGCATCGTATAAAAAGCCCTTACTGCCATAAGGGCTAAAACGACAGACGGTGTGCCCGTCTAAAAGTTTTAAATATGATGACAAAATTAAATAATAAATTCGAGAAACGCAAACGTATCTCTAAAAAAGAGGCGTTAGAGTTGCTTAAAGATTGTTATGAAGACATCTTTAAGGCGTATTACAATGGCCTGGCCAACTATAACGAAGAAGTTAATATGACCATACCAGAAGCAAGAACAAGACTTGTTGGCCCTCTGCTGAATGCAAAGATGACCGAGAGTTTTATTCTTGCATTTCCCGAGAATTGGAGCAAGGGGAAATACGGGCGGATAATCTTCCGCTGGAATGGTGTACTCATGCTTATTAAGAAGCTGAATAAGAATGACAAGCCATCGTACATCCCGACAATACTTTCAGACTCCATTGTCAACCAATACCAATTACCACTATTCCCTGACGATGAAGGCAAGGAAGAGCCGATATTGATATTTGGATATACAAAGGACAATTACGGACAGCTTATAGACCCGAGGATTGTACTGTATGACGATGGGGTTCGATGGACTGCCTATATGGAAGATGGCGTAAAAATGCCGAAAGCCGATACAGGTACGCAGGAGATTGTTGTCCGCCTGAAAAAGAAAGAGACAGGAGAGAAGAAAGCAGAATAATAATTGGGCACACCGTCTGCTTTTTAGAACGTATAAAAGCAATGTCTTATGAAATGTGAACAGCTTACATTCGCAAGGGAGTACAGGGGATTGACCCAGACGGCACTCGCCGCAAAGGTCAAAGGGCTGTCGCAATCCAACCTGTCAAAGTACGAAAAAGGGTTTGGCGGGCTGTCAGACAATATGCTAAGTTTGATTATGTCTGTCCTTGATTTTCCGATGAAGTTTCTTGACATGAACATTGTGAACAAGGTTGACAGCAAGCATTACAGGAAAAAGGCTACCATAACCGTAAGGACACGCAACGAGATAGACAGGACAATATCCTTGATAGCCTATTGTTTCGATTGGCTCTGCGAGTTTGTCGAGCTTCCCGACTATACATTTGGCTATTACGATTTGGATAGTGGAATAAATAGCGAGGAGCTCGCAACGTTCATAAGGAACAAGTACAGGCTTGGGATGTCACCTATTTGCGATATTTGCAATTTTCTTGAACGCAACGGAGTGTTCATTTACATGTGGGACAGTCCTATTGACGACTTTGACGGAGTTTCCTTGATAACTGATGCCGGCAACCATCTTGTGATAATGAACAGGAACAGGAGCAACGACAGAATAAGATTTACTCTTGCCCATGAATTGGGACATATACTGATGCACGAATGTCCAAATTATCCGGTTTTCAACAACAGGGATAAAGAAAAGGAAGCCAATTCGTTTGCATCAGAGTTCCTTATACCTACACAAATGGCAAAACGCAACTTGTCAAATGTCAAACTGGGACAACTTCCTGAATTGAAAAAATATTGGCTTGTTTCTATGGCTTCGCTTTTGGAAAAGGCGAAAAAAATCAATGCTATTACAAGTGAAAAGTACACTTCTATGAGGATAGAGTTCAGTAGACGGCATTGGAACAAGAAAGAACCATACGAAGTGCCAATAGATAATCCTACTGTCTTTGAACAGGCATACAGACTCGTATCAGACACATTAGGATATTCAATCGACATGATTTCAGAAAGCACAGGCTTACCAAAGGATGTTTTGATAAAGATTTTCGGCAAATCGGCAAAGATAATATCATTAAAGCCACAAGTATAACAATTTTTATTTTGACAATAAGCGGCAGTTCCACGGTCATGGGGCTGCCGCTTTTTTGTTGGCTAAAAAATAGGTATATGGATAGAGCGAGAATTTTGATTTTGGGGTTATTGTCGGTTGTGCTGCTTGTTGGCTGCACTACGACGAGGTACGTTCCCGTGCCGTCGGTGAGCGTTGACAGCGTTTACGTTGACAGGTGGCAGCGAGACAGCGTGTATGTGCGTGACAGCGTGTTCGTCAACCAATGGAAGAAAGGCGATACGGTGTTTATTGACAAGATGGTGACTAAGTACAAGTACAGGGACAGGTGGCGTTACGATACGGTGGCGATTGTAAGGCGTGACACCGTTCAAGTTCCGTATCCAGTCGAAAAAGATTTGGGTTGGTGGCAGCAGACGGAGATATACGGTTTCCGCGTGTTGGCCGCACTTCTTGTTATCGGCTTGGTGTGGAAATACCGAAAAGCAATCATGGCGTTCATCCGCAAACTTATATAGGAGGAAACGATATGGAACAAACATTGAGCGTAAACAAAGAAAACGTGTACAACGAAGTGGCCAAGACTACTTCATACACGGGTGCAAAGATGGATGACGAGGCGGCATACGACCGCATTTTCACCACCGAGGAGGACAAGACCATGCTGGAACGGTTTTGGGACGAGAGCAAGAACACCATCTGCAACAGCATGAAAAAATTTCTTGTGAACGAGAAAGAAAGCAACGACACGTACACACTGACGCTTAACCTGTCGGCCTCGTTTGACGAGAGCCTATTGGAAAGCATGGAGCGCAGCCTGTTTAGCTTCTTCGTGATGAACATCACGGCCAAATGGTACACGCTTGCCAACAAACAAGAGGCGACGGACTATGCGGCTGGAGCGGCTACGAACGTGGAGGACATCATGCGCAAGGCATTCTTCAAGAAGAAGCCGAAACGCCCAACATACAATTAAATTGAGAGTGAAGAATAAGAGTTAAGAACTAAAAACATACGATTATGGCTGAAAACAAAAAAACACTCACTGTAACGCAGGAAGTGAAAGAACTGATGTTTGACATCATGAACAAAGCCTACCTGACCGGACAGGCACGAGAATTTGAGGGTACAAAGAACTACGAGGCCAGCTCTAATATGCAAGCCTCAGAAGACTTGGAGAGCAGCTACCAGTTGCGCCGCAGCCTTGCCAACGCCTTTTCGAGCCTGAAAAGCCTGCTTGGGGAATACTTGGACGAGAACAAGAGCACATCGGACAACATTATTCCTAAAGAGATTGACGATGACGGCCAGCTGGTGCTGGCATTCAAGCTGCCCTCGAACTACAACAACGCCTCGGCGGACAGCTTGGGCAACGGCATACACGCATACTTGGTTGACATGGCTCTGTATGAGTGGTTCACCATTACCAACAAGGCAGACGCACAAGACTACCTGAGCCACTCCACGGCGAGCCTTGAAACGGTAAAACGCGCTTTGTACAAGAGAAGCCGCCCGACAAGACCCACATACAATTAAGTGAAGAATTAAGAGTGAAGAATTATGTTGTATTGCTGTGGAAAGGAAGATAAGAAAAAGAACGTCGTCTTGACATTCAAGCGTGCGGAGCTAATCTACGATGCGGGCAACTACTCGTTCGTGGTGGGTGAAATCATACCCGAAGGCGACGAATGCAGACGGCATCAAGTATTCGACATAACACAGGACGGAAACGTTGACCGCGTTACGCGGGTGCTGAACACCGCCCATGCGGAATGCGTGGAAATGCTCTACCCCTACACCAAAGAAGAAATACCCGACAATCAGGAAACGCTTGATGATGTGCTGAAAGAGCCGGAGGTGTACGAAATCAAGCTGACGCTGCCTGAAGGATTTTCCCTGACGACACTGCATATGCTGGAACACCTGATACATGAATACCTTGTGTGCAGGGTGCTGGCCGACTGGATGAGCATCACCAACCCGGAAAGCGAAGCCAACTGGGAAAAGAAATTCACGACGCTAAGGAACAAGATACGAACATCGCTTGTATCACGTACAGGAAAAGTAAGGCGGAAGTTAAAGCCGTTCTGACATTAAAAGCAAGAGCCGAGGTGCATCACGCATCCCGGCTCTTTTTGCAAACAATCTAAAAACCTTAAACTAACTAATCAAAACTAACAACTTTATCGTGGTTTATTTGTGAGGCGCGGCGTGAATTGAACCGTGCAGCCGTCTATGCACTCCGCCTTGTCGAGTTTGCAGATAAGCGCAAGACGGAAATACTTGTACGGTGTGCCACGGAAACCGCGCAGATACTTGTCAGTGCTGCTCCAAACGATGTGCCAGTCAAAGAGGTTGCGGGAACCATAGAGGACTTGGCACACATGTCCACGCCGGAAATATCCACGCTGGATAATGGTGTCTATCGTCTTGAAGACATCGGGCTGCCCCAGCTTGAACGGACGGGTGACGATGAGAGCCGTTATGCCCTCCGCATCGGAGAGGGAGTAATTAGCCAGCTTGTTGCCGGACACCATGGCGAGCGCATCTGGATAGGAGTTCACATTGTCAGTGATGTCGCTGTGTATCATTCCCCACAGCTTTGACTTCAGGGAATAAACGTATGCATAGTTTGCGGCAGAGTTGTAAACGACGATGCGCTGGTTAGTATAGTCGTAAATCATGCGGCAATCCGCCAGGAAGTCTCGGAATGGCATTAGCGTGGCGTTTTCAAGCGTGATTTGTTCTCTCTTGTCTGCCCGGTTGTTGTAGAGTTCCACAAGTATGTCAGCTTTGGGCAGTTCGGCAATGGTGAAATAGTCATTGCTGTTGATACCATCGGAGAGGCAGGCCGTTTCCGAGCCGCTGATGAGCATGATGCCACGGTCGGTTGCGAAAAGCACGGCACTGTCAATCTGCGTGATGCTGTCAGGATTGATGCAGACATCGCGCGTGATAGGCTGCTTGGCAGAATATGTGCCGCTTTGGGAAACTTCCAACGCCCATACTCCATCCGTGGAGAAGGCGTACAAAGGGAACTGTCCGAACTGCCCCTGGGAGAGAGCCTTGGCTGCCGAACTGATGCCAAGGATGGTGCCGGTGCCTATGGTGTTGATGCCAAGTACTGGGAAGCAGAACGGATTGTTGACCTCGGAGGTGTAGATTTTATCCGTTGGTACGTAATCGCTTCCTCGGGGTACTTCGGAGACTGCCTCGGCCTTGTATGCCAGAGGTTCGAAATTATTGAATGCGTAACTCCCATTGAGGAAATCGTGCTTTTTCAGTGATATGCGATGGATACCCCCGGCCGTATCGACAAGATAGACATTCTTGGCGTTAGTGTTCGGGTAGAATATCCATGTGAGGAACCCCAAGTTGAAAGTTCCCAGAAACGATGTGTCATTCCTGACGTGAGTGACAAAGGCCGTGTCGTTTTCTTGGATTTCAAAATATACATCCCCAATGGTCTTGTTTATGTCATCAGGCACTTCATTGAATCCTGAATTATCAAAAAAAGGAGCGTCAAACACATTGTCGAGGCTATCACCCTCAAAAGGAATGATGTTCTTGACGACAAGGTTCAGCCGGTTGTTGTAAGGATGGGCCACGCTTGCAATGCGCTTGTCTGCCGAACGGTAGTCATCTTTAACATTTTCCTTGACGGCAAGGTTCTTCAGCTTGCCTTCGCCGAAATCAACGTTTAATGAGATTGGAAGAGTGCCGGTTCCAACAACTTTCTCATACTCAATTGACTCTAGCAGATAGAACTGGTTGTTTCCCACGATACTGTCATGAAATGACATTTCCACGCCGTCTGCGGATTGCCTTGCGAGCTTTACTGCTATATATTCGTCGATGTCAATTTCACTCTTTGCTTTAGCGTAGTAGACGGTGTCTGAACCTATGCTTCCTTCCCGAAAGACCTTAACATCGGTGTTGGGGTCGCCTTCCTGCACACCTGCCGTTGATGCCACGGTAGCTTTGTCTACCTTGTATATCTTATACCCATCATTAACAGGCAGGCCTAATTTTTGTGCATCGCTCACATTGATGGTTGGCAACTCCATGTATTGTGGAGCTGAGCCGGTGCTGGCATGATACGTGAACATTTCAAAGCTGCCAGAAGGTTCTCCCTTGAGATTCATCCATGCATATGTGGCACCAGAATCCCAATACCCCTGCCATGTTGCCTGATAACCAATGCTAACCTTTGCGATGTCATTAAAGCCGCTTCCGAGCATGTCAATTAACTTCGGACGGTATGAATGGATGCTCCCATCGATGGTGGCATATCCACTTGCATAAGTTTCACGCTCTTCATTTATGCGCCCCAATCCGATGATGCCGTCATTATCGGCTGTATATCCAATGATTTGTGGCGTAACCAATATGTCTATATGGGTGATGATGTCCTTCCATTTCTCATCGGCAGGCATGAATTCAAACGAAAGCGATGCCTCAGGAAGCAAAAACAGCGGGCGTATCTTTTCGTCTACAACATTCAATAACAGCAATGGTTTGCCTGTCGACGACGGAATCACCAGGTGAGGTGATGTGTACATAATCCGGCTGCCATCGAACAGACGATATGCAAACCTGACAAAGAAGGGAAAATTGAAAGCCCCTTTTTCCTGAGATTCAGCAATCATGCGGTTTAGCAAAGCGAAAATCCTGTTGCATAATTGCGGCTTGTTTTCCTCGTCAATGAACACCTCGTCGGCGTGGCCGGCCAAGACATTCTTGAACTTGTCTAAGTTTACCACGTCGTTGAAATCGTAGAACTCATCCTCATTCGACTCAAATTCCGTACTGCTTTGCAGGCTCACGTTTACATATGTAGCGACCCGAATAGGGGAGGGGCGCTCGCCCAGATTAATGTAATTGTCATCTTTCCAGTATATGTAAGAAACAGGATTGTCGGAGACCATTACGAGCACGTTGCCAAGGGCATTGACGGAATCGACCTGCTCGAAAACTCCTATGTCGTGCCTTGTCTCTTTGTCAGTGTCAGCCCAAGTCAAAGCCCCTGTAGATACATTGTATATAATGTAATGTGAGAACAGCGCGGTAGTGTGGATGCACATGACCTTTTCGCCTGCGTTAAGATGCAGCAGAATCTTTGGCGGGAGTACCGGTTTCAACGCACCGTCCTCGGGCACCACTCCGATGGACAATGCAAGTTGTCCGTCGGCACATCCGTAGTCGGACGGGGTAGCTGTAAAACCGTTATATTGTATTTCTTGTATCATCGTTCAGTATGTGTCTGTAAATTATCGGTAATACCATGCCAATGGCGGGCAGTGATGTGGGTGAGCCTACACCGAGTTCCACCTTTCCAAGATGCGAGCCGCTTGCCCTGATGACATACCGGCACAGCTTTTGAGACCATGCCCTGAAGTGGCGACTGTTGGGATGCGTTGGAAAACAAGTTGCCTCATGCCGCCCGACTGTAGGTGCATGGAACTTGACATACATGTAAAGTTCACCGTCGCCATCCAGCAAGTCTATCACATCCCCACGTTGCAGGGCAAGCACCTTAGACACGTGCGCCGAAATGTCAATGCGTCCGTCAGAGCGAAAGGTTATGTCCGTCTTGCGCGTGTTTCCGAGTATGCTCTGCATAAGCGAATGGTTTTACGTGTCGGTAAATCAAACTGGTAGTAGGTCTTGCCCTGCGGTGTCTGCCGAACAGAAACGGACAGTTTGACAGGACGAAGCGCAGGCAAGCCATATTCAAAGAAGATGCGCCCGACAGAGGGACACAGCGTTTCAAATCCGATGCAGCGGTACTTGCCGTTGTACTGAATTTGGCAAAGCTGGGTAGGCTCGCTGATTTCAGGACTTAGCATGAAACCGAACGTGCCGCCCTGCGGTATTCGGAACACGAACACCGATGCACCGTCCACTCCGCTGCTTTCTGCGCATTTCTTCATGTGAAAGAAAAGACGCTTGGAGAGGGTCACGGAGTTATCGGAAGGGTCGGCAATCACATAGTAGCTAAGTGAACGCCACTTGTTTATGAGCTTCGTGAATATCATGATGCGAAAATAATCAGTTATGCCTTAACAGACGGTTTATGTTTTAACCTACGATTGGTGTAATCTTTCCGAGAGCGGAATGAGATAGTCTCAATATAACTGAAAGACATGGTTGTCATCAGCGTATCGCGATGTCTGTCTGCATCTTCTTTCGTGCAGAAGATGTAGGAGCAGATTTCCATTTTGTCTGTACCTTTTGTGCCCACTATGTTGGCATAGTATTTACGGCCAAAGAGAAAGGCGATGATTTCTTTCAATACTGTTGTTTGCATAGTTATTATTTTTGAGTTTATAATCAGAATATAGAAAATTCTATTGCGCCAATTTTTATTTTGATGACCTTAACCGCATTGCGCACGTTCGGTGCGTCGAAATTGAATTTACCATCCACTCCGGCAAACGCTTCCATGTAGGACTTTAATTTTTGCGTCAACGGAGGAAGAATGCTTGGAGCGAGGTCAGCTTGCCGCAATTTCGCGGCCAGCAGACTGTCCATTTCCTTATTGTGCGCTTGCAGTAGGTCGACGAACAGCACGGACATGATAGCATAGCAACGCATCTCGTCGTAAGGATAATCAGGAACAGCACGTTTGAACTCGCCGTTGACGGAGAAGTATAGGATGAGTAAGTCTTTGTGCAGCTCGCTGATACACATATCCGTCTGACTTATGATGTTGGAATAATGCTTATAGTCAAGTTCGCGGCGAAGTTCGTCCTTATAGTCCTGATGCACCTGTTTGAGGGAGCGGCTAAGTTTCTTGAGGTGGCTCACTTTATCGCGTGCGCCGCAATCCATAGCCTTGTCAGCAAAATGCCATGCAAGCTGCGTGATGATGAGCGGCACGAACGAAACACGCATCTGTTCGTTAAGGTTGAGCCGCTCCATCATCATTTGCGTGCTTTTCGACACGCTGTCGCGAAACGCCTGTTCGCGGAGCGTGTCTATATTTAGTGGTGGTATCATATCAATGTAAGTTTTCAAATTCGATAATGGTATTCCTTACGAAATAGTAGCAAATACAATTTACTTGAATATTCCCGTCAGGGAGCAATGTTTCAGACATATCTTTGCACTCCTTGAAGTCCTTGACGTGGTAAGGGCAATGGGGAGGCGGACATATGTCGGTGTTGGGAATGCGGTCAAGCGAGTAGAATATCTCTTTGTCGTAAATCTCGGCAGCGGCGTTTTCAAGACGGCATCCTTTTGAGGTACGCCAATTTTCCATGAATAGGACGGCATCGCATTCCAGCAATGCTTCTATGTCGTTGCCCATGTGTTCGGCGTATGTTGCGTCAGGGTCGGGCGACACGTCGAGCGGCGATACAGGCGTATGGCCTTTGGCTTGTATTACGCCGGAGGCGTAGATGCAACTTGCCTCGACTTCTTCAATGTCGTGGCCGGTGATTGGTAGGCTGATGTATATTTTCATCGGATTTTTGTATATAATTTTAGTGTATTATTGCATTTTCAAAAACGATATGTATATCACCTTTGCAATTTCTGATTTTGTATCTACGACCGAAAAACCACGGATAGACTTTTATAATGCGACCATCGCAATACAATTTTTCTATTGTTCCTTTTACCGTAATTCCACAAATACGATAAAGCACTTTATCACCTACTTTGAATTTTGCTTTCATTTTTATTCTATTATTTTACAAGTTCAATCGTAGACAAACACATAAGGATTTTGCCCCATACATCTTTTCTGCTCACCTTATAAATCTATTAGGCACAATCCGTCTTGTCTGTGTCTTTCTTCCCTCAATCACAGTCTTTGTAAGGCCGTATTTATCGTTGAACATTATCTTTTTCATTGCCAATCCATTTTAAGAAGTTGTTGTTAATCCGGCACCAGTACCTGTTTCCCTCGTGGGTGTCGTGCCAAACAAACGCACTGGAAATCACGTTTTCGGCAGGTGTCTTTTTGAGGAAAGTAGCAAGCGTCATGCGATGACGCACACCACGGTTATAGTTTTGTACGAACTTATCGTACAACCTTTGTCCTTTGAGCCAATCAGTTATCTGTTCAGGTGTTTTCATTTCCGAATAGGTTAGGTTCGTTCCTGCTTTTTAATATCCGCTCTACACGGTTAATTTCATCGTCCACACGCTTTTCGAGAGCCTTGCTTTCGCGAAGAGCCGATTGCGTCCGGGTACGGAAATACTCTTTTTGTTTGTCGCGTAATGCGACAACAAGATTATAAAATGCGTGGTGGTCCATAGTTATTCCTCATCGTTATAGTCATCAAATCTGTTTCCGCCGGCCACGAGAAGTATGCAGACAATGCCAACAGCGAGGGCAAAAGCCAAGAAGTACATCATAATGTTCCTCCTTTTCTTTTCGGCGTTATGTCATCGAGATAAGCGTATTCCAAAATATCTGAAAGTGGAAATTCAATGCCTGACTGTGTTATAAATCCAATATATTCATGGAAATAACCGACGACATCAAATCTGCCTATGCAGAAACCTCTTTTAATCCTTGCAATTACGTGGACATTTCTTTTCAATTCTTCACCATTAGGTGAAATTTCACGCCACACATTGTTAATGAGCCACTGTGCGCCATACTCAAAAGCATCGGCTATTGCGTTGCGGTCGAACTCTCCATTTACGAATGACGGTCTTGCTATTCCTGCATAACTATTAGCAGCATTTTCAATCAGTTCTTTTTTCATTGTGTGCCTCCTTGTTCCAAGAGTTTATGATATTGGTTGTCGTTCAGGCTCTCTTGCATAAACAAGATTTTGACAAGCCGTTCTTTTTCCTCTGCCGTCAATTCCCTGCTATCATCGGAATCAATGTCGCCATACAGATGATGTTTCCGGCAATAGGCAATCAGGATATTATGTTTCATGTCCTCCAAATCCTTATTGAAATTGGCTTTGTGCCATTCAAAAAGGCTCACGAGTTCCGCATATTGTATGGATGTCATTTCTACCGCTATACGACTTCTTGATACTTGTTTATAAGACATCCGGCTTGCATTGGCAACCTTGTAATAACATTGCGAAAACAAATCGACTTGGGTCTTATTCCGGCCAACATCGAAGAAATAATACTTCACTTGGTTTTCATCCAATAGTTCATCGATGGATATTCCGTACTCATTACATAGCTTTTCAAGCAATCTCCGGGCATTCTCGGCTTCTCCCTGCACCCCTCGTTCAGCGAGTGCCAACAGTTTTTTGAGCTTTGCTTTTATGCTTTCGTATTCTTTTTCCATTTTGTTGTCAGTTTTTCGATTATATGATTTAATTCGGCATTCTCTTCTTCGAGTTCTTTAATCTCTTTTTGGAGAGCCTTTACCGTGTCGTTATACTCCTTGCGCTCGAACTGCCGTTCGGTAAGTTCGTTACGGCAAGTGCAGTCCTGAATATCGCCGGACACGGCAACGGCCATGCAGCCCGGTATCAAGACTTTCAAGCCGTCCTGGGTGTAAATGTAGTGGCACTTCATGGCAGTCAATAAAAGTATTCACGACAGAAGAAGCCCTTTCGCGGCTCAAAGTCCTCGAAACTACATTTGGCGAACAGTTCCTTGCGGTTGACCCAACGTGCCATATCCGTTTGCCACTGCGGTATGCGCTGGTGCGGATTGTCAATATCCCGGTAGGGCTGGGCAAAGGGAAGAACCTTCTTATCCTTGCGCCAATGGGAAATGCGCCGGTAGCTCTCGTTGAAATCCATCAGGATGCAGTACAGAAAGAACTCACCACGATAGCCGCAGGAACGAATAAGCTCAATGGCACGCTCGCAAAGGGCAATCTGTGCAGGGGTGTCGCAGCCGAAACGGATGCGCTTCATCCACCTGACCCCTGCCAACAACCGGGCCACATCAGGAGTAACAAGACGAGCATCGAGAGCCTGATTAAAGTCCACATGATACTTGCGGTGTACAATCTTCTCAATTTGTGCCAGTCCATAATCACAGGCGAGGACGTTGTTATCCATGAGGATTAAATGGTCGCGCCCACCGGCAGCTATGTCGTCCACATCCATGTAAGGACGTATTGCACCCTCCTTTTGCGGAACGATACACCAGCGACAATGATTAGGACAGCCACGAGTAAGAAAACCGTAAGCCATATTATCGGCAATGCGGGGATAGAGCGAGTAATCGGGCTGCAAGCCATCCACACAATCAGGCAAAACAGAATGAATGTCGTAGCCGGTACCGCCACGGACCACTTCGCCAACATTGGTAATGTAATAGCGGTAGTCGGGCGTGAACGAAAAGACCTTGGCCATGTAGAGGCGGTCGTAACTGTCGAAAGGATTGTACCAGTCCACAGTGTCGCCCTGCGCCTTGTGGTAGGCGGAGAGCTTCATCAGTGCGAGGTTAGGGTAATCGCTATCGACGGCAAGCAAGGCTATATTCATAACTCAATCAGGCTTTAACGGTTCTAAAAGAGGGTTCATTTCCGAAGTCCACGATGTGCATCATTTCGCGGAAGCGGTCGGCAAAACGTTCATCGTAATACTCGCGTATTTCCGTGGCGGCAAGGTTGCTTGTGGCCATTGTGCAGAACTGTTCCTCGTAGCGGTAGGAAATCATATCCATTGCGGCATTGACGTAATCGCCATAATTGAGGCTTTCGCGCGGCTCGGTGCCGAGGTCGTCTATGCACAGCACCTCCACATCGCGCAGCCGCTTGTACCGGGCCACATCGGCGGCATTGTCGCGCGTACGGTTATTATACGCCTTGGCGAGCAAGACAAGTTCCTTTGCCGTGATAATCTCGAAGCCATAAACCGGCCAACGGTCTTCACGAGTGGAATAGCCCTCATCGGAATGCAGGTAGTTATAGAGCGACTTCATAGCTTTTATCATCGTCGTCTTTCCATTACCACGATTGCCACACAAGAAAAGACCGAATGTAGGTTCTGTGTGCGACGTGAGCCACCGGGCAATGTCAGCCATGTGCCGCTTGTATTCATCCGTGACTATAAAGTCGCGGTGACGCAAGATGACTTCCGACTGGCAAGCCGCAAACAAGAGGTCATACATCTGCCTGTCTGTATAGGGAAGCCTAAAACGTTCCACCATACGTTTTCTTTTCATCAGCGTTGAGGTAATTCCCTTGACGTCGATTATTTGGTTTGGTTCTATTTTTATCATTGTCGTCATTTTTATTGGCCACTATGCGCAGCCAGTTGTTGAAGTGCTGTTTCGCGTCTGCAAGGCCGTCATGCCTTTCCAGTCCGTCAGCTTTGCAATGCAAGCCGAAATCGTCGAGCCGCAGACGCAATGCGTCCATATCCATGTGGTGAAGCACCTGAAGCTGGTCGAGCCAGCCGGTTTCACGTTTAAGGGCCTCAATCTCCTCGTCAATGGTGAGTGTGTAGGCCTCATAGGGCTGTAGCGGAGGCGTGGCGAGTTTCTTTACAGGTTTTCTCTTTGCCGGTTTCTTCTTTGGCGTCGTATCCTTATCCGTAGTCTTATCGGTTGTTTCGTCCACTTCGGCAGATGAAACAAGGTTGTAGACCGTGACAGTGGCCACGCGCTTGCAAAGACGGTTGATATTCATATACCTTACCTGTATTCCTTTCGAGGTAAGCACTCCTTCGGACTTATAGAGTTCTTTAGAAAACAACCCGATGTTCAGGCAGCACGTGATGACCTCGCGTATATACGCCTCGTCATACCCGGTCTGTTCCGAGATTATGAAGGGCAGCTCTTCGTCCCACCTGATGTAGTACCCATCACGATAGATAAGACATAGCAGGAGAGCATATACGGTAATAGCCTTGCCACCTTGATACTTGATTAGTTTCCTAATGCGCAAGTCCTGAAAGAAATCTATGTCGAAAGGGAAATATCCCAAACCTTGCTTTGCTGTACGTGCCATATTCATCAAATGTCAGATAAGAATGTGCGCACCTCCCTCATGAAATCGTCGAGAGAATAACACACCACGTATTTGAATTCATCTTGCTTACAGACCGCCTTTTGCCACCACCGCTGATGCGGGCTTTGCCGTCCGCCCGGCTTTTTCATCTCGATAAGCAGCGCACCATAATGCCTGTTGCTTTTCAGGAGGATTAAATCGGACACTCCGGCTATCACGCCCTCGGCTTTCAGCTTGGAGCCGGTTACAGCGTCACGCCGTCCGCCGTTTGGCACGGCGAAAAGCCGTCCCCGAAGTTCCGGGTATTCGAGGTTGAACCACCGCACACACGTTTGCTGTATGCGGTGTTCGATGTCGGAGGGAGCTTTCCGCCGTGGTTTCACACCGGCTTTAGCAAGCATTTCATCAAGCGTCATCTTGGGCTTTCTCATTGCTGTGCGTTTTATCAATCACCACATCATCGCAGCCGGTGGCACTGATTGTAACCTTTTGTCCGTCGGGAATGCTGTCAATGAACCGCTTGGCAGCACGCTGACAGCTCGTAGAGCTTGCTACGGAAGCGGCAGCTTCTTGGAGAACCTTATCCTCGTAGGTCTGCGCTTTCTTGTGTGGAGCATCGGGAGCATACAGGAAAACGTCCATGATTTTTGTTTCCTGAACGGCCTCGCAAACCCAATCGGCCATTGTGCCGCGCATGTGTTCGTTGAGCCGTTTGCGTGCATCGTCGATGTCGGAAGCCTGAACGAGCATATAGACTGGGCTTTTCTTCTCGGACATCGTTTTCTCGTCGAGCGTGATAAGATTTATTTTCACTTTATACCACTTATCACCCGGACCGGCAACCAATTCAGAGTAATTCGTGATTTTCTCGGAAACCACGGCGAACTCGCTGCTTATGAAGCACTCCATTTCGCCGATGATACGGCTTTCGGCCTCGGTAAACGAGAGCGCATCTACGATATACAGCTCCGTCACTTTCTTCTGCATCCCATTTTCTAATGTTTTCTCGTAGCGGATGCCACATTCAAAGAGTTTCATGCGTTGCAAGTATTAGGTTTGTTTTCGGCATATTGTATTCTCGCATCAAGGACAGCAAGGTATTTGCGCATCAGGTCGAGCTGCGTTTCAAAAGCCTGTTGTTCATCCGGCCAAAGCAGTTCCTTAAACTTGGGAGAGTAAGAGAAATCCAGCGCCTTGTTGTAGCGTAAGGAAAGGTCGTCACGCTCGATGCGCAGACGGTCAATGAAAGTATCGGACACACGATAGGCTTTCTCGAACACGTCGGCAGGAGACCAGCTTTCGTAACCGTTTTCATACCTGACGTAATAACCGGCTTTTGACTTCTCGCTTTCAGAGGGGACACGTCCGGCATGAAGCAATCCCCGGCGATAGGCTTCGCCCATTGTCATGGGTTCAGCTTCAATTTGTTTTGTTCCAATGTACTTCTTCATTTCAATGCGATTTTAAGTTCATTACTCGGTTTGAATTTCACGGTGCGGTGTGCAGGAACGATGCACTCGGCACCAGTGGCCACGATGCGCGACTTTCTTTCGCAAACATTGCGGACAGCGAATGTGCCGAAGCCACGGAGGTAAACATTCTCGCCGGATACGAGGGCTTTCGTAATTACCTCCATTGCGCCCTCAACAGCTTTCTTCGCTTCGGAACGGCGCAGGCCTGTATGTTCCGAAATTTCTTCAATCAGTTGTTGCTTTGTCATCTTCTTCATGTTTTATGAGTTTTCTGTTTAACTTTTCAATCAATCTTCTTATCACCCATGCCCGGCATACATTGCGCTGGCCGCGCTGGGTATCGTAGAGCTTGGCTGCGTCGTCAAGGTACGCCACTATCTTTTTCACGTCCGTCTTGCATATTTCCATGTTCAGCCTGATTAAGGAAAGAAGCCACGAGCTGGTCGAAATACATCTCGTCAGTCGGTATCTCGTCGTCCGAGTTCATAATCTCGGCAGCAATAGACTTCTTCATGTGAATGAGCGAATAAATAGTATGGTCGATTGTACCACGTCCCAGCAGGTAGTAACAGGTCACGTTGTCTTTCTGTCCGATGCGGTGGGCACGGTCTTCACACTGCTGGCAGTCTGCGAATGTCCACGGAAGCTCGATAAAAGCCACGTTGGACGAGGCTGTAAGCGTTAGGCCGACACCGGCCGCCTTGATGGAGCAGACGATGAGCTGCACATCGGGGTTGTTCTGAAAGCTGTCCACAGCCGCCTGTTTGGAGGCCGCACTATCGCGCCCTGTAACGGTAACCGCGCGTGGAAATGCCTTGCACAGCACATCAACCACCTCGTGGAGCGAACAAAAGACAATGAGCTTCTTTCCGCTGTCGAGGAACGTGCGTATGAAATCCATTGCCTGTGCCACCTTTCCAAGCGTGGCGAGCTGGCGCAATGTCATGAAGCGCACGAGAGCTTCCATGCGCATCTTGCGGCGTATCTCCCAATCGGTACACTCGGTGTATTGCCGTAAGTATTCGGCAAGGTCGGCGGCGGCAAGGTTGTATTCGGGTGCGTTGCTGATGTCCACATAGAGGTCAACGCGCGTCTTGTCGGGCAGTTGTGGCAGTACCTTGGCTTTCTCGCGACGTATCATGCAGTTGGCATACAACTGGTTGCTCAACACCGACAGAGGCACGGCCGGTTCCGCCTTTTTGTCCTTGGGGTCGGTGCAATAGTCGGCCATGAACTTGGTGCGTCCGCCGAACTCCTGCAACCTGCCCATGATGGAGAGTTGCGCCACCAAGTCCTCCGGGCGGTTGACAACTGGCGTGCCTGACAGGAGGATAATCCATTCCTTGCCAGTCGTAATCCCCTTGGTGAAGATTGTCTGTTGAGCCGACGGGTCTTTCACACGGTGGCTCTCGTCAATGATGACGCTACGGAACATCCTAATCTGCGGACAGAACACCACATCCTTCAGGCGGAACGACTTACCGCCCTTTATATCCCACACGAAATACTTACGAAGGCTCTCGTAGTTGACTACTGCCACCTGGTGCATACCCATAGAGAGCAGATAGGGCCACGTGGTACGCACGGAATTATCAAGCACCAACGCCGACTTGTCTGTGAACTTGTCGAACTCGCGCTGCCAGTTAATCTTCAACGACGACGGACAGATGACAAGGCAAGGATATGCCCCGGCAGTATCAACGATGCCGATAGACTGGAGAGTGTTATGTGTCACAATATATTCGTCTGTGAGATACAGTTCGTCAGGAGCGGACGTTTTGATACACTGGCATTCCTTCTCACCGATATATTCCACGCTCTTAATGTATCTTGTAACCTTGCAACGATTGTTTGGCCTCCACGAGGCTGCCTTATAGCATTTGTCGGAAAACGGGCAGAAAGTAGTGCGTATGTTTACCTGGTATTCCGAAGCCTTGCCTTCATCAGTACGGTCGTAGCGGCGTATAATGGCTATCCCTCCCAGAGACTGCACCAGTTCCTTTACATCACGTGCAAGCTGGCAACTCGTGGTGTGGAATGTTGTCCTGTTGTTTATACAGCTTCCGTCTGCATCCATAAGCCCGGCAAGCAACTGCCTGCGCTGACATTCGCTCCCTTGCAGGTATATCTCTGGAATAAACTTCTTATTGCTGACGAGGTCAAGATTGTACCGCCTTATTTCCTCCATATAGACGTTAGTCGTGTGGCGCGGGTCTGGCACTTTACTGCTGTTCACGAAGTCGCAGTGATAAATTCCGTCGTATTTCCGCTTGGTTACCGACATATAGGGCGGCAAATCCCCTTCTATCCTGTCCAAGATAAACATTTTCTCTTCGGGCAATGACATCGACACGTGGGATGTGTCGGACATATATCCGTCGCCAATGAATGCACCCATAACATATGGGAGAATGATATATCCCTTTATTCCATACGATACAGGCTCACACATGGGTATCTCCCACTTCAATATGGGGGCTCTGCCGGAGGCTTCCCTCTTAGGATTGCTCTTCAGGGTAAGTCCGCTATCGACTATTTCCTTTAGTGTCTTTGTAATCCAACCCGTTCCGCGTCTGCGTCGGTTTTCATCGCGGACATTCCATAGATGGTCAAGGGAGCATTCGCAACTGCTGCCATCGGAAAAGTGTACACGATATGTCGGGAGTGTTCCTTGCGGGAATACGCCAAGGACATTGTAAACCTTACCGTCTTGGCCAAACAGTTGCTGTCCTACGGATATATCGCCCATGCGGACAAATCCGTGTGGCGTGGCAATAAGCGAATCAATACTTTCAGATTTTCCTAACCCCGGCTCGTCTCCTATGATGAGCCGCTTGTGTGCCAGTCCGTAGGCTATGCCGTCCTGCTGGTAAGGGTAAGGCTCGACACGCAGGTGATGTTTCAGTTCTTTTTGCATGGCTTGTACCTCCATCCGTTAAGTTCGTAAACACGCTTGCGGGCTTCCTCTCTGTTATAGTAAAAAGGCTCGTCGGGGAGGGGAGAAGCCGATGATGTCGTTTCTCCCACATAATCGTAGCGATAGATGCGGAAAGCACGTCCACGAGGCGCGTAATAGCATTGTCCTACTTTTGGTTTCATAATACTTCACTTAAAATGTTCAACTTCGGTCAGCAAGTCCTCGCGTTCAAGTCCCCGTATGTACTTGTCAAGCACGAGATTTACGCTGCCGTTATAGAACCGCTCAAACTCTTCTTCATCCATTGCCGCAAACGATATGCTGCTGTACTCAATCTCACGCTCGCCAAGGTCGTTGACTGTGGCTGTGAAATAACCGAGGTCGCGCTTGAAGCGGCGCAGCATATCGTCCACACTGCGTATGTTCCACCGCTCAACGAGCGGAAGGGGCAGGTTGTCATAGGTCAGCCTGACGAGCGCAAAGAACTTCTTGTGAAACTCGTAGTTGCGCGGCTGGCTGACACGGCAACGGACGGTGGATCCGACACGCAGACGCTGCTTCAAGTCGTGGTCGCTGTCGTAGAGCGGCACAAGACCGTAAGGAGTTACGCGGCAATAGATGTCCATAGTGCTATGCGGTTTTAGGGGTTAAGAGCCACCACTGGAATGCCAGTTCCTCGTACTTTTCCCGGCCACGGTTATATGTCTCATCGCCACGGTTGATGAACTTCTTGAACACCTTGCAGTTCTTCTTCGATATGGCATAGATGAAGTCGCGGTCGCTGTGTGCGATGTCCATGTACCATGCGCGGCTGCGGTCCCAGTCGAAGAAGTCCACCGCCTCGTCGAATTCCTGCTGCGAACTGGCGAAGGTGGTTTTCAGGTCGCCACCGAAGCCGAAGGCCGTCAGATACCAATCCCACTTGCAGCGAGTATCGAGGTGGAAAGGATATTCGCAGTAGGTGAACTCCTGGCCGTGGTTCACCATGAAGCGTTGCGTGTCCGCCAATTCCAGCACCTTGGCAAGAAACTGGTCGTGGCGTGCCTCCATGCGGAGCGAGCGTTGCATCTCCTTTGCGTGGAGGAACTCGTCGTCGGTGTATTGCACATCATCCACCGTGTAGCGGTAGTAATCGACACGCGCAGGTTCGGTGATGATTGCGTCCACCAGCGTACCGAAGCGGAACGCCGCCTCACGGTCGCCGAACTGTGGGCGCGGATGGAGGATGTCACGCAAGGCCGTGAGGTCGGAGTTCGATACCTCCGTGCGGTTATAGTATTCATCGGGATTGTGATTAGCCATACTTACTTTGCTTTTACTTCATCGACATATTCCACGCTCTCGTCATCCACAAAGATGTCCTCCTTGTTGGCCAGCTTCTCGCAGAACGTGATTTGCTTCTTGAACATCTTGGAAAGTTCCTCAACCGTAAGTGTGCAACCCTCCTTGCTCCACCATAAGGCGATTACAGGCATAATGCCTTCGGGATTAAGCAGGTTGATTTTCTTGGTTACTTTTGTCTTTGTCTGGTAACCGGCCATAGTAGCCTGAGCGTTGAACAGTGAGGACATTTCCGCCGCGCCACGCTCCATTTCGGCCTTGCGCTTTTCCTCGGCCTCGCGTGCGGCACGTTCTTTCTCCATCCGTTCGGCCTCTGCTTTTTGCCGTGCTTCCATTTCGGCCTTGATACGTGCTGCTTCCTCTGCGTTGGCCTTTGCCATGCGTTCAAGGTTGGCTTTCTTGGAGGGGAGGCGGTCTATGGTGTAGTCCACCGTATCGCCCACTTCGGATAGGTACAGGTCGCAGAACTGCTTGCATAGTTTCTGCTTGATTTCCTTTTCCACGTCGGCCACTTTAATGCCCATCGGGATAAGACGCGAGGTGTGCAGCGTTTCAATCCATGCAGGGACGCAATCCTCTGTGGTAGCCTTAATTGAGCGGAGCGAGGCCAATGAGTTGTCGTAGTTTTCGAGCGTCAGGTTGTTGTCAACCTCGGTTATCTTGTTGAGCGTGGAATTTACCAAGTCTTGGAACTTCTGCTTAAAATCATCCTCCACGTCCATGCGGAACTTGCGTGCGGCCTCTTCCGCCTGACGGCGTGCCATTTCTTCGCGCTGCCGTTTTTCCTCCTCGGCACGCTTCTTTGCGGCGTACTGGTTGCGCAATTGCTGGAGCTGGTAGCCGATAGTGCCCGATTTGGCAGGGTCTATTTCGTTCTCTATGACGGTGAATGCCGTGCGTACTTGGTCGAACAGCTTGGTGACAGGCGAGCGGCGTTCGTTCATGGCTTTCACCGTGCGCCGTGCCTTTTCGATGAATGTTGCCGCCTGACGGTCGAGGTCGTCATTCATGCCCTGTTGCTGTATGATGTGGAGTATGTTTTGCCCGAAGGTCACGCAGTTGTCGTGCGACTGCCGGTTGAGTTCGTATGATTGAGGAGCGGCCATCATTATCTCTTTCATGTTTTCAGGCCGCATGATTGCCAATTCGTTGTTATTCATATTGCTTTCTTGTTGTTGCGGAGCGCATGGTGCGGTGTCCGCATAGTGAATATATCTGTGAAACTTTTCGCAGTACAGCCCGTTGATACCGTAGTGGCTCTTGGGGCAGCTTTTGCATGGCTTAGGAGGCATGGTTTAGAACGTATCATCACTGTTTCCTCCGGCCGCAGGGTCTATCGTGACACCTGCCGAGAGGTCGGGTGCAGGGGCGAATGTCTGTTCCGCTTTCGACACCGGTGTTTCGGCATTGTCCGCCATTCCTCCGTATGGGTCGAAGCCGGTTTCGGGCTGGTTGTCATTGCCAATCACATCACTTTCGAGCTGCGTACCCTTGCCTATGGCTATCTTTGGGTAAGTCTTAAAGGCGTGCTTAATGCACTTGGCTTTCAGGAAGCCCGTGTCTATCTGTCCGCCTGCCGAGGAGTAAAGTTGATTTGGCCTTTCCACATACCTGTGTGCCTCATTGTCCCAATAGCGGTTGGCCTTGCCGGAGAAATCGGACAGGCGTTTCCAGTCGCCCTCAGTCATCACGGAGTAGTCCACCGAGCCGTCGCAGCGCGTAATCTTCAGGAAACAAGCGATGATGCGGTCTGACTGACGGGGTATGCGGCAACAGTAGTTGACGTACTTGCGCCCGTCTTTCTCGCCGAACGAGAACTCATCGCCCTCGTAGACAATCACAGGGTTGTCGGCATATTGTATCTGCCCGGCCTTGGCACGAAGTACCAGTTCTCCGTAGCCGGAGATTGTAAGGTTGCAGCGCGACTCGTAGAGGTCCTGCCCCTGTGCGTTCTTGCCAGTGCAATAGCTTCTGCGGCAAGAGGTAGCACAAAGCCTGTGCGCCCGGCTCCAGCGTGAGGCCACGCACGGCAAGGTCGATGAAGGCAAAGAAAACGGACATACCCGTACACTTGCGCAGTTTTTCACTGCCGCGCAGCTGGTTGTTGAAGTACATGGCCTCGCGTTCATACGCTCCCTCGCCCCCTTCTTTCCAAATGGCGTTGTAAACGTTGATGAACTGTTGGCGCACATATTCGTTTCGGATAACATCCGTAGCTTTGAGCGACTGGATGATGTGTGCTTGGTTTAATGTTTCTTGATTGTTCATAATCAGTTAGTTTATGGTTTATAAATCAAAATAGTCTTGTTGGATACGTTGTGCTTTCCTCAATTCAGCGACGAAGTATTCTATCTTTCCCGGACGCTTGCAAGGATGGATTTTCCCTTGTCTGCGCCAACGGTCCACATTGCCGCGCCCGAACATGGCGTATGCCTTGTTTTGGCTAATCATTTCAGGTTCGTTGCGCTGCTCTTTGAGCTGGCGAACAACCTCGGAAGCCACGTCGCGGACAAAGGTTGCGTAGGATACTGACTTATCGGAGAAATCAAGGGTTAGCATGGCTTTATCGGTTTTCGCACAGCTCCTTGTAAGACAATCGGAGCAGCACCCATGACAGGTAAATAAACACAATGCTTACTATGAAGCCGAAAATAGAAGTGATGTGGCCAAGAACGATGTGACCTACAACGCCGGTGATGACACACAGGAATATCACTGCGGCGATAATCAGTTGCGCGATAGAAAATGTCTTATCCATGATTGAAATGATTTAATCGGTTATTGAACACGTGTAACAGTGACGATACGCCGCTCACGGTCAATGCTGGTCGAGTATTTACGGTCCAACATAAATCCCATTGTTGTTGCAAGCGAGCGTATAGAAGTGTACCTCGAAGCAGGGTAATCCTTTTTGTCTCCCACTTTCATTTGCTCTAATTCACTTGTAAACGTCTGTTTTTTCGGCATTTTCTTCTTGTTTTTGATGTTTAATGTTTAACTTTATGGTGCAAAGATAAACAAAATGACAATACAAACCAAACAATACGACAATTTGTTTGTCGTATTGTGTATAATTTAATGTAAAATGGAAAAAAATATTATGCTTGAACAACTCATTAACCATTATACTAATGGCAATAAGGCGAAGTTTGCCGCTATGATAGGTATAACTCCCCAGCTAGTAAGTAATTGGCTTAGTAGAAGCACTTTTGACGCAGAGTTACTATACAAAGGTTGTAAAAATGTCTCTGCGGACTGGTTGTTAAGTGGAGAGGGAGATATGATTAAACAAACCGATAATTCACAAATTGACAATACGGGACATAATTCTGAACTATTGGCTTTGTGTAAGGCGTTGGTTGATAATTTTCAGCAAAGAGATAATGTTATGAGTAAGCTGGTGTCTATGGTTAATAGGTTTAAGCAATGAAAAAATGGGAACGTTGGATAGTATATCCTATTTTAGCAATATCCATCAGCTTTTCGTTAGCGGTTATCTGTAAATGGTTACCACGGATTTTGAATATAAATGAAAGTGGTCAATACGATTTAGGTTTTGATTACATGGGCGTTATCGTAGGTATTTTGTCTTTACTCGTAACGGTATTGATTGGATGGAATATCTATCAATTAGTCGATTTTAAAGGAAAATTAAAGCAAATTAATCTCCTAAGCGAAAAACAAGAAAAAGAAATAAACTATATCCATAATAAGGCAGACTATAATCAAGCAATAAATTATGCAATAATTAGTCAAACCCTTTCTGCTCATTTTGCACCCAACGAAGATAGTTCTATTAAGTTTCAAATGTTAATTAAAGGATTGACTTCCCTGAAAATTTTGTCAAACTTTCCTGATTATGAAAAAGAAATTTCATCATTAACAGAAACAATTATTAAAGGATTAAATAATTCATCATCAGTACGGCTTGATGAAAAAACAAAGACAAATTTACTTCTTATGTGTGGAGAAATTAACAATAAAAACAAAATATCTAAATATGAAACTATTATTGAGCTGATAAAAAGAAGTTGATGAAAATTTTATGGCGGGTAAAATGAGATTGGACTTTTTGCGATGAATGCTTTTCAGACGAAGAAGTAAGCACGTTGATTATTCAAAAATTGATTTTAAGGAGATTTGACGATTAGAACGAGAATAATTTACCTAAAAAGAGTAACCCCCTGTAAAATAGCTGTTTTTCTCTGCGGCGCAGGCTGCGGTAGAGGACACTCTCTAAGATTAGAAGTTATCATTTAATTTCTAATATCAGGCTGTAATTCACTGCTTTAGCGGTAATTACAGCCTGAATTGCGTTAAGACAGTTCGTGCAGTCGACATCTAAAATTGAACCAAATGATCATATTTGTTTTACTCTATGTTTACCCCAAAAATCATCATGTTTACCCTGATTACTCCAAGGATTTCTATTTTTTTTCGTGGTTAAATTTTTTCGTTTCTCTTGTTATTTGTCAACCATCGTGAACTATCTTAACCATAATCAACATTCACCACGACCTTGCAAACGATAATCCTCGGATTTTCGTGATGAGATACACAGGAGGTACAAAAATGGTGAAAAAAGTTACCCGAACAAGCAAAGCGATGCAGACCACGGCAATTAGGACGGTTGCCAACTCATTACCCCAAAACGAGGTAATTCTTCTAACTCTCTTGATTTCAACGGGGTATATTCCTTATACAAATTTACTAAAAATGGGCGAGAAAATGCAATTTAGCGACGGGAATTTTACATTGCGTTGGTCGAAGAGGTCGCGGTTCACCCCAAATGGATAGTAGACTATGGT